>Ga0114906_1000017_pt1 | contig 106981 bp, 118 predicted proteins | sample MalvirDeepMed_M9_FD_89687 | JGI IMG/M metagenome (GOLD analysis project Ga0114906, IMG submission 89687) | Marine viral communities from the Global Malaspina Expedition - Malaspina viral metaG DeepMed_M9 | ecosystem: Environmental > Aquatic > Marine > Oceanic | place: Mediterranean Sea...
GCAAGTTAATAAGCCACATAAAGACTATCACTCTAAAATTCAAGATGAGATAGCCGATGTGTCATACAGGCTCAACAACATGATAGAGTGGTATGACACAAAAGCTATGGCACAACGAATGGTTGATAAATGGGGAGTTGGCGAAGATGTCATTTGATTTTTTTGATACGGATGACAAGGCCGCTATCTTAGACTTCATCTACTGGTATGACATAGCAATGCGAAACAGCTTAGAGTATGAGTTTATGATTTCTTTTCTTAATAGCTATGAAAACGAACACGATATATATGACTCAATCGCTGATGCGGTTTGTGAGTGGGATCTTGCATAAATGAACAATGCAACATTTATTGAATATGATGTAAAGATAACTTTGGGATGTCCAAGGTGTGATTATATCTTTCAATATGTAAACTACAATATACCTACTGATTCGCCCACCTATCACACTTGCGGTAGCTGCGATACAAAACTGTTCGTTGCTCCAGCCTCTATCAAGGTTGAATTTAACAGCCTTATAACCAAAGAAGAACCCCTCATTGTCTCGAACGCTGAGATTATCAAAAAGGCCAAAGATACTGTCAGATCATATGGCTTTGACGCAAAGGAGGTAGCCGCAGCATTGGACAAAATCGACGCTAAGACTATGGACCTCGCCTCTCTTATTAAGGGCATACTCGCTAACCTAGAGTGAATCAAATGACGAATGACTTAAGACCTACTGACCTGTCTGGGATTCTAGGGCAAAAGCAGATTATGAAAGCTCTAGAGATAACTATAACAAGCGCAAAGAAGCGGTCTGCCTGTCTAGACCATATGCTGTTTTATGGTCCCCCCGGCACTGGCAAAACAACTCTCTCTAACGCGATTGCGGCAGAGATGAATTGCGGGATACAGATAGCTAACGGGGCGAACCTAAGAACTGTTAAAAGTCTCATTCCGTATGTTATGCGCATCAAGTCAGGAGAAATATTATTTATTGATGAAATCCATCGGATGACGAAGCTCGTTGAGGAATTCATGTATCCTATCATGGAAGACTTCAAAGTTGATATGTCCGTTGAGACAAAGGACATGATTGGAGAGACTATAAGTATTGACATTCCTCGATTCACCCTAATCGGAGCAACTACAGAATTTGGCTCTCTTTCCAAGCCCCTTATTGATAGATTCAAACATAAACATACCCTTGAGCTATATAATAATACAGACCTTCGACAAATAGTTGATGTTAATTCTGAAAAGTTAAACCTATCAATCTCCGAGGAGGGGTCTAATTTTGTAACAAAAATCTCCAGAGGAACGCCGAGGATCGCCAATGCGACACTCGAATGGTTACGCGACTACCAGATCGCGGAGGAGGTTCCGAGGCTCTCAGGGAGCCATGTGAGGGCCGCTATGGACATGAAAGGGGTTGACACAGAGGGGTTGACGGGCATGGACAGAAAATACTTAAAAGTTCTACAAAACAGCGCTCATCCCTTGGGAATTAATACGATTGTTTCACTAACGGACATCGACAGGCAGACAATTGAGGGTATAATTGAACCGTGGCTCCTACAAACCAACAAGATTACTAAAACCGGAAAGGGTCGCGTGGCAACTTGAACTTATTTGGTGTATATAGTGCATAGATACAGGGCAAAAACAAACAGGGTCGTTGACGGCGATACGGTAGATTTTGAAGTAGATCTTGGGTTCCATATTAGTATAAACATTAGGACTAGGCTATTGGGAGTGAACACGCCAGAACGGGGGCGTAAGGACTTCTCAAGAGCAACAGTAATGCTAAAGGATCTTTTATCTGATGCTTCAGATGATGAAGGTTATATCATAATTAAAACAGAAAAAACAGGTAAATATGGGAGATGGCTTGTGAGTATTGACGGTGTTAACGAAGCGTTGTCCGAGGTGTGGCCTTATGAGTAATATTGATAGGCAAATTACAAATATGGAAAATCATATATTTACCATAGAACTCGCAATGGAATCTGCAATGACAAGAAAGGAGCAAGAAGAATTAGGCCGAAAGCACAATAAGTTCAACAAGAAGTTAAGGAAACTTAAGCGTAAATCTTGCTCAGAGAATAGGGACACCTCAGAGAGAACGGGGGGGGACTGGCTATAGTCAAGGTAACGCTATAGCACCGGAGTTCGTGGTTCTATATTAAACATGGAGAAGGTTAGATGATTGATATAAGATTTGACAGAAGAAACTTTATGAAAGTGGGAGGTATTAGCACCGGCCTTGCCTCTCTAGGATTGTCAGATGACAATGTAGAGAATATTCCCAACAATGAAAAGTCAGTAGTCTGGTTATGGCTAGGCGGTGGAGCAACTCATATTGAGACATTCGATCCTAAGCCAATGGCTCCAGTGGAGGTAAGATCCACTACTGGTGCGGTTATGACCAATGGAGGCTTCCTCCTTGGTGGAAACTTTATTAAGATGGCTAGCAGGGGAGACAAGATTGCTGTAGTTAGATCGTTTGCTCACAGCAACTCTAGTCATAGAACTGGCACTCACTGGGTAATGACTGGGCATAACTCGACTGACAACACTCCACAGTCAATGCAACAAGAACCATCATACGGTTCTATCATGTCATCGGTATATGGAGCCAATCATCCTACAACCGGAATGCCCTCCTATGTCAGAGTCAATGGTATTTCTTTTGATGGCCCAGCTTGGTTAGGAGGTCAGTATAAGCCCTATGGAGCAAGTGGCGAAGGTGTTGAAAACCTTAAGACCAGAGTGGAGAACAATCGTTTTCTTCAACGTCGTGACTTAGTTGGTGGACTAGACAAGCTAAAGATTGAGAACGATCTGGAAATCTGGCCCGACTTGCGTAAGCAATCCTTTGGTCTTATTTTAGGCAAGGCTAGCGAAGCCTTCGATCTTAAGAAGGAACCAGAAGCCAACCGTAAGAAGTACGGCAAGGGGCTGGGAGAGCAAATGCTGCTGGCTCGCAGGTTGGTTCAGAACGGAACCAAGTTTGTAACCATTCATTACGGCGGATGGGATATGCATAGCAACATTGCGAAGTCCCTTAACGGCAGAATGCCCCCACTTGACCATGCCCTGTCTACTTTTATTGATGATTTGTATGACAGGGGTATGAGTAAGAATGTTCTGCTCGTAGTTACTGGTGAATTTGGACGCACCTATCGCGTTAATAAGAATGCTGGTAGAGATCACTGGGCGCAACTTAGCCCACTGATGTTTAGCGGTGGAGATTTTGAAATGGGTAGGGTAATCGGGGAATCTACGGCTAAGGCAGAAACTCCCAAGAGTGAACCCTTTGGGCCGAAAGATGTTACCGCTACTATGTTTGCCCACTTCGGTATTGATCCTCAATTGCAGAAGATTGATTTCGCTGGTCGTCCAAGATATTTCGTGGAGAGTGATGCGAAGGCAATTCTTTAAAAGGTGTACTTAAAATTTAAGGAGAAGTTCGACAATGAGAAAATTTATTACTATGTTGGTGGTTTTTGCCGCGTGTCTTGCTGCAACTACTGATGTTCAGGCAGAAGATAAGGATTCAAAAGTTAATGGATGGTCTGGGCATCGCACAATTATCCCATATCGCGCACCCGCTTATCCTCCACCTGCACCAACCATTCCCACTCCAAATCTTGATGGGTTTCACTTTCTGCCACACCTTTACATCGGGCCTAATGACAGAGGAGGCTTTGGAAGTAACTTTGGTCTAAGGTTTGGTAGATTTAGGTCTTATGGTTTTCGTCTTGGAGTTGACTTCTTTTAGAGGGGGAGAATGTGCATGAGTGATAGTGTTAAAATAAACGACTGGGTTCAAAGAACTGCAACGCCCCTACCGGGGAAGGAGCCTTTCGACTGATATCCTTGGTCTATTGCGCAGGTTGCGCAAATTGAGGAAGACGGTGTTCATGTTATGTTTTCATGTAAGTGTATGACTCATGACCTTTCTGATACTAAATACTGGTTCAACGGAGAATATGAACCTCTTGACCCTATGACCCTTGATGAAAAGCTAGATGCTCACGCCCTACACTGTCCTTTTAAAGTGAATTTCTCAGCAACATCTTTCCCCTCTAACAAAATTATTTTCCAAGCAACTACAGAGGACTACAAATGAAGCTCGAAAGAGGACAGAAGCGTTGCAAAAATTGCAAGGCCATTAATGCCGCTAGGCAACGCATCTGTACGAATTGTGACGAAGAGTTCAAGCTCAAGAAGACCCGTATAAAAAATGAGATTGTTAACTGGGAAGAATTACAGCCCGGAGATACCTTCAGGATCATTAACGGAACTGGCTCGTACTTTACTATACAGAGCGACTGTTGCTCGGGTAAAAAGGGTGAAAAGATCATGATGGGCCAGAAGGGAAAGTTTGAGGTGAAAGAGATTGTGGAAGACGGCATTAAGGCTCATGGACTCCCCCCTTACAATTTTGGAAGTAGCTTTGTGTATATGGGGGAAGATTTTTTTAACGAGGACTTGGGTATTCAAAGGACCGCCCATCGTATTGTAAAGATTAATGACATTAAAACTAGACATTGAGGAGTGTCAATATGGCCCTCAACGCCACAAGTAAGCCTGCGATCTCGTTTACTTTAACAATCACTGAAACCTCTTACATGAATAGTCAGGTGACGGAAAGTACCATAGGAGGAAAGTCGGACCTGACGTTTACTAACGGTGACGGAACGGGCCAAATCAATATGGGTTCCGCCATTAGTGGGAATTTGCCATCTGGAGGTGTTACATCGTATGACTTTACATCATTCCCAAAAGCCGTCTTTGGCAGTTCTATTAATCTAGACTTTTCATCGGGCATAAAGGGGATCACCGTTGTTAACAATTACAACATTCCCACGGGGTCAGGCGGAATTCCAATGGCAGTCGCAGACCTGCCCTATATCAATATTAATGCAACCGGATCTAACGCATTTACAGAGTTATTTAATGGCGAGTCTGGGAATATAAAAATCAACCCCCAAGGATCGTGGACATTTGTAGACTTTGTAGGCCGATTCCCAACTGCCTCCAACAAACTCGTCCATCTCGTAGATTCCGGCTCAGGTGTGCCTTACGAGATAACAATAATAGGCGTCACGGGATAATGTCGAAGGAAAAGAAGTGTCTCACCTCTTCTAGCTCTTTCCGAATTTTATTGATCGGGGAATCATGCAAGGATGAATACGTTTACGGAACTTGCGGACGTATATGCCCCGAAGCTGCCGCAATTTGCTTTAAAAGTAGCGGCGTGACCAAAAGCAGCGGAGGAATGACTGCTAATGTGCTTGCCAATATCCACTCCCTCTGCCCTTCCGCAGATGTTGATGTGGTTACAAATACTTCAGCGATAATAAAGAGAAGATTTGTTGATCTTAGATACAACACAATCGTTTTCAGAGAAGATGATTCCGACTTTTGTGAGAGAGGGGAATTTAGTGACATCTGTTTTAAAGAATACGATGCTATAGTAATTTCTGATTACTGTAAGGGATTTTTGACAGAGGAAGATATCCGATATATAAGTAGTCAGGGGCGCTCTGAGGCACCCCAGTTTATAGACACAAAGAAAACGCTAGGGCGATTTCTGAATAACATTGATTTTGTTAAGATTAATCAAGAAGAATATGACAGCAATGTCTCTAATCTAAAAGACATATTAGATTCTTGCAAAAATCTCATTGTAACCTGCGGACGCAATGGCGCAATTCATCACAGCAAGGGGAGTCTTGCCGTGCAATACGAGGCCGACAAGGTGGACGTAAGGGACGTGTGTGGTGCGGGAGACACCTTTTTAGCAGCCTTGGTGGTAGAATATCTTAACGAAGAAAACATTGAGTCTAGTATAAAATATGCGAACGAGATGGCCGCGAGAGTTGTGAGAAAGCTCGGAGTGTCAACCCCATAAAAGTGGACAGTAGATAGGGGAGAGTTAAAATTTTTCCTAAGAAAGTGTGGACCAATGGATGTTATGATATACTTCACATAGGTCACGTAAGACTGTTTGATTACGCCAAGTCACTAGGGGACATTCTTATCGTTGGGATAGACAGCGACAGGCGTGTCAAGGAACTTAAGGGGGAGGGCAGGCCAATAAATAGTCAGGAAGATCGTAAGGAAATGCTTCTTAGCAATCACAACATTGATGGCGTCTTTATTTTTGATTCTTCAGAAGAGCTTAGCCATCTAGTTAAAAGTAATGAAATTCATACGATGGTTGTTGGGGATGACTACAGGAGAAAGAAGGTAGTTGGCTCGGAACACGCTAAAGAGGTAGTGTTCTTTAAAAAAATTCAAGGGCTTTCAACTACAAATATTATAGGAAGGTGCCCACAATGAAAGTCTATGATTACTGCCCGTTTTTTAGCTCTGCCGAAAACGATTTATATGAAATTAGAATAAATGAGCATTGGGACTGTGTAGATAAGTTCATTATTATAGAGTCCGGAGAGACACATACGGGGTTCAAAAAGAGACCGAACTTTGACCATGAAAGATTTAGAAAGTACGCAGAGAAGCTGCTATACGTACATTTTGACACCTTTAAAGAGGAAATGGCAAAATACCCTACCCTCATAGACCACAAAATTAACAAAACTCGCGAAGGAACTCCTGCGGAACATGATTGGGCTAGAGATAATTTCCAAGGCAATTATATCGTTAAGGTTTTAGAAGACCTTGATGCCGACGACGAAGATATTGTGTATGGTAGCTCTCTGGATGAGATTATTTCCACAAAGTCTCTTGGAAAAGCAATAAAAATAGTGGGAAATAATAGGTCAGAGCTATTTAAGGCCAAGACGTCAGAGGGTCATGATAAAAACGGCTTACACATCACGAAGTGGGGCGAGTATAATGATTTGCATATTCCTCCACTGATGGGATTTTGGCTTAAGACATACGCTTATAAATTGAACCTTTTATGTCCTACCGTTATTCCTATGGCGAATATTACAACCTATGGCGCGTTAAAAACAATTTTACCCGCTACTCTCAGGCATCTAGCGATATATACTCATGATGCGATTGGCTCGTTTCACAATCCTGCTGGATGGCACTTCACTTGCTATGACAACACCCCTTTTGGAGGGGGGGTATATCAAAAATACTCTAGCTGGGCACATAGTAAAGATGATATTAATTTTTGTCGAGACCTTCCGAAATGTTGCGTTCATCATTTCAGAGAAGAGGTAGCAATTAGAGTATTTCAGGAGTTTAGCTTAGAAGTAGTTAAAGTTAAAAGAAAAACACATCCAAATTTTTTGTTGGATAATATAGATATGTTTAGCCGGGGTCTTTGGAATCCCCTTGGAGTTGATGGTAAAATAGACAGGGAAGAAGCGAAACGAAGAATGGCTGGCCTTCCCCCATCCCAGACTACGGTTAGTTGCGGGCCATCAGGCACTGAGGGTATAAGTTCTGCATTTGCCGAGCATGGGCCAGTAATCGAAAACGGACGCTGGAAGGAGCAACATCTTGGTTGATTTAAACCCCGAAATGCAGATTCTGGGAGCCTTAATTGACGTAACACACAACAAGAGGCTCCTGTTTTGCGTTCCCGAAAGCGCAGGAGATATTTTTTTGTCCACTAGCTTGCTGCCTTCCATGAAAGAAAACTACCCTGACTTTGACATTTACTTTGGATGTAACAGACAATTCCACGGCATCCTAAAGGGCAACCCCAATATATATAAAGTGCTCCCCTATATGTCAATTATGGAGAATGTATGGGTGATGGAGGGAGGAAGTGACTGGGGGGGATTTTTTGATGTCTCGATTATTGCAACTGTTTTGACCCAGAGATTTATCAACTATCATCACAACGGGATGGATGTGAGTTCTTTTAATTTTAGGAAGTAAGATGCACCAGCTTGAGACATGCGCCCTAGTTAGTGGCGCCAAGATAGGAAAATGCTTTATTCAAGAGGAGGAGATTGAGATTCCTCACGGGGAATATATCACATTCCACCCTCATCACGACAAGGGAACTGCGAGGCAATACGATCACTGGGGAAGGGTTATTGATTTAATTACTGACGAGCTTCCTAATATCCAAATGCTACAGATAGGGCAATCAAATGATACTCCATATCGTGATGACCTACATTGCGTAGATCCTAGCTTACTGGGCAACACGACTTACAACTCTTTGGCGTATGTCATAAAGAATAGCGTGCTACATTTAGGCTATGACAGCCTTGCCGTCCATCTAGCCTCGCACTACCAAAAAAAGATCGTCGCACTTTTTCCCCATTGGGCCAAGAGTAGCGGTCCATATTTTTCTAGACCAGAAGATGTCATTCTCTTCGAGCCAGATTTTTCAAAAATTAAACCCTGCTTTAGTTATGACGATCCCTACAGGCTGTTAAACACCATCGCTCCAGAAGATATTGCCAGAGCAACCATTCATTTATTGGGGAATTGAGCGTATAATATGGTGCGATCTTTCTATATATCCGTGGATATGGGAGATCTTGTTTACTCCCTCCTATTTTGTAAAATTCTTAACGTAGATACTATCTATGTAGATGGAGCGAGCAACGATGTGAAGTTCGATTGGGACTCAGCTAATTTTTTACTTCCTTTAATCAATAGTCAGGACTACATTAAGGCAGCCGAGTTATATGATGGTCAAGATTTTGATGTCAACTACGGATTGCACCCCACAGAAGAGCCGGTGATCGTAGGAACGAACCTCACGGCCTATCATGCGTCAAAATTCAATATCAACCAAGACGACAGCAGGCTTTATGAGCCGTGGCTTAGAGTTGGCGAACATCAAAACCCAATACTCGCCCATAAAAAGGTATTGATTAACAGGACAAGCAGATATCACGGAGATTACAGCTTTTATTCTAATTTTTTGAGATATGTTGATCCCGAATTTTTAGTATTCGCTGGATTAGAATCGGAATATTCAGATTTTTATCAACAGTTCGGCATAAGTATGGACTTTGTGAAAGCTACAGACGGACTAAGACTCGCTGAAATAATCAATGTGGTTCCAACATTTGTAGGCAACGAGTCCTTGATATGTGCGATTGCAAAGGGCCTTGGAAAGCATTGCTACGTCGAGTATGGCAGGATGGCTGCTAACTATATTTTCAATCGCCCAAATATCTTCTATTTTTAGGAATATATAGCTATGGCAGTTTACGACTGTTTTCCATTCTTTAACGAGAACGACCTTCTTGAGTTGCGACTCAACCAACATTGGGATTTCGTTGACAAGTTCATAATAACCGAAGCAGGAGAAACTCACACTGGATTAAAGAAACCCTTCAACTTTGATCACGATAGATTTAAAAAATACGAGTCTAAAATCAAATATGTTACGTTCAATAGTTTTGAAGAAGAAATTCAACGCAATTTGAACCTACTCGACGAGCACAGCGTCTCCGACAGAACATCAATTGGCCAACACACGGAGGACTGGATTAGGGACCACTTCCAAGGCAATTATCCAGTCAAAATACTGCGAGAATTGGAGGCTCAGGACGAAGACATCATCTACATTAGCGCCCTAGACGAAATTCTGAGCAACAAAGGCTTTACGAATGGTCTGCAAATTTTTGAGGACAAGGGCAAGCGATACCACCTGAGAATGTCTGGCATTCCGCTGTATAGAGAAGAGGCGCAGCCAGTAATGGTTAGGCCTATTTTTGGCTTTAAGCTCGACATGTATGCCTATAAATTCAATCTTTTTTCAACGGTCATATCTGGACCGGCAATGACCGAATGGCAAACTATGAGCAGGAACCTTCCCTCCACGACAAGAAGCTTGGCCTATGATACCCACGATCCGGTTGTAAATGCAGGATGGCACTTCACATTTTTAGACGATACGGATGGAGAAAAAATATTGGCTAAATATAAAAGCTGGGCACATTCCAGAGATCGTGACACATTAAACGACCTCTCGAATGCAGACTATTCAGCTGAAGAGTGCATGTATTTTGATATTCAGACAAAAGAGGAGGCTGTTGAGAGGATGCTGAGCATATACAAACCCAACAAAGTGGACATATCCGAAGACACTCATCCAATTTTTCTTGTAAATAACTTGGATCAGTATGGTGGCTATATTCTATGAATGATAGAATTTGCATATTGACAATGTATACGGAGGAGATTAAAGAACTCGGCGTTATAACTGTTGAATATAACAAACGAAGATACTGTGAAAAGCACGGATATTCTCTTGATATTAGAAAAGACCCCTCTAAATTCCACACGACTGCTGATTATGGAATGCCCCACTTCGGATATGAAAAAATAGGGGCGATTCTAGAACTCGTAAACAGCAATAAATATGAATGGATATTTTGGTGTGGCTCGGACACGATGATAACTAACTATGGTATAAAGCTCGAAGACCTAATTGATCCAGATTATCACTTTATTGTCCCTAATGATCTATGGGGCCTTAACACGGACTGCTTATTAGTCAGGGCCAGTTCCGAGGCCGCGACTTTTTTGAAAGAAGTTTACGGCACGTTCCATAAATACGTGGACGAGAATGGCGTAAATATAGATACGGGGGTAAGATTACCTGACGGCGGCGCGAGATCGTGGGCAGAGCAAGGGGCTATTAACGACCTCAAGGATAAATACAACGACATTATAAAGGTAGTGCCGCAAAAAACCATGAATTCATACCTCTACCAGATGTACCCTAGCCCTTGGCACCAGAGAGGGCTAGATTGCGATGGTAACGATGGCACATGGGCGCCGGGAGATTTTTTGTTGCACCTTCCCGGCATGCCAAATGAGGCTCGCTTGAACATAGTGATCAATCTTCTTAAAGAGGTAATAGGTGACGACCAATGACTAGGAAAGTATGGTATGCTCCCAATGGTTTTGAGGCATATGGAGAAGAAGAAATTAAAGCCGTCGAAGAGTGCCTTAGAGATGGCTGGCTTGCTGGATTTGGTAACAAGTCTCTCGAATTCGAGAGGAGAGTCGCAAATATTTTCGGCAAACAGTATGGGGTGTTTGTAAACTCAGGGTCTTCTGCGTGCTTGCTCGCCCTTGCCTCCCTAGACCTTCCGAGAGGAGCGGAAATTGTCACCCCTGCCTGCACATTTTCTACAACGGTCGCCCCCATGGTCCAGCTTGGCTATTCTCCTGTATTTTGCGACGTTGGCCTTACTTCGTATGTGCCCGAAGTGAAGGATGTCATAGAGTTAGTTTCTAAAAACACTAAGGCTATCATGATTCCTAATTTGATTGGAAACAAACCCGATTGGCCAAAACTTAGAGAAGCTCTTTCAACAATTGGCAGGGAAGATATCTATCTCATAGAGGATTCTGCTGATACTATCACACACACTCAGGAATCCGACATTTCCACCACTAGTTTTTACGCGAGTCATGTTATTACGGCGGGTGGGTCTGGAGGCATGGTCATGTTTAATGATGAAGCCCATCGAGACAGATGCCTCCAATATAGAGATTGGGGTCGCGTTGGCAACAACTCTGAACATGTTGACGATAGGTTCAATCATGAGATAGATGGAATTCCTTATGATTTTAAGTTTCTGTATGGAGTACTAGGGTATAATTTCAAGTGTTCTGAAATGAATGCTGCATTTGGATTAGTGCAGCTTGATAGGTTCGAAGATTTTAAAGCCGTCAGAAGGCGCAATATTGAGAGATATTTAGACAATCTCAAGGACTTGGGGAAGGTCTTATTGCCGGATGACAGCATCCAACCCAACTGGCTTGCAGTTCCACTTCAAACGGACGATAGACTGGGTCTTCTTACTTTCTTGGAGCAAAATGATATACAGACTAGAGTTACATTTGCAGGTAACGTTACACGGCATCCAGCATACAGACATTACCTGCAAGCCTTTGACAATGCTGATACAATCATGAAAAACGGGTTTTTGTTGGGTGCTCATCACGGAATGGAAGTAGAGGACGTGGACTACGTTTGTGAAAAAATCAAGGAATTCTGTGGGAAGTAAAAAGATGAAGGTGGTTTATGTAACAGGCTGCTTGGGCTTTATAGGCTCCTATGTAACCCGACAATGCCTAGATCTCGGATGGTATGTGCGAGGCATCGACAAGATGACCTACGCAGCCAACCAAGACCTATTAAAGGAGTTCGAAACCTACGACAATTTTGTCTTTGAGAAAATAGACATTAATGACATTGAGTTCTTATACGACTGCGACTATGTTATTAATACTGCTGCCGAAACCCACGTAGGCAACTCTATTGTTTGTAGCGACTGCTTTGTTAGTTCCAATATTAAAGGAGTGCACCATCTTCTTGAGCTAATACGCAACTTTAGACAAGAAGGAAAGGACGTTCCGGTATTATTTCATTTTAGTACGGATGAGGTTTATGGTGATATAGGATCGGGTAGTCATACAGAGGACGACCTCTTGATGCCATCTAATCCGTATTCAGCTACCAAGGCTTCAGCAGACATGCTCGTTCTTGCATGGGCTAGAACATACGGAATACCCTACATCTTATTAAGACCAACAAACAACTACGGGATAGGCCAATATATTGAAAAGCTTGTACCCAAGACCTGTAAGTATATTGGGTTGGGAAGAAAAATACCTCTCCACAACGATGGTTTGCCTGTAAGGAACTGGCTTCATGCTGACGACACCGCTTCCGCTGTTGTACAGATCATAAGTGCTGACGTAGTTAATGAAATCTATAACGTTGCCGGTGGGTTTGAACAGCAAAATATTGCTACCGTTACAAAAATATTAAGGGCTTATGACAAGCTCAACAAGCAAGAGTCTAATATTCAAGACTTCTTAGATCTATCTGCCTCCAGACCGGGGCAGGATGTTCGATATGCTTTAAACGACAGGAAGCTAAAGAACTTAGGCTGGTCTCCGAAGAGACACTTTGATTCAGAGATACAAAATATAGTAGATTATTACCGCGACAAATTTATTTGGTAAGGGTGGCATGATGCAAGACAGAGTCTTAATTATTTGTGAAATGGCAAACAACCACATGGGCGACGTTGCTCACGGCAAGTTAATGATTGAGCAATTCTCCAAGGTCGCAGATTCATACCGCGACACTTTTGACTTTGCTTGGAAGTTCCAGTTCAGAGACTTGGATACTTTCATTCACAAAGATTACGTTCGTCGAGACGACCTCAAGTATGTGAAAAGGTTTAAAGAGACCGACTTATCACAAGAACAGTTTATAGATCTCATGCGTCATGCTGAAAAGCACGGCTTCTGGACTATGTGTACGGCTTTTGACGAACCCTCAGTGGCACGCATTAGCGAAATGAATTTCGATATAGCAAAGGTAGCAAGCTGCTCCTTTACGGATTGGCCCCTACTTAACGAATTAATAAGCTTAGACATTCCCATTATCCTGTCTACTGCCGGGGCAACCACACAAGACATAGACAATGTTGTTAGCTTTATGCAGCATCGAAACAAGGACTTCTCCTTAATGCACTGTGTTGGACAGTACCCCACGGATGCCAGCAACTTACAGCTAAACCAAATAAGCCAGCTTATGGCCAGATATCCCGATGTAGGGGTGGGATATTCCACGCACGAACATCCGTCAGAAACGCGGGCTATCTCTATGGCGATAGCTAAGGGTGCTGCGCTTGCCGAAAAGCACGTTGCTGTAGAAACAGACCAATATCCTATCAATGCCTATTCAGTAACCCCAGAACAAATGGACAAGTGGCTTCGATCTGCAAGCGATGCTCTGGTAATGAATGGCTCTCTAGGGAAGCCGCAGCCTCGTGAACAGGAACTGTCTGACTTGGGGCAGTTTAAGCGAGGGGTATTTGTAAAAAGAAATATCCAAAGCGGAGAGACTATTACTAGAGATGATCTCTATTGCGCTTGGCCTAGTATCGAGGGGCAATTTTTAGCAAACTCCATGTCTAAGTATAGTTCGTTCACGGTCAATGAAGACCTACCAGAAGATAGCCCATTGCTAACTGCTAATGCAACCGTAGAAAATCGCAGAAACGATGTGTGGGATATAGTCCAAGACGTGAAAGGGTTTTTAAACGAGTCGAATGTGGTTTATCCTTCTCAAGCTGAATTAGAGATATCTCATCACTACGGTATAGATGATTTCTATGAGACGGGGATCTCAATGATTACGGTCGTCAATCGGGACTACTGCAAAAAGCTGATTGTTGTTCTTCCGAATCAAAACCATCCAGAGCAATACCATCTGAAAAAAGAAGAGACTTTTGTGGTTTTGCATGGAGAATTGGATTTGAAACTGTCTTCAATTAATTCAATTGCCAATAGCTGGCCAGAAAAAATCGAATCTCACCACTTGCTGAAGGTTGGTGATGTTATCACGATTGAACCAGAAGTGAGGCACGAATTTTCTAGTAAAAACGGGTGCGTTCTAGAAGAGGTGTCGTCCACCCACTATGTTGACGACTCATTCTACACTGACCCTTCTATCGTCGAGAACAGGAACAGGAAGACTTTTGTCTCCTATTGGAAATAAAATGAAAGTATCAGACTACATAGCCTCTAAGGTTGCCGAATATGTAGACCATGTCTTCTTGATATCTGGGGGCGGCTGCATACATTTGGTTGACTCTTTTTCTAAGTCTCCGATAAGCATGATTCCCACGCTACATGAACAGGGGGCGTCGATATGTGCCGAGTCTTATGGGCAGTATACCAATAGGCTCGGTGTTGCCCTCGTTACGACAGGGCCGGGAGCCACCAACGCTCTCACTGGAGTAGCTTCTGCTTGGCTCGACTCGATCCCCATGCTAATTATTTCAGGGCAGGTACAAAATAAAGACAGGGTGGGGAATAGGGGCGTAAGGCAGATTGGGTTTCAAGAAATCGACTCTGTTTCTATCTATAAGGGGGTCACAAAATGGGCAATTACGATAACTGATCCTCAAAATATTAGGTACTGTGTAGAAAAGGCTCTTTGGTTTGCAACGCATGGTCGCAAAGGGCCAGTTCTGCTGGACATCCCCTTAGACATTCAAGCTGCCGACATAGACCCTAGTAGTCAAGGGGGCTTTGAGGCACCCGAGTTTTTTGACACAGGAGGATACCCACCAAACTTAGAGTGCGTATCTGCCATTTTAGACGAGATGGACTCCGCAAAGAGGCCGATTGTTTTGGCTGGGAACGGAATTCGTCTGGCAGATGCGGTGCCCGAATTTTTAACCTTCATCCGTAACACGAACATTCCTGTCTTAACAACTTGGAAAGCAATGGACTTCCTAGAAGAAGAACATCCTCAATACGTTGGAAGACCCGGAGGGGTTGGGCAAAGAGGAGCCAATTTTAATCAACAGAATGCAGACTTCATCTTAACTATAGGAGCCAGACTAGATCATGGGCAACTCGCCTATCAACCACAATATTTTGCCAGAGAAGCTGTAAGATGTATAGTAGACATCGATAGGAACGAGATCGAAAAGCTAGGAATAGAAATCCACTATCCGGTTGATATGGATGCAAAAGTCTTTTTAAACGAAGCCAACCGGCTCTTAGCGGCAGACCCGTTATTGGTTGACCCGCTGCCTTCTGAGTGGTTATCTAATTGCAAAAGGCTATACGAAAAATACCCGGTGATCGAGCAGAAATATCTGGATAACGAAGGTCTCATAAATAATTATGCGTTTATTGAATATCTCTCAGAACTACTCCCACAAAACTCTCTACTTATACCGGGAAGCTCTGGAGCATGCAGTGAAGTCACCATGCAGGCATTTAAATGCAAGAAGGGAACTAGAGTTTACAACAGCGAGGGTCTTGGAGCCATGGGCTTTGGCATTCCAGCCGCTATCGGCGGCTGTCTAGCGAGCGGCAAAGAAACCATTTGCATAGATGGTGATGGAGGCTTTGTTATGAACATACAGGAACTTGAACTGACTCGAAGGTACAGCTTGCCAATTAAATTTTTTGTTCTCAATAACGACGGCTATGGCTCCATTAAGACAACTCAAAATACTCATTTTGGGGGACGGTTGGTAGCTAGCGACCCCTCAAGTGGGCTAACGCTCCCTTCCGTTGAGTTAAATGCAGCAGCATACAAAATACCCTATTTTAGAATAGAAACCCAGCAACACCTAAGAGAAGGCTTGAAGCAAGTATTGGCCAAGAAAGGCCCGGCTGTCTGTGAATTAATGGTTGATCCTAATCATGTCACCCTTCCCAAAGCCTCCGTGTTCAAGAAAGAGGACGGAAGCTTTTCAACAAGACCGATGGAAGATCTTTTCCCGTTCTTGGATAGGGAAGAGTTTCGAGAAAACTTAATGATAGAAGAGATTCCAGAATAAGGTAATGGTATGAATAAAAACATATAAATTCATGATTAATATTCTAATCACAGGTGCTAACGGCTTCATAGCCAAAAGCTTAAACGAGTCTCTAAGTTACCATTACGATATAAATATGTGTGACAGGCAGAAATTAGATCTGCTTGACTCTGATAAGGTTCTTGAATATATAAAACTGAATAACTTTGATGTTGTTATCCACGGAGCAACTTATGACGCTGCCCCAGAATTTTCAACGAAAGACCCGGATGCTGTTCTAGAAAACAATCTAAGGATGTTCTTTAATCTAGCCAGATGTAGTGACTATTTTGGTAAGATGATTTACTTTGGCTCTGGTGCAGAGTTTAGTCGCCCCCACTGGACCCCTCGTATGTCAGAAAATTATTTTGGCATACATGTCCCTGTCGATCAATACGGATATTCAAAATACTTGATGAACGAATACGCTTCGCTGAGTTCTAATATATACAACCTTAGACTATTTGGCCTGTTTGGTAAATATGACGACTGGAGATATCGTTTTATTTCTAATGCTTGCTGCAAGGCTGTGCTGGGGATGTCCATATCCATGAGACACAACTCTGTATTTGACTATCTGTATATAGACGACCTAATTTCCACCGTAGACTGGGCCATTAACAACATTCCCGAACACAAAGACTACAATGTATGTAGCGGGGAATCAATTTCTTATATGGCTCTGGCTAATTTAATTATAGAAGAGTCGGGGAAGAAACTGGAGATCATCGTTGAACAAGACGACACTAGCTATGAATACAGCGGAGACAATTCACGCCTCATCGCTGAAGCGGGGTTGGTTTTTACGGACATTCGATCCTCGATAAAAAAATTGTACAGGACGTATCTGCATAACAAAAGTATAATATCTAAGGAGCTATTTGTTTACTAATGAAAACCGCCATAGAACTTTTAGATAGGGCAGTGTCGTTATTTCGAAAAGAAGAGCCAGACACGGGCCTTCCACAAAAAATATTCCACTTCGTGAGCAGGTCTACGCCCATTGTGAATGTTGACTTGCTTATCAAGGATGAAACCGGCAGAATTCTTCTGTCTTGGAGGGATGACGAGTTTGCTGGGAGCGGGTGGCATATTCCCGGCGGCATTGTAAGATTTAAAGAAACCATGGAGGACAGGCTACTCAAGGTTGCAAACATTGAGATCGGAACTGAAGTAGAATACGATTCATCCCCGCTATGTTGCAAGGAAGTCTTTTTACCTCACGATACGAGAGGGCATTTTGTGTCGTTTTTATATAATTGCTTTTTGAGTAGCGATTTTGACCCCTCCAATTCGATGTTCGGCAAAACAGACGCAGGATTTTTACAATGGCATGAGGTGTGTCCCGATAATTTAGTGGAAGTCCAAAACATGTACCGGCCATATATAGAGGGGACATATTTTGCATAAGCATAAAACTATAGCAATCAGTGGCGGATTTGATCCTATTCATGTAGGGCATCTCCATATGATTAAAGAGGCTTCCAAGCACGGGAGTGTCATAGTTATTCTAAATAGTGACGCATGGCTAGAGCAAAAAAAGGGCTATGTGTTTATGCCCTTCAAAGAAAGGAAAGCAATCCTAGAAGAGTTTGAATCCGTTCATCACGTTGTTGAAGTGGACGACTCTGATGGCACAGTGTGTGCCGCTTTAGATCAATTACGCCCATGTTATTTCGGAAACGGGGGAGATAGAGTCTCTGATAATGTTCCAGAAGTGAAGTTCTGTAAAAGGTATAGTATTGGACTAGTGTGGAATCTTGGAGGAAGTAAGATTCAAAGCAGTAGCGAATTAGTCACTCATTCAAAAGACTATGACTACAAGGATAGAGATTTAAAAAAACACAACGACCCTTCCGATCCCTTTGAACTAGAACTAGGGGGTCAGGGGTAGTGAGCAAGCAGCTAGTGAAGTTCTGTAGGATATGCGGCAGCGCACTTTTCGAAGACCCTATTTTTGAACTTGATAACATGCCCAAAGCGGCACAGCATTTACCGTCAACTCCCGAAAAAGGAGTCAGGTTAGAGGTGTGTCAATGTTCTGGGTGTGGAGTCGTTCAATTAAACAATGAACCCGTCTCTTATTACAAAGAGGTCATCCGCGCCGTCGCATTTTCACAAGAAATGAAAGACTACAGGGTCTCCCAATTCAAAGCATTTGTTAAGGACTATGCTTTAGGTGGGAAAAGAGTTCTTGAAATAGGATGCGGAAATGGAGAATATTTAGAACTCATGAAGGACGCTGGTACAGACGCCTATGGAATTGAGTTCTCTCCAGACGCAGTAAGGCATTGCCAAGATCAAGGATTGCAAGTAGACCGGCAATATATAGAGAGGCCAGATGAGAAAGTTTTTTCTGAACCCTTTGATGCATTTTTTATATTGAACTTTTTTGAGCATCTTCCAGATCCTAATACTACACTCAAAACAATTTGGAATAATCTAGAAGAGGGCGCTGTCGGCCTAATAGAAGTTCCCAATTTTAACATGATGCTAGATAATGATCTTTTTTCTGAGTTTATAGGAGATCACTTATTCTATTTTACAAAAGAAACCCTAATATCAACGCTGAGTAGAAATGGCTTTGACATTGTGGAATGCAACTCTATATGGCATGATTACATTATATCAGTAACAGTGAGGAAAAGAAGCAGCCTAGACCTAAGTCGTTTTTATGAGCAAAAAAATAAAATCACATCGGCTTTACACGAATACATAGACAGGTATCCTGACCACACAGTAGCTATTTATGGAGCGGGACATCAATCTCTTGCGGTTATGGCCCTCTCTGATCTGGGTGGAAAAATCAAATATGTTGTTGATGATGCAACTTTTAAACAAGGTAGATATACGCCAGCAAGCAATATTCCTATAGTCGCTTCCAATGTGCTATTTGAAGATCTGTCAGTTGGAGGTATTCAGGCAATCATCGTGATGGCGGCAAGCTATTCAGATGAAGTTGCAACAAAATTAATAAAGTCGCAAGCCAACGCCTTGGATATTGCGATACTCAGACAAGATGGGTTAGAAATATATAACACTAACAGTAAAGGATAATTATGGCTAAACTTGATATGGTGGTTTTGAAGGAAGGCGAGGGAGACGTTCCTATGCCGGGGCAGGCAGTCTTAATGCACTATGAATTATGGGCTGGAGAAGGAGTAACCTCCTCCTTATATGATTATGGTAAAAAGGAATATGTAGACAGCATTTATTACAGCACGTATGACACGAGCATTCCCCTCTCAGGCCCTATTGAAATATGCATCGGGCAAAGAACGCCAAAGGACGAGGTTTATACTAAAAGAGATTCCATTCAGGGTCTGGATGATGCCCTACTCTCTATGAGGGTGGGAACCAAGTGTCAACTTTCTATACCGGCTGAATTGGCATACGGAGAAGAGGGGGCAAGCAGCTTCCATACTTTCCATGGGTACAGAACGCCTCCAAATAAAGAGATTAGGTGTAATATAGAGTTAGTGGACATTGTAGAGGAGTAAAGCATGGCAAAGAAGCAGGAATTTGTTTCCAACGTAACTGGGGAAGAGTGGTTTAAGCACAACACCCAGAGATGGACAACCGTAATTAATCAAGTCGGAATCATTATGGAGGATGAAATCCATGATGGTAAAAATGGTGAAAAGATAACTCTTAAAGCGGGCCAGCGCGTCATCATCGATGACATTCGAGGTCGCATCAAGCCGCAATACAGGGTTCTTGACGCGAATGGTAAGGTTTGGTTTGTATCGGCCCTTAATGTAAAGTTCGCTAAAGATGAAGAGCGGGAGGCAACGGCGGATCACTATCAATATAGAGGTGGAGTCAGGGTCGATAAAGGCTCTAGGCATGACGGCACGCCCCTAAATCCGCGATACACGGTGGATACTAGCACCGAAGAAGAGTATGCCGCAGCACGAGCTAAAGAAAAACAAGACAGACTTAAAGAAATGGAGGGGCTAGATAATGCCTAATTCACACAATGCTATGTTTCACAATCCGCTGGAGGGCAATCCTCATGACCCATCTCCTATGTGGTCAGATGATGAGCTTAAAGAGTTCACTGAGCAACTTGCAGCCGGAAAAGAATTCACCCCTGAAGAACTTGCCAAGATGAAAGAAGGCAAGGTCATGCAAGCGACTGGGGTGGGGGATGAGGGATTGCGTCAAAACTGGCTCAAAAATTATAAGCCACATGTTTATGATAAGATGATGAAGTTCCCAGAAAAGATTGCAAATGGGGAAAGCATTGCCATCATCCAATTTCAGTACGATTACTTGTGCAACTTCGATTGTGAGCATTGCTGCATTGATAAGTTTTATGTGCCTAAAGACTGGGAAAAGGCTAGTGGGAGACGCAAGTTTGAACTGGAAGACGTGCGTAGGCTTTCCCAAGAGTGTGACGAAATGGGGCTTGCCAATTTTGTTATCACTGGCGGTGAGCCTCTGATCATTAAAGAGTATGACCAACTCGTAGAAGCCATCGATCCTTCTAAGTTTTATTTAGTCACAGACTCCAATGGGTGGTTTTTAGATCACAAAAAGGCAAAGCATTTGAAGAAAATCGGAATTGATAAGGTGCAGCTAAGCCTTGATGGGGCTTCTGCGGAAGATCACGACACGTTTAGGCGTGCGCCGGGTTCTTGGGACCGTGTCATGACAGCCATTGACGCTTGCAAAGAAGCCGATCTGCATGTCATTTTATCCACTGTTATCTGGAAAGATAGAATCTACACAGAAGAATGGAAAAATTTCTTGGACTTTGCCAAGGAAAAGCAGGTCGGCACCTATGTTGTATACGCCAAGCCGGTGGGTGCATTTGAAAATGTGACTGATCAAATGATGACCGAAACAGAAGGTAAGATTTTACAACAGTTCGAGGAAGAGTACGACATCTTTACTCATATGACCCCATCTTACGGTAGGGACATCGGGTGTATTGCAGTTAAACGAATTTTGCCAGTTTCGCGGTATGGTGATATTATGCCGTGTCCTTACCAGCATGTGTCATTGGGCAACTTTTTTGAAGAACCCCTCAAGGACATTGTGGGTCGTGCATTAAACATGAAGTGGTTTGATCCGCGCAAGAATATGCCTTGCATTTGTGGCGTGGACAAGGGCTTTATTGAAAATGTGATTTCTGAATCTTATGGAGACTCCGAGGTTCCTGTAAGGTACGACAAGGTTCTCAACTCGGACGACTTCCTTGATAAGGGCAACATGGGAGACGTTAAAGACGGGACTGGCACTGGTAAAGAAAATGAAACGTGGCAGAATGCCCCGTTGATTACAGTTAAAGGCACTAAGATTAGACCATTTAATCCGGTGACGGACTCAATGGATCGTGCAACCTAAAAGGAGACATGAGATGATTTCGTTTACTGAAAAGGCTCTAGAGGTAATGAGGGAAGCTGCTCAAGAGGGCGGCATCATACGGGTTGCTGTTAAGGGAGGGGGCTGTTCAGGTTTTTTGTATCAGGTTAAAGTGGAAGACAATCCTCAAGAGAACGATAGCATTATAGAGTTTGAAGAAGGCGATCTTAAGGTTTGTATTGATCCGCAAAGTGCTTTCATGCTGGACGAGACAGTAGTGGATTATGAAACTAGCCTTGCTCAGTCTGGTTTTAAATTTGTTAACCCCAAAGCCGAGCGGTCCTGTGGATGCGGGCAGTCCTTTGGATGCTAAAAGAATAGTCGGATTTACATGCTCCTGCTTTGATTTACTTCATGCTGGACATGCGATCATGCTACGTGAAGCTAGAGAGCAATGCGATTTCTTAATCGTGGGGCTGCAAGTTGATCCTACGATAGATAGAGTCGATAAAAATAAGCCAATTCAAACCCTAGAAGAAAGACAAGAACAGTTAGAGGCCATTAAATATGTAGACGACGTACATATCTATAGCACAGAACGTGACCTCTACGAAGCCTTGAAGAAGATTAATCCTGATGTGAGATTCATAGGGGAAGACTGGAAAGATAAAAAATTTACGGGTCATGACTTACCAATCCCTATTATTTATACGAAGAGGTATGGGCATTCTACTAGCGAGCTTCGCCAAAGAATCTTTCAGGCAGAACAAAAGCAGGTGGGGGCCAAGAGCGACCTCCCAGCAGGTAAAAATTCTGGCAGAAAATACGTGCCGAAAGGGTGGGGATATGAAGATTGGCTTGTAAATAAGGAAGAATATTGTGGCAAATTGCTTTTCTTAAAAAAAGACAGGCAATTTAGCTGGCACTATCACGAGTTAAAAGATGAAACATTCTATGTTCACTCTGGTAAGGTTGAGTTGAAGTACGGGTTCGGAAATAACGTAAATCGGGGCGGTATAGAATGCCTTAGCAACCCAACCGAAATTGTAATCCTAGAGCCGGGGGACACCTTCCACGTACCCACAGGGCTACGCCATCAGGCTAAAGGTCTTTTAGACAGCTATATTTTTGAGTTCTCCACTACCCATTTTGACGAAGACTCCTACAGAATCATTAAGGGTGACTAATGACAGACCCAACCGGCATCCAGCCTGCACCTAAAGATATTATGCCATCATCTAGTCAGGCTGTAGAGAATTCTAGCAAGCTAACAGGGCAACAAAAGTTCTGGAGAGACTTTACAGACGATCTTTTATCTGAATTAGACACTGATAACGAGAGGCCCTGACCTCATTCTGGTGTATAATTTCAGGGAGAGACTACGCACTCAAAACAGGAGCAGATAATATGCCTCTTAAAAAATGTACTGTTGACGGAAAAGCCGGATACCAGTGGGGAGATGCCGGGAAATGTTATACCGGACGTGACGCAAAAAAGAAAGCGATTCGCCAAGGCGTAGCAGTAGAGGGACCGGAAAAGTTTTCCCGTATTGCCCAACTTGAAGAAACCATCTTTTCTGAATCCGAAATTGAAGCCGTGGCAGACACCATGCACGACTTGGGCTATGATGTTCGATCTATAACAGCGACTGCTTCCGCGTTACGCAGCCAAGCCATGTACGATGGATACAGGACCACCTCCATGGATTTAGATCGTGATGGTTATGGTCATTTTCATACCTTTAAAAGAGATGACACTGACACCTCTAGGGCTAGAACTAAATTTGGAGACATTATAATTGGTGCCCATGAGCATGCGATTGTTGACGGCAAAATCCAGCCTGCCGATGGCCATACGCACGAAATCAAAGACATTGGCCCCGGTGAGGGATGGGTGTACGAGGGCTGATAATGCGGTACAGTCTATTAGCAGAAGAAATTGCTGATTTTTTTTATTCGGATGAGGGCAGTGAAGGGAGTCGCGGATCGGTAGAATACTGGGGAAATGTGGAAGCCATAGAGGACATTATTGAGGACTTTATGCAAAACAAACTGACCCTTGGTGAGTAGAAACATGATAAGATCTTTGATTCTTCCCCTTTTGTTAATCTTTACTTTTTGCCCTGCGGCTGAAGCTAAGTTCTTAACACTTAACGATATTGGTGAGGCTTCCTGCCGAGTTCGAGTTAGGAACGCAGCCGGAAGCGGCACGTCGATATCGGAAGATAAAGAACACATTTATGTGTTGACAAATGCCCATGTGGTTGGGAATAATCAACGAGCTACATGTGAATTTTTTAGATATGGCCGTAAAACCGGCCTTATTCCGGGTGACGTAGTTTGGACATCCTACGACACTAGGACTGTTAATGACTTTGCTATTATTCGTATTAGGAAATCCTATTTTGGAAGATATCTCCCACGCATAGTTCCTCTTGCCCCTGCTGAACACGCCGTTCAGGAAAATGATTATATCGCATCTGCCGGATGCCCTCAAGCACGTTGGTTACAACTCTGGGAAGGCCACGCTCTTTCAAAAGCTTCTAGGAATCAAGTACTGTTCACGCCTCCTCCCCTCGGAGGGCAAAGCGGTTCTGGAGTGTACACGCTCATCAAGGGGCATACTTATTTATGCGCTATTCTTACTTGGAGAGTGGAGGAGGATATAGGAGGGGCTATTCATATAGGTAACTTCTTACGTGCCAGTAAAGGGGAGGCTTCTGCTGAAGAGTTCCAAAAGGTTCCTGCTAGCTGGAAACATATCAGCACCAAGACTGAAACTCCTACCAAGAACGTCCCCAAGGCTTGCTATGCGTTGGGTGAGAATGGCCTTTATTATATGCAAGAAAAGAGTGGGAGTGTAGGTAGCGGATTCCTTCAGTCGGTCATATTACCAACAGGGCATCGCCATATCAAAATTAAAAAGTGGAATTGCTGGCTTTGGTACGATGGGAAAAAATACTTCTTTGACAAGAGCGGTCCCTTTATCAAGTGTCCCGGTGGAATTTGCCCTCCTATTATAGACCCTCCTACGCCGACCCCTCCCAATGGAGACGGTGGTGATGGTGACAAAGATAACCCATACGGAATATTGCCTCCTAACTGGGAAGGTCACGAGGACAAGACTGAAGAGTATGAAAAAGCTATCGAAGATTTAAAAAAACAGGTTACAAATTTAAGTAAGGAGAAAAAGGACTTACTATCTCAGATGGAAAGTCTTAACACGGAAAAGAAAGACCTGTCCTCCAATATAGACAGCCTAAAGGAGACATTGGAAGAAAAAATTGCCACCCTATCTAATTTAAACAATAGGCTAGAAGATTTAAAATCTAAAGATGATAAGAACATTGAAGAGATAAACGGACTTAACGGACAGATTAACAGATTAAATAGTGATATTTCTTTGGGTTCACAGCAGGTTGAAGGATTGCAGGAATCCTTAGACAAAAAATCACAGATGTTAGACGGGCTGTTAGGAGACTATAATCAATTGGACGGAGAGGTTGAAGAGGTCAAAAGTCAGCGTAATCTGTTCGCTTGGCTTTTTGGGGGAACTAGCACGGGAGGAATTTTGCTGTGGTTGTTCTCATGGTACTGGAAGCTAAGAGGAAAAAGGAAGGCCAAAGATATGATTGAAGACAAGCTGGACCCGGAAAAAGTTACTGACGCAATTAACGACAAGATAGACCGAGTCCAAGAGGAGAAGCTTGGGCAAAACCATGCTCTCAACGGCATCGTGGACTATCTTCAAGAACGCCTTGAGTCTGTTATAGAAGACAAGATAGGCTCCCTCAGTCAGAGCTTACAGGATAGAATTGATAAGATTGAGGTTTCCGCTAAAGACATAGACGTTAGCATCTATAACACTATCGATGACAGAGATGAAGTTAAAACTTCTAGCGACACAGGCGGTGAGGAGATTCCCGTTATACAATCTCCGTCTGCAAAGGAGGCCCTTGACAATCAGGATAAAGATGGGGACCGCGCATCGTGCGCATGCGATGCAATCTTAGATTACATTAAACAGCCTTCCTTTCCGGCAGCTAGCAGTAGGATTAAAGAGTTTATAGACCTAAAGAGGTGTGATGGTGAACGGGTAGAAGAGTTGGCATTTTACGCTCATCTTTACAAAGAAGCCATTGACCTACTTAAAAGAAATTCTTTGATCGTCATCAAAGGCGGAAATCCAGACAAACTTCACGGACAAATTAAGGCAGGAGAAGCGCTGGAAGACCATGTACGCAACGAGTTTTTACGTAGAGTATCTAGTTCTACGATTAATCGCCATATTATATACCACGAAGCAATGATCGGCTTTCTATATAAGCAGGCCGTAGCCAAGCTAAAAAGAGGAGAGTTCAACGTTTTGGGGTATAAAGATATAGCAAAAGCAATAGAGCAATGGGTAAAGACTGAGTTCTTAAAACGAATGGGTTTCACCTTATAACCAATGGGAGACATTAAATGCCTGAATATCAAAATACTTTTAGAGGAGCCAACCTTGAATTTCCGAATTTGGGCGTTCACTTCATGTTGGCTGAAATCATCAAATTCAGAAAGCAGCTTACTGTGCGGCAAGAATTTCGTTCTCAATCTGGCTGGAATGATTCCCTGAATCGCTATATGATCACGGAGATCGAAAAGCTTGGCGATACGCTAGAAAACATCACGTATAATCCTGATGACCTGACACTGGAGGAGCTAGAGGCTCAAGCGTCTAATACCACCAGAAGCGTGGCTGACGATTACAACGACCTTGCCCTAACGCAAGACAATGTATTAATGCCAGTAGGCGTAAATCGTAGCATCGTATGGGATTTGACAGGGGCAGATTTAGATATCGCGCAGCTTGACCCCTCAAACTGTCCTAACGACGCAGCAAGATCGTTTGTTACAGCACTCGACAATGTTTTTGTTGAGTTGACTCGCTTGGACAGTAGGCATCAGCCATATTCTGTAACAAAGTACGAATCAGTTATGATAAGATCCCTTCTGAATGTGCTATACACCCTGAGCCAGAGGAAGGGTGGAGAAGCAAATAGGAGCGACATTCCTACCGGAACGCTTCCTTCAGATGAGGGTACTACTTTTGCTGGCTGAAGCTGGTCGTTAAGAAATCCTTAACTGTTTTGTAAGGAGGGGGTAGGGGTGTCGTCCTCTACCCTCTTTTTTTCTAAGGAGGGGCCATGAGCGATTACGTAAAGAACGTTTTAAGCCATAAAATTTACAATAAGATGCATAATGCAGACGGTCGTGGTCAGGAAGTGGCTATTGATCCTGCTACCATAGTATTAATTGCCAAAATATCTATGTCTATTATTAGTGCTATTAAAAATTGTAAAGACTCTGCCGAAGAAAGAGAAGGGGTTATTAGAAACCCCGGAATAGACACTGATGGTATTCTTAAATCTATCGTGCGTAAGAAGCTCGGTTGGTTTAAGTATTTCTTTATCGGGGCTAAAGTTATTAGGGCCATAAAGGAGATTGGATCAGAAGTAAAACACGATGAGCTTAACAGTTCAGGACTATTCGACGACTTGGGTGAAGATGGTCGTCGTAAATCGGGAGTATTTGATAATGGTCAAAGATACTACGAAATATAGAGAGGTGTCCCATGCTTCGCCGCCAGTTTCTATCGTGTTGCGCTTGCCTGTTAACCGGATGTGGCAATGTTAATAGCGCACCATCGAAGTCAAAACAAAAAATATGTTCGCATCCCGACGCCTTGTCGATATATAATACGTATGACAAGTGGGGAAAAACAGAACTCACTTATCATATGTTAGACAGAGACACCAGACACATGAAAGCAGAAGAATGGGACGCGGTATGGGTTGAGTCTTTTCGTTGCTGGTCAGAGGTGTGTCCTCTAACTTTCAAGCTCATTGGCACCGGATCAGCAGGATGGCAAAAAGCGGACATAGTTATTGATGTTAATAGAACCGCCGAAGGCTTTGGCTCAAAGGGAAACATTTTGGCTTGGGCAGAAATGCCTAATAGCTCCGACTGGGATGCGCAACTGTGGACTCAATTTGACAGGTCAGAGGACTGGGTTACAGAGAGAGACGATAGCAACGACGCTATTCTGCAAGGTGTTGCCGTTCATGAAATCGGACACCTTTTGGGGCTGGGACATTCCCAATACTTATCTTCTGTTATGTATCCGTACCACGTCTCAGACCTTATTATTGCCCCACAGGAATACGATATAAGAGCAATACAGACTCTGTATGGAGAGAAGTAATAATGGCTGTTACCAATAAGATCAAATTTTTCAATCAGGAAAAAACTACCGAGAGCGTTACCACTTCAGCAAGCTTTACTCTTCAGGGAACTATTCTGGATGCAGATAAGCTTACAGCTAATAACAGATACGTTATGGTAAGTTGGATTAACTGCAAAAGCCCCGGAACCAACGATGGTGGGAGCAAGCTTTCCTTTGAAGGAGGGGCCGGGGACATAACTGGGTCAGTGCAGCAACGTCACGACACCAACAGTGTAGGCATGGCTGTATCACATATAGGAGAATTCGTGGCGCCAGACCCTCCTGAGAATATTGGCATTTATAGAAAGAGAGTCGCCGGAAGTGCGGAAGAAGAGACGGCTTACGGACAATGCTTCGCAATAGATCTTTCCTTTTCAGGAGACAGCGGAAGCCTACAGGACGGCACTAATTATAGCAGCAGCACCACCACTTCCACCAGAACGGAAGCTCCCGGCGGGGTTTTCCACAGTCATACAGTAAATCACGGGGGATCAAATTTAATTTTAGCCTCTGCTAAAGTATTTGACAATACAGATACGGCCTTGATTGGCCTGTATCTAGACACCGTTCTTATTGCTAGCGGTTCCCGATTTACGCAAGACCCAGCAGACATTAAGGAGGTTGTATTTGCAGTAGCGCAGAATATAACTGCCGGTCAAAAAGTTGAGATTAAAAATATTGACAACGATGTTGTGAATGCTGACTACACCTATGTTTTTGCCCTTAATCTCGATAGCTCTCCAGCCGCCTCAGAAACTGGCAAGATGACTAGCTGGACGGACTATGGTTCTAGCGGAAGCTGGGGGAGCAAGGTCATGGATGGAAATGCACAACCTTCTTTCATCGTAGCTATGGGACGCCAAACCAACGCAGGTATTGCATCTGGAAGGCCAGCAGGGGTCTCCTTAAGGAACAACACCGCAGGCGAATGGATGCTATTTAATAGCAGACCCAGTGGCGATTTCAGCCCCTTGTATTTTCCAGCTACGAATTATGGACAGGACACGGGCCAGAAAGAAACTTCGGTAATTGTAGGGGTTGGCACCATCAGTGATACCGGCGAAATAGAATTGGTGACGATTTAAGATTTTTTGAGAATGACCCCTCCGCTTTAGGAAAAGGGGGGTATAATAGGGCATGGTCACAAGGGTTTTATAGGATCTAACAAAAAGGAAAAATATGAAAACCACAGAAACGACCGATTGGAACCTCCTTCTTTCGAACAAGTGTGCTGTAAAGACACTTAATAAGTTCGCAACAGGTGACGAGACAACGAAGGCGGTTACATCCTGCTTTACCAACACCCCAAAGGCAGGAGAATTTAGGAAGCTCGTCAGAAATCATGGAACCACATACGCTCGCAGGCTGACTAGAAAAGCCCTGCGTTACCGAGGTCTTTTGAAGTAGGAGATTTGAATGAGTGATCTTAATGAAGTTATCGTCAGCGGTCGTCTCACTAGAGACTGTGAACTTAGGCACACCCCGACTGGCACCGCTGTTACAGACGTTATTATTGCCTCGAACAGAATCTGGTCTAAAGACTCTGACAGGCAAGAGGAGACAACCTTTGTTGATGTTACTATTTGGGGGAAACAAGCCGAATCTCTCCATGAATATTTAGTAAAGGGCCGACACATCATGGTGGTCGGAAGACTCAAGCTAAATAAATGGGAAACTGAAGAGGGAGACAAGCGCAGTAAGCTCACCATGGTGGCGGAAAAGATTAATCTTACGCCGGGTGGCCGATCAAACGGTGGAACACAATCACCTTCTAAGTCAGAAAAAGTGACCACCGAAGCAGCCGAAGAAGTCCCCTTTTAAAGCCTAGAAACCCCTCTAGGAAACCTCAAGGCCCCTTATTTAGTTCGTGCTAGATAGGGGGTCTTGTTTGTAACACAAGGAATTACACATGCTTGAAATTATGCTTTTTGCCATAGCCGCTTATATGGGTTCTTATTTTGTAGAAGAGGAATAATGCAGATGCCGAATGTCATTAGACGAACTTTATTTTTGAAGTGGTGGCTGTTTATTAGTACGGCCATGGCGGCAGCCGCATATCTATATCTGACAGGGGTATTCCACCTTTTATGGGAGGGGGATGCTACAAAATTAAGCTTTATACTGCTGCCCCTCTTTATGTTCATGTCTATTTGGTGTGGGTATAAGACATGGACGCTTAGTGTCTTTTTAGATTCAAACAAGACAGATAAATATATCGTAGAAAAAATTGAGCACCTCATGGAGGTTGGATGGTTTACAAGCGATCTTTGCTTAAGTATTGGAATGATGGGGACAGTGATTGGATTTATCATGATGCTTTCTGGATTCTCGCAGGTAGACGTTGCTGATATGTCAACTGTTCAGGGAATGATCAAGGGGCTGGGCGTAGGAATGTCCACTGCGCTATATACTACTTTGACAGGACTTGTATGTAGCGCTCTCTTGAAAATTCAATACTTCAATCTCAGCCAAGCAATTGATAAAGTACGCAAATGAAAAGAAACTACCACACGGAACTCGCCTTCCTTGACCTTTTATTCAACACCCTATTATGCTTCGCTGCCCTGTTCGCCCTATCCTTTATTCTTATAAACCCTAGCAAGCAGAATAAAAACGTAGAGGCTAAAGCGGACTTCATTATCACCGTCACTTGGCCTGCCGACATGGACGATGATGTAGACACTTATGTTGAAGACCCCGCAGGTAACCTTGTGGCGTTTATGAGACGCGAAGAGGGGCTAATGCATTTAGACCGTGACGACGTAGGGTTTCGTTCTGACCGCATAGAAACAATCGCTGGGATTGTAGAGTTTAAAGAAAACCGTGAGGTCGTCACCCTAAGAGGGACTTTCGCTGGTGAATATGTAGTGAATGTTCACATGTATACAAAGAGAAGCGGGGGCATCCCCACCCCGGTGTCAATCAGGCTTGAGAAATTGACCCCTTTTAAAATTGCTGCGGTCAGGGAAGTTACCCTGACAGATACAATCACAGAAGACGGCAAAAAAGCAGGTGAAGAAAAAACCGCTTTCCGTTTCACTCTTAATAATAAAGGTGAAGTTATTGATGTAAACCATTTAGAAAAATCGCTGGCTCTTCGAACCCCACAAAACGCTCTACTGAATTGATTTAGGCGTATATATGACAATCTCATTAATGTTTTTAAGTATGGCCATTCTGATTTTATGGTTTATCATAGGGTCAAAAGGTCATTGGGGAATTAAGACTACGGTTATTGCCCTTACATTGTATCTTTGTGTTTCTATCGGGGCTGCATTGCCCGATTTCGCGGGGTGGCCATCGGTAGCACCGCTCCCGTCCAAATTTTTAGTCCACTGGCTAGTAGTCAAAGAGCCACCTAAAAAAACAAAGAAAGAAGGAGCTATTTATGTTTGGGCTACGTCGCTTTCCGACGATGCTGGGGAAAAGAGGAAGGGATGGTACAGATTTTTAATTCCATTCTCGTCTATTGATACTTCCGAACCCCGTGTATACAAAACTCCGTACTCCATAGATAGCCACAAAGAAGCCGATGGGATTGTTAATAGAATTAAAGACGGCAAAGTTGTCGTAGGGGAACGTGGAAAAGGGAAGGGTGGGGAAGGCAAAGGAAAGGACGGAAAGAATGGATCAGGCACAGAAGGAAGAGACGGCAACGGCGAAGGAAGTTTCAGCTTAAGCGAAGACGTGAACTTTCAAGATCTTCCTCCAGCCTCACTGCCAGATAAAAACTAAGGATTGTAGTATAATGAAAAAATTAAACCTCTTTACGCCCATTAGCAGCCTCGGGTACGGTGTGGTAGGGTTGAATCTTTTAAAATCGCTATCTGTGGACACGGAGATAGCATTATTTTTGATAGGAAATCTGGAAGGCACAGAGGAGGAGGTGGGCCTAGCCAAGGAAGCCATGGCAAGAGGAGATATATTTGAAGACTTTAGTGACGCCCCCTCTTTAAAAGTTTGGCATGAGTTTGCTCTAGCAGAACGTATTGGAGGAGGCCCCTCTTTTGCGTTTCCCTTTTTTGAAATTAACACGCTAGACAAGAGAAGGATTAATCATTTACTCTCTGTTGACGGAGTTCTAGTTGCGTCAGAATGGGCTAAGAATGTTATTAAAAATCATGCCTATCTACCTCCCCTCATAAGCGTCGTACCTCTAGGGGTAGACCTCTCGATCTTTACGCCGGGACCACACGAGACTACAGAGAATTGTGTGTTTTTGAATTGCGGGAAATGGGAAAAGCGTAAAGGTCACGATGTTCTTTTAGAGATGTTTAAAACCGCCTTTCCAGATGAAAATGATGTCGAACTCTGGATGATGTCTTCTAATCCGTTTTTATCAGAAGAGACTGGTCTAGCGAAGTTCCGTCACGAATGGGAGCGGTATTATCGAAGTGACTCTAGAGTGAGACTACTTGACAGGGTGCCGACGCACCATGAGGTTGCACAAGTTATGGCGTCTGCTAATTGCGGGATATTCCCAAGCCGAGCAGAAGGATGGAACTTAGAACTATTAGAAATGATGTCCATGGGCAAGCATGTCATCGCAACTAATTATTCTGCTCACACAGAATTTTGCAACGATCAAAACGCTAGTCTAATAGAAATTGAAGACTTAGAAAAGGCTGAAGACGGTATATTTTTTGACGGCGCTGTAGGTGAATGGGCTTCGTTAGAGGGGGCACCGTTTGATCAGGCCGTAGAACACATGCGTTCTTTTTATGAGTACTGGAAATCTGACAGGGAGCAGCAATACAACATGGAAGGTGTCGAAACAGCAAAACAATTAACATGGACGAAAACCGCCAGCAGGATTAAGGAAACTATCTATGGAAATCAGGATACGTCGTCTGTCTGAGAGCGCCATCATACCCACCAAAGCGAACAGTTCGGACGCTGGGTGGGACTTGTATGCGGCCGAGGACGCCATTATCGACCCGATGAATCGTGAATTGGTATCGACTCAAATAGCCATGGCTATTCCCGAAGGCTTTGTAGGCCTTATATGGGATAGGTCTGGCATGGCCGCTAAGAGAGGAGTTCACCGTTTTGCAGGAGTCATTGATAGTGGATATCGCGGAGAGATCAAGGTTTGCCTTTGGAACGCCTCTAACAAATACTGCATTGTAACTAAAGGAGAAAGGGTGGCGCAAATTCTTTTCCAGCAGGTTCCGTCTTTTACTTTGAAAGAGGTTTCTACTCTTGAAGAAACAGAGCGAGGAGAAGGAGGCTTTGGAAGTAGCGGGCTATGAAGATCAACAAGGATGTAAAGCTAGATTTTGATGACGTGCTGCTAGTTCCCCATAGAACAAAAACAGCGTCTCGTAAAAATGTAACCATCGAACGCAAGTTTCAATTTTATCATTCCACACGTCATTGGAATGGCACTCCGATAGTCGCTGCGAACATGGATACTACCGGGACGTTTGCCATGGGGGATGCCCTAATAAGGCATAATATGGTAACTTGCATTCATAAATATTACAATCTAGAAGAGCGTGTTGAAAAATTCACCTCTTACCCAATTGAAGGGGTGTGGTATAGCTTGGGAATTAAACACTCTGAATTTGAAGAACTGTGTCGCTTTGTTGAATCTACAGGCACTGTGCCTAATATCTGCATCGATGTTGCCAACGGCTATACCGAAAACTTTGTAGAATTTTGTGCCAAGGTACGAGACAATTTTAACGACACCCCCATAATCATGGCTGGAAACGTTTGCACCCCCGAGATGGTTCAGGAGCTAATACTACACGGGGGTGTTGATATTGTTAAAATAGGTATCGGCCCCGGTTCCGCATGCACCACACGCCTAAAGACGGGGGTGGGATATCCTCAATTTTCAGCCATTATAGAATGTTCACATGCCGCACATGGCCTTAAGAGCGAGGAAAGAAGAATGGGTCTTGTATGTGCTGATGGAGGATGTCGCACCGCAGCCGATGTTTGCAAAGCCTTCGCTGCAAATGCAGATTTTGTCATGCTGGGTGGGATGCTGGCAGGAACAGACGAATGCGAAGGGGAGTGGCAATATGAGGGATGGATTAGCTCTCCGTGTGGAATGAGAATACAAAAAGGGAATTCCTCAAAACCTAATCAAAAAAAGTCTCTTAAATTCTATGGGATGTCTTCTAAAAAAGCACAAGACAAACATGGAGAAGGGCTGAAGGACTATCGAAGTAGCGAAGGGCGTGTATTTGAAGTTCTCTACAAAGGCTCCGTAGACGGCATTATTCAGGATCTCTTAGGTGGTATTCGAAGTTGCTGTGCCTATATTGGTGCAACCTCCCTAAAAGATATGGCAAAATGTGCTGAATTCATACAAGTAAATCGGACCCACTTTGATCAATCCACATAGGGTTTGGGTGTATAATAGAGTGAGCCATTCTTTCCTGCCACAGAAGGGGTCTCCCCATGCTTAGCTTTATTCTAGAGAAATTTAAAAAGTGGCGTAGGGGGACTGGATTTTTAGCTCAAGACGACCCTCCTACTGTGCAAGACCAGACAGGCCAAGACGATCAAGACGAACCGCTGGAAAACCCATCTACAACGATAGTCGTGAATCTTAGAGAAGACGGAGAATTTACGGTAGCTTTAGACTTTATGAGAACGGGAGATGAGGTTTCTGATATTACAGGCACGATGCTCCACATGGTTAATTCAGGCCTTATGGCTGAATATTTTGTAGAAGCCTTGAATTTGTGGGCAGAAGAAAAGGAACAGAAGAAGTTTGTTTTGAAAATAGTGAAGCGTTGGAGGTCTCTATACGACGAAGTAAACGCGGAAGACAAAACAGTTCTTGCTCCATCCAAACTAGCAGTCGATCCGACAGATGTTTTTGGCTTGAGGCGTTTGCAACAGAAATGAAGAAGACTCAATTACCATTTTCTAATAATAACCACAAGAGGTGTTATTATGAGCCGTGTACCCGCCCCTAAAGGATACGATGTATACTGGGAAAAATGGATAGACGCTTTTGAAGAAGATCAAGAGGTCTCTTCTGACGAGACTGGCGAGACGGACGAAGAACCCTCGTATGAAACGTTTGAGTACGGTGACGAAGAAGAGGGCCATCTCAGCGAAGAAGACATATTTCAAGACTCAGTCTCACATATTCAAAGTATCGTAACTCCGTTTGGGATTCTTCCCATAACCGAACAAAATAGGGCAAGCACCTATTTTAAATTATGGGTAGGCCACTGTAATTTTAAGCTTACGGAAGATTTCTACAAAATTATAGGGCGTGAAGGTGGGGTGGAGGCTCTAGATATCCTTACTCCGTATAGATTTAGAATAGCGGTTGGTAAGATGTTTGTAGACAGGCATGTCATGAAGGCCGTGCGAGATAAAATGGTCTTATATGCAAGTGGCAAAACTGACGATGAATAAAAGAAACCGTCTTATCCCCATACCAAAGGCGGCGATTTCAGAAGTCCACGATTATGATGTCATAATATCTAGTCGTGAGATATTTTTAAGTGGTTACGACCAAGAGGAATATCTTGAAGTAGATTATAGAGTAGCTACGAGGTTTATTAAAAACCTAAGAGTATTAGAGAGTCTCAGTTCCGATCCAATAGTCATTCACCAATATAGCGCGGGGGGCGAATGGGAAAGCGGAATGGCTATATACGACGCCATACAGCATAGTGAGGCGTCTTTTGTTTTTATATGTCACGGACTGGCTGCCTCTATGGGGAGTATCATCCCACAGGCTGTCCACGGCAAGGGTGTCAGGCTAACGATGCCCAATTGTTACTGGTGTATCCATGAGGGTGAGCAGTCAATGGAGGGAACAGTCAAGCAAGTCCGGTCCTATTATGAATTCTGTAAACTTAGCGGGACGCGAATGTATGACATATACTCTGATGTCTGCTATGAGACGGGTGCATATTTCCAAGACATTCCTAAAGCCAAAGTTAAGGAGTTTGTAAAGCATAGGCTAGAGTCAAAGGAAGACTGGTGGCTAACCGCAGAAGATGCGGTTATATACGGGTTTGTTGATGGAATAATTGGTTCTGAAAATTACGAATCAATCTTAGATGCGCGGGATCATTTGGTGTAATACTATAGTATAGGGAAGGACTATTTCACATGTAAGGACTCAAAGGAAATTTATCGTCTCTGTAAAGAGAGGGTTTTATTATGGCGTTTATCACTAATATTACGACTACACCGGTTACTGGCAGCTATGGAGATAATGGGCTGCCCCTGTATGTTGACAATCGTCACGGAAATATTCGTGACGGGGGAACAATTGCAGATTCAACCAACTGGTCATCGTCTGCTTTAGGCGAAGGCAATCCTATTATTACCATCGTTTCTGGCGTTGGACCGGTCGAGGGAGCAGTCCCCGGCACTTTCAATCAGGGAACACAGGTAATGATGATTGCTTCGACCACTATTGCTGGAGAGTCTAGCACCGTTATGGAAGGTGGAGACTCCAACAGTGCCAACGTCGCTTATTCTCCGTTACAGTTAGATGTTCTTAGAACATATTTCTATAAGACGGCAGTACGGCAGGGCAACTGGAATATCTTCACCGGAGCGTTTAGTTCTGTCACTAACGCCGTGTCTGGCGCATACAACATCACCACAGCCGTCGATGACGCTGCTGGAATGCGTGCTGCCCAAACCGACGTTGCTGCTAATCCGTCTCAGGATACTCCGGGTCGCCTCGTCTTCCGCGATGGCAGTCCTGATCCTGTGCAGAGCGGATATCACGCACGGTATAACTGGTAATCTGATGTCATAATTACGAGGAGGGGGCCTTGGGAAGCCGAGGCCCCTTTTCTCACTTCCTTTTCCTTAGATAGTGAGAACCCAAATGGTAGCCATCGCCAAAGGTAATCCATACGTAAAGGATGTGATTTTTTTCTTAGCGGCAATTGTGGTTAGCATGTCAGGCTTTTGGATGATGACGGGAAGAGACCTTATTACTCGTGACGAGGCTAGGCTTCTAGTTCAACAACAAACAATAGCTATGCAAACTAAGCTAGAGCTATATCATGAGGCGTTGCTAGATCAAGAAGATAGAATCGCCAGACAGGAAGAAAAGCTACAGACAGTTTTAGAAAAAAATACTGAAGCTATTAATGCGCTTAAAGTCCAAATTGCTACTCTAAGCCAATCCCTAGAGATGCTCACGGGTAGAAAACCATGAATATACTACCGTATGCAGAAGCCCGACCTCTAATCCAAGAGGGTGACGTTCTCTTGTTTCGTGGCAAAGGGCTAATATCTTGGTTAATCAAAAGATATGGCAGCGGAGTTCACAGTCATGCAGCTATAGCCCATTGGGATGATGACAATTTAGGATGCGTTGAATTCAGAGAGTTCCGAGGGGGAAGGGCTGTTTCCCTAAAAACTCAGATTGAAACACATCCCAACAATATAGACGTTTTTAGAGCCGCTAACGTGATTCAATACGGGGATGAACGTTTTGAATTTACCAACGAAACGGCTAAAGCAGTTAGCAATATTATGATAGACCTGTCGGGACTCCCCTATGGGTGGAAAAATATCTGTAAATTGATAAAGCACTATTTACCATTCTGGCGACTGGCCAAGCAAAACGTCAAGGATGACGATCCTACAAATGTTTTTGTTTGCAGCACTGCCGTTGCGTATGCATATCGGAAAGCGTATTTGGACCCGGTGCCATATTTAGCAGACTCGGCTGTGATGCCATCAGACTTGGCAAGATCTTCCCTGTTTAGATATCAATTTACTATTCAAAAGGACTGGTATAGGAACTATTTATATGACGAATAAAAAATCCAAAAAACCCCTCCATTTTTACAGAACAACCTTCGATCCCATGATCGCTCGGCTGTATAATAATGTAGCTCAGGGGCGTAGCTGCCGACACTGCCACGGGAAAGGCTATTTCGTTTCTCAAGTGCCGCAGGATGACGCCACATCGCTTCGAAACGGGGAGCCTTATCAGAAAGTCCATTCGTATTGCCAATGTGTCCGGAGAAACATGAAGGACCAACTTAGGGAACAGTAATTCTGTGAAGGGTTAGGAGAGTGAAGGAAAAGTTTATAAGGAAATACATGGGCCTTGCCAAGGTCATTGCCAACGACCAAAACCCATGCCTATCAAGAAGGGTGGGGGTCGTTGTGGTAGACCCCTCTACTAATGGCATTGTGGGGGCCGGATATAACGGGCCTCCTGAAGGAACCCCGCACTGTAATGACGTAAAATTTTTAAAGGGGTTCTTTTGGCCTCAACTCACAGCCAGAGAGAGAGCACAACTCTGTATCAGAAGCGACACAATGGATAGTCAGGATGTTGACGTAACTTGCGAGTTTCTTTCGAAGTGTAATGAATGTCCTCGCAACATGCTAGGCTACTCTTCAGGAAAAAGAGCCGAACTATGTTCGTGCCAACATGCGGAACGCAATGCTCTTAATAAACTGCCCATTCCAGCCAACGGTCTTGTTATGTTCTGCTGGTGTGGAGTCCCCTGCATACAGTGCGCGGGGTCTATTATAAACGCGGCCATCAAAGAAGTTCACTGCTTGACAGAAAAAGATTATCACCCAACTTCTAGATGGCTTTTTGAGGAGGGTCGCACAGAACTTTTTGAACATGATATTGCAACATTGGAATTAAAATAATAAGCAACGGAGTTTGCTATGTCAGATAGATTTACTAATAGCTTTAGCTATGAAACATGGTATCAAAAGTATAAGTTCACCAACGATGAATGCGTAGAAGATACATGGCTCAGGGTAGCCAAAGACCTAGCATCAGTGGAAAAAAACCAAGAAGAGTGGACTGAAAAATTCTATGCGGCATTGGAAGACTTTAAGTTTGTCCCCGGAGGTCGCATCACCTCAAATGCAGGAACCTCATTAAAGGGTACTACCTATATTAATTGCTTCGTTGACGGATTTCAAGGTAAAGATCTCGATTCTATTGAAGGAATTTATGACACCTTATTACGTCAAGCTAAGATTCTTAAGAGCGAAGGCGGATACGGGTTTTGTGCTGACGTTCTGAGGCCCTGTGGCGCTCATATCGGAGGCATCGGGAACCAATCCCCCGGATCGGTTAAATTCTTAGAATTGTGGGATAAGTCTTCCGAGATTATCACGGCAGGCTCTGGCAAGCAATCAAGAAAAGGCCAGAAAAACTTCATCCGTAAGGGTGCGCAAATGGTCACTCTAAGTTGCTGGCATCCTGACGTAGTGGAATTCATTGAGGCTAAGAAAACTCCGGGGCGATTGTCTAAGTTTAATATGTCAGTTCTATGCACCGACGATCTCATGACCGCCGTTGCTATTGACCTTCCATGGAAGCTAGTTTTTCCAAACTATGAGGCCTTCCCTTCAGAATATAAAGAGCATTGGAATGGTGATATCCAAGCATGGCTCTCGCTGTTTGAAGATATCGATCATGAAGAATCCCCTTTAGTTACCTACCATGAGTTTGATTCTGCTCGTGAATTGTGGGATCTTATAATGCAAAATACGTACAACCGAAACGAACCGGGCGTTTTGTTTGTGGACAGTATGAATCGTATGAATAATTTGTATTATTGCGAATCGATTAATGCCACTAACCCATGCGGAGAACAGGCATTGCCTATTGGGGGAGTGTGCTTACTCGGCTCTATCAATCTGGTTCATTTCATCGATCCGGTCAAAAAGGACTGGAAGTATCGTGACTTGAAAGAGACTATTTTTACAGCCGTTAGATTTATGGACAACGTTAACGATAAAACATACGTGCCTCTAAAAACTCAAAAAGATAATCTGAAAAATAAAAGACGTGTCGGCTTAGGTGTTTTAGGCTATGGGTCCGCATTGCTAATGGCGCATGTCAAGTACGGTAGCAAAAAAGCACTAGAGATGACAGAAAGCTTAATGAAGTTTTTCACCAACGAGGCCTACAAGGCGTCCGCTCAAATTGCAAAAGAGAAGGGAACCTTCCCCCTTTACGATAAGGACCGGTACCTTAAGGGCGAGTTTATTAAAAGGCTCGACAGGAGCACCGTCAATTTAATTAAAGAGCACGGTGTTCGCAATTCTCATGTTACCTCCATACAACCCACGGGGAATAGCTCTTGTTTTGCCAACCTTGTAAGCGGTGGCTTAGAACCCCTCTTCATGCACGGGTATGTAAGAACCTCGATACAGCCTAATGCCCCGGAAGGGCTTTCTGTCCCAAAGGGCGTCGATTGGGAGAATAAAACTTTTGACTTACTACAAGTCCCAGACACTGGATTTAACTGGACTTGGGTAAAGGAAGGGGATGAGCACTTATTAGCCACGACCTTTGAAGATAAAACTTGGAAGTTTGACAGGACTCGGGGCTTACTGAAGGAAGAGTGGGTAGAAGATTATGGGGTTACTTATTTAAAGAATACGGATAGATGGAACCCAGAGGCAGGATGGGCCTCTTGCACCATGGATTTAGACGTTGACGCCCATGTGAATACGATGTCGATTTTCGCCCAATGGGTTGACTCTGCAATCTCCAAAACTATTAATTTGCGTAATGACTACTTATACGACGACTTTAAAAAGATCTACAATAAGGCTTGGGAAAATGGCATCAAGGGATTTACCACTTACAGGGCAGGAACCATGACATCTGTTTTGTCCGCTTCGTCATCTATCAACAACGCTCCATGCGGGGCATGTCATACAACGACCCCCTCCAAAAGGCCAAGAGAGCTACCCTGTGACGTGCATCATATCAAGGTCAAGGGGGAGCAATATTTTGTGTTTGTTGGAATACTAGACAATGATGTATATGAAGTATTTGCAGGCAAGAACGGCTTTATTGACAAGAAAGTTAAGTCTGGAACTATCGTGAAGCTCGGGAGGCCCAAGGGCGTCTACAAAGCCATGTTGGAAAATGGATTGGAACTCTCACCTATTAACGCTACTTGCACCGAAGAGGAAGACGCTCTGACGAGGATGACTTCCATGACTCTTCGGCACGGTGCGAATGTTCACATGGTAGTGCAACAATTAGAAAGGGTAAGAGGAGACATGACTTGTTTTGCAAAGAGTATGGCCAGAGCACTCAAGAAATATATACCGGATGGAACCAAGGAGGAAGGGGCGTGCCCCGAATGTGAAAGTAGGGAGTTGATACGTCAGGAAGGCTGCATTACTTGCACCCAATGTGCATGGTCTAAATGCGTGTAATTTTACTATATTAATCCTAAGATCATGCATAGAATTATACTTCATATTTGTTGTGCTCTGATCGTAGCAATTTCGGCAATAGATACTTATTGGCTGAGTAAAGCGAGAAGCTATATCGAGGAAGTGGAGCAAAACCCAATTGGCCAATACCTGATCTCTCTAGACAATGGAGACGTATCACTCTTTATTTTGTGCAAGTTCTTAGGAACCTATATCGCAGTAGCAGCAACGTATATAATCTACAAAAAATACCCCAAGCACGGGATGGTGACGGCAGTCTCCCTCGCCATTGCGCAGATTTGGTTGCTCCTGTACCTTTATTGTGGGCCGATTTCGAAACTCTGGGGGTAGAATTTAAGGGAAATAAACGATGCCAGAATATATATTTCGTTGCAATCATTGCGAGATTAATTTTTCACATACTTGCAGTATGTCAGAATTCACTAAGAGAAAATATTTTAGATGCCCAGAATGCCATAAAAAAGGAGAGCGAGATTTCTCTTTCGATGACATTGGAGGGTCGGTGACAAGGTCTTTATCTGAATGTAAAACCATAGGCCATTATGCAGAAAAACAATCTGCAAAATATAGCAAGCGGCAAATAGAAGATATGCAGGAAAGTTTTAAAACAAAGAAAACGTCGGGCATGGAACAGTTACCAGAAGGCATGAGCCGTATAGAAAAACCACAGGAAAGTACCCAGTGGGCACGTAAAGAGAAAAAGACAAGAGATATTAAGAGAAAGAGGAGATAACATGGCAAAAAAGAAAGATCCCAACGAAGGATTTCACGTCATAGATAAAAGTAAAAAAGGCAAGGAGCCTAAGCGAGTGGAGGTTATCTATACTGTCTCTGGTAAGCATGATTATCTAGAAGACAAGAAATATCCCGCAGTAAAATTAGACTCTAACGAAGCAAAAGAATCTGCCATTGCCCATGCTATGAAAATTACTATTGGTGCAAGAACCAAATATTACGCCAAGCGAGGCAAGCATGGACGGTTGTTTAATCCGGTAGGCATGTTTAGCGAAGGAATGGGTAGTAAGCGGATGCCCCATGCGGGGAGACCGGAGTGGAGATTCGTAGAAATTGGAGAAAGAGCATTTAGATTTTATAGAGACTTTTTAAGAACTAAAAATATTGCATACCTACATAATGCAGAAAGAGAGCTACTATGAAAAAGGGCAAGATTACAGAAGTAGAGATTTCCTGCCTTAAAGGAATGGCTATGGACAATGTCTCAGCAGAAGAAATGGCGAAACAACTTAACAGGAGCGTTGAGACGATTCAAAAGGAGCTAGATCGCATTAGCGACAAAGTTCTGAGGGATCAAATGCTTATTACAAAGACTGCCGGTGGCGTTCCCGGTGTTGCGGTCATGACCAAAGCAGGATCATTGCGAGCGGATGAGAATAAAAATGAGCCTCTCTCCACTACGATACCACGCAAGGGAGACCGTGGCGAATGGGTTCACAAGATTCGACCTGATGAAGAATAGAACAGAATCTAGACGTTACCCATCTCGCTATTCTCCAGATGTGGATGAAAATGGAGTTGCATGGATAACTGGCCGTCAATATATTGTAGAGATGGTATGTGAAAATAAAGCGGCTAAAGATATAAAGGAACTACCTCGCGGCTTCTATACCAAAGAGTTGCAGCTTTCAGATTGGCAGAAATTCTACAGGGAACAAATTAATAACCGTAGTCTAACAAAGCTTATTGACAAGCACGGTGTTGATAAAATCATTGCGTTCTTAAAAACCAACAAATATGTCATGAGTCTAAGGCCGAAATGGGTTCACGAGAAAATTGAAGAGTATACTTATGTAGAGCGCACAGCTAGTAAAGAAGAGCTATCTTATGATTTTCATAGCAAAGAAAACTTTACCAGTAATAACAAAAAGAGATCTATCATTTCCAAATTAGAGGAATTGGAATGACGAAGGATATCATTAAGGAATATGGGGACGTTATCCATGACCCGTCTTCGATAACCAATCAAGAACTAGAGATCATATCGGTTAGTCCCAAGATTGACATTGCCTTGGGTGGGGGCGTCCCCGAAGGCTCCCTTTTTATACTGACGGGTCCAGAAAAGGTCGGCAAGACAGTTACCGCCCTCACCTTTTGTGCCAACGCTCAAAGCCTTAAACGCAAAGTTTATTATGGCAACATTGAGGGACGGTTAAGAAAGAGAGATATAGAGGGGATTTCTGGCATTAATATGGACCCGGAGTATCTCGAAATCATAGGATCGACACAGGGTAATATACTTTCTGCTGAAAAATATCTTAGCATCTTTGACCAATTGATTCATACGCAGCCCGACTGCATATGTATTGTTGATTCCTTTTCGGCTCTCGCCAGCGATGCAGAACTGACGGGGGATTTAAGCGACCAACAAGTAATGAGCGTTCAAAAGGTGTTGGCTAAATTCTGTAGGAGAATTTCTAACGTGCTCCCTATCAATAAAGTTACGGTTGTTGGGATCACGCATCTAATGGCTAATGTCAACAAGTTCGGAAGAGGCAAAACTAAGGTAGAAAAATCGGGAACCGCCTTAAAATATCAGGTTGATGTTAAGCTGCACGCTACGCACATCACTCCCATATTACAGGGAGAGACTCAAATTGGTCAGACCGTGCATTGGCAAGTTGTTACCTCTGCTATTGGCCCTCCGGGGCAGAAAGTGACCAGTCATATTAAATATGGCCGAGGTATCTGGAAGGAGATGGAGCTTGCGGATCTGCTTGTAGATTTCGGCTTAGTGCAAAAAAGCGGATCTTGGCTCACCCTCCCAAACGAGGAAAAGCTACAGGGAAAGAATAATTTAGCTGCGTACCTAGAGGAAAACCCAAACGAGTATATCAAATTTGAAAATGACATTTTTTCTATGATTGGAATTGAAAGGTAAGACAATGATAAAGACAATTTTTACGGCTGCGTTAATTTTCTTGGCAAGTACCGTTAATGTGGTTGCTGAAGATCCGGTTGTTACTTTGGGGCCACCCGCAACTAATGGAAAAGAAGCACCAGAGTCAATTGCCGCAAGACTATATCAACACCTACAGGACGTTTCTGTTACTGTCAAGACACAGAGCGGGGAAGGCTCTGGCGTTATCGTAACACGAGAAGTCGAAGTTTCCCCGAACGTCAAACAGAAGGTTAATTTTGTGTGGACAGCAGCCCACGTTGTAGATGGGCTTCGCTCTGTTAGAACGATTATCAAGGATGGGCAATCTAGAAAAGTGGTTGAGTTCAAAGATGCTCAAATCGTTCAGGAGTTAGTCGAAGACGGTCGTCGCGTTGGCGAAATGAAGATGGAAGCCAAGGTGATCAAATACAGTGATTCTGAGAACGGCGAAGACTTGGCCCTTTTGATGATTCGGAAGAAGGGCTTTATCGATAAGTCCGTCACCTTCTATAAGGGCAAAGGTAGGCCAGTTGCTATTGGCACTGAACTATACCACGTCGGCTCATTACTAGGTCAAACTGGCTCGAATTCGATGACGAGAGGAATTTGCTCTCAAGTTGGAAGAGTTCTTGACTTGGGGAATGGAGATGGAGTAGTCTTTGATCAAACTACAGTGACTGCGTTTCCGGGGTCCAGCGGCGGCGGGGTTTTCCTGAGCGAAAGGTCTGGTGAAAAGGCTGGCCAGTACATGGGGATGCTCGTTCGTGGTGCTGGAGAAACTTTTAATCTTATTGTTCCAATTCGCAGAATGAGGAGCTATGCTACAAAAGAAGGCATCTTGTGGGCTATTGATACAGACGTTAAGATTCCTTCTATCAAAGAAATTACTTCCATGCCTGCTGAAGGCCCAAAATCTACACCCAGCCCCGGAACCAAGGCTACTAAAGATACTGTTAAATTCCCCGTCCTTCCCCTGAGAAAAGAAGAGAATGAAGACTAGGAGTTTAGACGGAGGTATCCATAAATGGAAGATTGAGAGCAGCTTGATCCGGGGAAACGAGGAAAGACCCCGATCTAAGCTACATCTAGCTGCTCGCTCTCTTCTAAAAGAGATATATCCAACGTTACAAATCTGCGAAGAGATACCGGTTCGTATCAGGCGTGACAAAAAGGCAATCATTGATTTTTATATCAATACGATCAAGACTGTAATCGAAGTTCATGGAGAGCAACATTATAAATTTAACTCTCTATATCATACTTGCGCTCAAGACTTTTTAAACCAAAAGAAAAGAGATTCTGAACTTATAGATTGGTGCATTCTTAATAATTTGAATTATGTAGAGTTGCCATTCAACGAAAATAGGAAGCAATGGAAAATAAGAATTCAGCCAAAGAGCAGCTAGAAAAACTGGACTCTGTTTTAGACGAATATGAATCTTCCCTAGGGATTCCTGTATTTAATAGCGATTTTTATGATGACACCGCAAAAAACTATTTACAGCTATCTCGTAACCAAATAGAAAAGCTTACTCCTGAGCAATGCGCAGAGGCAGCCCTCCTTTTAGCTTCTCTATCCTTCCATTTACAAAGAAGCTATAATCGGGAAATAGCAAGAGTTAATTGGGCAGACCAAGTTCTGAAGAGCGCAGTTGCTGGTAGAGAGCAGCAATACAGGGGGTCATGGGAAAGTCAGTTCAATCAGGCAGTCGGAGAAGACAGTTATACTAGAAAGGTCTTGACCATAAAAAGGTACGCCCAGCAAAGAGCCGACCGCGTGAATTATCTATCCTCTTCAGTTAAGAACATCGGTGATATCTTTCTTAGTGTTCAAAGATCAAAGGCGTTTAAAAATGGATAATCAAGACCCCAAAGACCTTCAACAGATAATTGATTTGTTATCTGCCGAACAATTAGAGGGCTTAAAAAAGATTCTTTCTTCAGGGTCAAAGAAGCCTAAGAAAAAAAGGAGAGGGAGGGGTAAGCGAAAAAAAACTCAGGCACCTCCATCGGCAAAGGCTGGAAATAAGCCCCCCTTTCTTGACGGCATTTCGCTCACTCCTGACGAACAGAAAGAAATGATCGAGGCTTCTCAATTTGACAAAGAGAAAGGGCTTGACAGGCCGAAAGATGGTGGTATAATCCCACAGGCTCCTTCTTTCCAGAAGGTTCCTATTCAGTGCAGAATCTGCGGCAAATCATTTGAAGTTTCCGCAGCGCTGATACCTCCCGAAAAAGACAGGTTTAAATGTAACAAATGTTCATGTAGTGCAGGTTAAAAAATAAGGAGAAAAAAAATGAGTGTCAAAGCTAAGACGTTAACTACCCTCTGCTTTATCTTTACCGCAGCAATATCAGTAACGGCGGGTTATTTTTATGGTTCTCTGGAACGAACACGGATTGACTCCGAGCGAGTCGCCCAAGAACAACAAGCAGCGTTTGAAGAGGCCTCTACTGAGGAACTGAATTCAATTTACCGATTACTAACCGCTGCCGCTTTCACCAATCGAACCAATATGAATCTGTCAGCGAAGACTAATCATTATATTACTCATCCGCAAGGCAAAGAGGGTCATCGCCCCAGTGTTGCTTGCGACCAATGCTGGGAGCACCTTGAAAACGTAGTCAAAAACATGCCCCAAATGGACGATGCTAACGAAGCCTATTTTAACGCTTTCTATCGAAAGCCTTACGAACAACTTAAGAAGATGCGAAAGGAAAACAAGAAATGATACTGTCGGATGCGCCTGCTGAACGAGCGATACTCGCTGGAATTTGCCGATACGGCTCAGAGGCTTACTATGATGTTGTGGATCTAATTGATCCGAATAGTTTTACTATTGATTCAAACTCTATGATATATACTTGCCTTAAGCATATCATGGATAAAGACAGTGGCATTTCTATAGATCTGCCAACCATTCTGTCTTCAGCAAAAGAGATAGGGCTGCATGACCTCGTTTCTGACAAACAGGAAGTGCAACATCTATCTGCTATTATGAAATTCCCGGTACTCTTGGACAATGTTCGCAAGATGGCAGCCAAGGTTCGGAAGCTCCAGATAGCTCGGATGATGCATGATCAACTGGAAGCCACGAAGGAAAAATATTCTGGAGTAACGGGCAATGAACCCATATCGCAGATACTGGGCATTGCTGAAGAATCTATTTTTGATTTTACATCACTGATCAATGACAATGATGACGCTCCTCAAAAAGTTTTTATTGACGTTGAAGACAGACTTGATGATCTCGCTGAAAGCCCTCTCGACCAAGTGGGGATTCCTACAGGATTCGACAGGTATGATTTTGCTATCGGGGGCGGTTTACGGCGTGGAACCGTGAATGTAGTAGGGGCTAGGCCTAAAGTTGGTAAGACCCTCTTTGCCGAGAATGCTGGTGTTTACATAGCCCGCACTCTTGGTATCCCAGTGCTAAACTTAGACACTGAAATGATGAGAAAAGACCATCAGGATCGCGGAATGGCAATGCTTACTGAGATCTCAATCAACGATATCGAAACTGGCAAGTTTGCTTCTAACAGTTATAAAAACCAAAAGATACGCGAGTCTGCTAAGGCTGTCAAGGACATCCCCTATTACCATAAATCTATTGGAGGAAAACCATTTGAGGACCAGCTATCCATTATGCGAAGGTGGATTGCTAAAGAAGTAGGCATTAATAACGAGGGTAGGGCAAACGACTGCGTAGTTATTTATGACTATTTAAAAATCATGGAGTCATCAGATATCAAAGGAGACATGAAGGAATATCAGCTACTGGGCTTCCTGATGACATCCTTGCATAACTTCGCCATCAGATACGAAGTTCCGATTCTAGCCTTTGTGCAGCTTAACAGGGATGGTATTAACAAAGAGTCTACCGATACCGCTAGCGGCTCGGATAGGATTATCTGGCTGTGCTCTAATTTTAGTATTTATAAAGCCAAGTCTGACGAAGAGGTCGCGAAAGATGGCCCTGAAAATGGTAATCGCAAGTTAGTCCCGGTCATTGCAAGACATGGGGAAGGTCTAGCTGATAAAGACTATATTAACATTAACATGATCGGTAAATACGGAAAGATAGTAGAGGGCAAAACTGCCTTTGAGCTAGAAGATGGCACCGATTTTGTAGAAGACGAGGGTCAATTGGAAAATGACAATGACGACATACCCTTCGCGTGAGTCTCACAAATACAACGATCAGGCAAAACTAAACGCCCTGACCGCGCTGGCGGTGCAAAATATAGAGAGGATATACGGCTATTTTGGAACAGAGATCTCTTACAGGAATGACATACTGATTAAGTCTTCCTGCTTTACTCACGGGGGCGACAATCCAACCGCGCTAAACCTTTACTATAACGGAGACATTCGTGTTCACTACAAATGCAGAACCCATCAGTGTGAAGACCTTTTTGGCTCTTCGTTGATTAGCCTTGTAAGAGGAGGTCTTTCTAGAACACGATATAAGTGGAAAATTAATGGAGATAGAGAAGCCACGTTTAACGAGACTGTAGATTTCCTTTTAAAGATTACTGATCAAAATTTTGATAGCTTAAGTTCAGAACACACTAGTATTGATGGAGATAAGTTACAGTTTTCTTCTTTAATTAATGGCTTTATGATGCCTGAAAATGCCCTAACTGGTATCCGCAGGGATTTTTATAGAAGCAAAGTAGAAATACCATCATCATATTATTTGCAAAGAGGATACTCCATTGAGGTTCTTGACAAGTACGATGTTGGAACGTGCAAAAGGCCTAGGAAGGCTCTTTACCAAAGGGCGGTTGCTCCTGTCTACGACGATTCCGGCGATATTATTTTGGGGTTCACGGGAAGGAGCATCTTCTCAGAATGTTCTAAGTGCAAACATTATCACGATCCCGATAAGGAGTGTCATTTTTTCCCCAAATGGAAGCATACCGCTGGGTTCCAGAAGGAAAACTGCTTGTATAATTACTGGTACGCTAAGGAATCTATCCTAGAAAGCGGAGTGGTTGTTTTGGTAGAATCTCCGGGCAATGTTTGGCGATTAGAGGAGGCGGGAATACATAATTCAGTGGCAATCTTTGGGGCGCATTTAAGCCAGAGCCAAAAAAAGATTATTGACTCGTCGGGAGCGCTCTCCATAGTTTGCCTGTTGGACAATGACGAGGCCGGATTAAGCGGCACGAAAAAGATTCATGAACAATGTTCAAAAATGTATCGTTTATATTTCCCAGAACTAGACGTAAACGATATTGGGGATATGAGTGTAGATACAGTGACTAGCGATATTAAACCTTTAATATGTAAGATAGGAGATGTTTACAATGGTTGAAAATTTTGAAATGGGCGGTTCTGATAGTCCTGCTGGTGCAGGGGCCTATCCCTCTAGCGAAGCAGCTTCGGCTCCTGCTCCTGCTTCTCCCCCCACCAGCGCTCAATTAATTTTGCGAGCGGTGGAGGCACATTTTATGGCTCAAAGATCGCGAGCGGTCGCGAATCTTAATAATTATTTGACGAGTTCCGCTGGGGTTGGGGAGCATCCCGATGTGGTTGAGGAATGTATCAAGCTCGTAGATGACATAGAACACGCCGAAAGTTCATTGGCCACTTTGAATAGGGTTATTTCTTCATGACGCAAATTATTGGATTCGCAGGCAAAAAACAAGCTGGCAAAGACACTGCTTGCAATTTTGTTCTAGCTGCCAAAATTGCCGAGCTTGGAGTAAGCAGGTCTACTCGCCTAACCGATGAGGGCGAAATAGAAGTTAGCGACATTCTAGATGATTCTGTTTCTGGTGAAGAATGGATTCCGTTCAAGCCCCCCTATGTTGATGTTCAAAATCTTTTCGATAACGAGCTTGGCAAGTTTATTAAGATATACTCTTTTGCTGAGAAATTGAAACGAATGTCTATAGATATTCTGGGGTTAAAAGAAGAGTGGGTGTTCGGAACTGATGAACAAAAAAATACTCTCACAAGCTTTAAATGGGAAAGGTTTTCACAAGATAAAAAAGGGTCCATGACCGCAAGGGAAGTCTTACAACATGTAGGCACCGACATGTTTCGTTCTATATATGAAAATGTATGGGTCGATTCATGCTTGAAGCAAATAGAAGAAGACGGTCCCGAATTAGCCTTGGTTTCAGATGCAAGATTCAAGAACGAAGTACTGTCCATCCAAGATAGCGGAGGGTTTGTAGTAGGACTAACAAGGAGTCCTTACAAGAAAGTAGATAGGCACGCTAGCGAAACTGAAGTTGAAGAATGCTTTGACATCTGTGATGTCATCGTAGACAACAGCGACCTCTCCATACCAGAGCAAAATAAAGAGATATATTTAGCTATCAAGCATTTAGATAATATTCCTCACATTTTATAGGAGGCTTCCATGCCGCAACCAGATTCGTCCAACACATTAATTGTAGATTGTGATGGTGTAATTGCAGACAAAAATAATGGAGGAGACTATGCTAAAGCCGGGCCGCTTCAGCACGGCATCGATCAAGTTAACAGGCTCTACGATATGGGCTACACAATTGTTCTATACACTGCCAGATATGGAGACCGGGAAAAGGGCAATATTCACTTGCAGTACGGGAGGGGCTATAAGGAGTGGACAGAATGGCTTGAGGAACATGGTGTAAAATATCATCATGCGTATATGGGGAAGCCTGCGGGAGTTATCTATATAGACGATAAGGCCGCTCGGGTAAGAGGAGACAGCGAGGAGGGGTGGTCACAAGTGTGGGAAGAGGTAGACAACTTAAAGGGAAAAGACCGATATGGTAATCTCATATGATTCCCATAGTCTATTTCAGGTCGTCGTCTTTTAATTGCCATCGGTTTTGTCCGATGCAATACTACATGGAGTACACGCTGGGATGGAGGGGAGACTCTGGCAAAAAGGCTGACAAGGGAACCATTGTCCACAAAGCTCTGGAGATTGCCGCTGTTTGCAAAAAAGGCCTGCAAGATGGCAAAAAGATTATTGTAGATCCTCAAATTGGGAGAGTCAGTACCTGTAATTACGAAAGAAAATACCTGAACAGGGTGATCTCAAGGGTTTACGAATACTACACTAGCAGAATCCCCCACCATCCGTGGACAGATAAAGACGCCAAAGATTGCGAAAAATGGGTCTGGAAGGCTCTTGAATATAATGATGGGATGTTTGATCCCCGTAATAGAGACGTGGTGGCTGCGGAGCCACGTTTCGATTTTTATATTGAAGAAGATTGGGCTAAATATTCTTATGACATGCAAGAGGAAAAGCTGGAAGGCCAATTGGCCATGAAGGGAACCATCGACCTTGTAACCGATCTAGGTGATGGCGTATATGAAGTAATAGATTGGAAAACTGGAAGGCGGTTGGACTGGGCTACAGGAAAGAAGAAAACACAGCACAACCTCTTTGATGATGCTCAGTTGAGAATATATCATTATGCTGTCAAGCACATGTTCCCCGAGGTTTCTTCTTTTTTGATTACGATATATTTCATCAATGATGGAGGAGCGTTCACTTTACATTTCCAAGATAAAGACCTTAAAGATACGGAAGAGATGCTTAAGGCTAAATTTGAATTCATCAAGAATACAGACGATCCCAAAATCATTAGACAATTGGACCCTCCTCAGTCATGGAAATGTTCAAAGCTGTGTCATCAAGGAAAGACAACATTTGAAGATACCTCTATTGAGCCGCTTATAGAACGTCGCACGGGACAAAGAACGCGACATGGAGAAGTCATGACCAAGTGCGAGCAGGCGAGATATATGGTCAAAAAATATGGTATCGATTGGGTTACTGATAATCTCGCTCATCCCGATCATCAAATAGGCTTGTATCAACCTCCCGGTGAGGTCTAAGGAGTATATAATGTCAACAGAGAAACGCATGGACGACCTCAATAAGCTGTCGGACATCTTGAATGAATTTCTAGACGAAGACCAAGCGAGGGAATTCACATCTAAAATAGAGCAGGAAGTTGCCCAAAAGACGGATGACAAGACGCTACGGGCACTATTAGAAACTTTAAGTTCGCTTTACACTGTCAAACCGAGCAGAAAGGAACACCTCAAGAAAGTCGTCCTTACTTTACTAGTTGCCTTTCACATGTCTGTGATAGTTATTAACCTCGTGGCATTCTTCATCCTACCATTTCTGTACCCTCTGCTGGTATGGATGCCTCTTAATAGCTTCATCCTGACTGTCACGTTTACTAGAGAAATCTGCCCTTTAACCCGGCTTGAAAATTACATGAGAACGTCAATGGGAATGCCAAGAATAGGGGGGTTCATAGGGCACTATTTTGTCAGGCCCACTAAAAGAGCATATAGGACTTACAAGATAGGACTTGGACTCTCAGGCAAAAAAGGAAAATCAAATGATAGAAGTCAAGATAACCCAGAAGATGAAAAAAAGAGCTTGGACCAAAGCCCGTGAGATGGGGGTCATTAAAAACTCCATTCTCAGCGGTGCTGGGAATATAGCAGGATTTCTTGGGGAAGAAGTTGCCAATTCTTTGATCAAGGGAGAGATCAGCAATACATATGATTATGATATCGTGCATAATGCAAAGACTCAAGAGCTTAAATACGATGTAAAAACTAAAAGATGCACGTCTATCCCGAAACCCTACTACGAATGCTCAATTGCGGCGTATAATACCAAGCAGGCATGTGACAGGTATGCTTTTGTTCGCATAGAATGGGTCCACGGCAAATGGGGGAGGGCTTGGGTTTTGGGATGGCTAGACAATAAAGAATATTTCGAGAAGGCTCAGCGGCTTAACAAGGGGGACATTGACCCCTCTAACGGTTATGTAGTCAAGGCAGACTGCTACAATGTGAGCATCTCGGAATTGAGAGACTTTAGGAGAAGGAAATGACATACGTTCCGCTGCACGTCCATTCTGAATATAGCTTGCTGGACGGGCTTTCACAAACGTCACAGATATCTAGAAGATTAGAAGATATAGAAACAGATACCTGCGTCCTTACTGATCACGGAACTGTTTCTGGGGCCGTTGACTTTTCCAAAACGCTTAGGAATGCATCTCAGAAACCAATTTTGGGATGTGAATTCTACTTATGCATGGGCGATGCCTCCGAACAGTCTCCAGAAAATAGAGACCTTGTTCACCAAGTGGTTATAGCGAAAAATTTACAGGGATGGAAAGATCTACTTCGGCTAGTATCCCAATCAAATAGAACTGATCAATTTTACTATAAGCCTCGTATTGATTTCGATCAATTAAAAGCAGTTGCCGCAAATGGCAATCTGATTTCATTTAGCGGTCACTTGGGTTCTTACTTAGGCAATGCCGCACTAGAAAATTCTGATGACCGTTTTCTTTCCAACGCGGCTTTAAAATTACAGGATATGTTTGGAAGGGGGAATTTCTTTATTGAAATACAACTGATAGACTCTCAAAATAATGAAGGTGCCAGAATTGCCGCTGAAAGATTGCGAGAGATTGCCGTGCAGACAGGCATCCCCCCCGTAGCAACCCCAGACGCTCATTACCCTACCAGAGAGGCCGCAGAAGACCAGAGGGTGCTCCTCTGCACGTCTTTAAAAAAGACCATAGGCCAAGTCCACAGGGAATTAAAAGAGGGAAAGTCTCGTTCGCTTAAGTCATTTTTTTCCTCTGACAATTATCATATTCCCTCTTACGAAGAGATGAGTCAGTTTCATACTGAAGAAGAATTGCAAAACACAATAGTGATTGCCAATATGTGTGAGTCTTATGATATTCTAGGAGCACCAAACCCCCCTACGTTTTCGTGTCCAGCAAATTACGAAGCTCAAAGCTATTTGAGACATCTGTGTAAAATTGGATGGTCTCAAAAAATGCAGCACATCGAAAAGAACGGCGCTGATTTTAACAGGTACGGAGATCGGGTCCAGAAGGAGCTTCAAGTTTTTGAGGAGGCTGGCCTGTCAGGATACTTTTTAATCGTGCAGGACATTTTACAATTTTGCAGGAAGGAAGGCTACTTAACAGGCCCCGGCAGAGGGAGTGCCGCAGGCTGCATGGTGTCGTACCTTATTGGCATTACACAGATAGACCCTTTGCGACACAATTTGGTTTTCGAAAGATTTTACAACGCAGGAAGAAATACTTCGGGAAGAATATCAATGCCTGACATTGATATAGATGTTCCCAAGGTTGCTAGGGAAAAAGTGATTAGCTACATGAAGCAAAAATATGGAAAAGACAACGTAGCACAAATCGTTACCTACCAAACCTTGCAAGGGCGATCTGGACTCAAAAGAGTGATGCAAGCTAGGGGGAATATATCCTTTGCTGAACAAAACGACATTACTAAGCACATCATGGATGAGTCCAAAATTGCCGACGAACTTCAAGACATGAAAGAGGAGCTTGGCGAATCATCGCTTACCTTGTGGGCATTAAAAAATAGAAAGCAGCAGCTTAAAGACTGGTGTGAAATAGGCGAGGATGGTAAGCTAGAAGGTAAAATGTCTCGTATCTTTGAGCAAGCTATCAGACTAGAGGGGACTAAAATTATTCAATCCAAGCATGCTGCGGGGGTGGTAGTTTCACCATCTTCGATTTCAGAAACGTGCCCTATGATCAAGCCTGCGAACAAAGGAGAAACGGACTTGCTGGCTGGGTTCGAGGGGCCTAGCTGTGAAGATGTCGGACTCTTAAAGCTAGATGTATTGGGGATTAGAATGTTGGACAAAATAATGGAAGTGCCGGACATACTGAGGGGATAAAAATGACATTATGGATATACTGTCCGAGGTGTGGCAAGGCTGTTGATGAGTTTGAAGAAAGATGCGCCCACTGCGATCTTGGAGGCATATGGGAACATAATTGGCGAATAATAAGCGAAGAGTTGGAAGATTTTATGACAACCGGAACCCCTCCCAACATGGTTCCAAGGGCAGACAACGGATAGGAGACGAGATGAATAACCGGTGGATTATGGTGTTCGACTTTGAGACAGACGGGGTAGACCCAAATACTTGCAATCCCGTAGAGCTTGCGGCTATTCCTATCGATCCTCGAACTTTGGAAATTAAAGAGAAGAAAGCTTTTAGCGCTGTCATTAAGCCACCCGGATTTAATAAAGAAGAGTACTTCACAGACGACCGTCAAAAGACTATAGAATGGCATGCGAAACAGAGGGGCGTAACTAGCGCCGACATTATCAAGTCTTGGAAGAAGGGGAAGAGCGAAAAGATAGTCTGGAAAAACTTTTGCGAATACTGCAAGAAGTTCAATATAGAAAAATCTTATGGAAACTGGTACACAGAGCCGATAGCTGCTGGGTATAACATCATCGGATTTGACTTGCCGATTTGTCAGCGGTTAGCCGACAAGCATAAGACTGGAATGCCATTTGCTAAAGTGAACAAGATGGATCTCATGGACCTCCTGTTTTATTGGTTTGAAAACCTAGGCGAGCCTAAGAATATGAGACTTGATACAATGCGAGATTTTTTCGGAGTCCAAACAGTCCAAGCGCATGAGGCGTATTCTGACACTTTCGATACTGCAAAGCTATTGGTGCAGTTCCTTAAGTTCCATAGGCGACAGTCTAGCGTAGGCAAGTTCAAGGGAGCAATGGTTCAAAAATGAAGAATGCATTTGCATGTGGATGCACGTTCGACGTAGTTGACAAGCACGTTGTTTACGATCCCAATATTGAACGCCTGCCTCTCAAATGCTCTGCTACTTGGGATTTAATTTGTGATGGAAATACCAAAGGAGTTTTCCAATTGGAATCCCAACTGGGGCGAAGTATGGCTGAACGAGTAAAGCCAAAGAATATAGAAGAGCTATCAGACCTCGTAGCTATTATTCGACCGGGATGCATGGAGGCAATTGTAGATGGCAAAAGTCTGACACAACACTATATAGATAGAAAGCACGGAATAGACCCCGTCGAATATTTTCATGATGCGCTTGAACCGATCTTATCCAGCACCTATGGGATACTCGTCTATCAAGAACAAGCCATCCTTATTGCTAGAGACATCGGGGGTTTCGACCTACAAGAAGCAGACATTTTGCGCAAAGCCATTGGAAAGAAAAACGTAGGTTTGATGACCGAGCTAAAGAAGCAATTTATTCAAAAGGCAGAGCAAAAAAAGGTTGTCACAAAAGAGCAAGCTGAAGAAATATTTAGTTGGATTGAAAAATCTCAAAGATACTCATTCAATAAGTCACATTCGGTAAGCTATGCATATAATGCGTATCTGACAGCTTACACGAAGACTCACTTCCCAAGGGAGTTCTTCACGTCTTACCTTAAAAATTCAATTGGCAAGCCTGATGCCTACACAGAAATAGAAGAGCTAGTAAATAACGCTCGCATAATGGACATTGATGTGATGCCCCCGAATATTAAAAAGATGAACAAAAGGTTCACCTTAATAGGCCCCAACCCCACATTCGGCATTACGGAAATTAAGGGCGTAGGTGGTTCCGTGTTTGATAAGATGGGCGACTGCCTGAGTCGCAATCAGATCAATTTAGAAACATGCGACTGGAATACATTTTTAATAGGATTCGGCTCATGTATTAAAGTAGACTCCTTTGAAGCCTTGATACTTAGCGGCGCACTTGATTGCTTTGATATTAGTCGTAGTCAAATGGCTCATGAATTGAAAATGTTCAGAGAATTAAGTAAGCGAGAAATCGCTTGGATCGAAACGTACAAGTCGTCGAACGTTAAAGCCGATCTAGAGGGATGTATCGCTGAAATGATCTCTACTAACAACTGGTCAAATCCCAAGAGGCCGATATTCAGAAGGGATCGACTAGAGGTAGTAGAAAGCGTTAGGGGTTCTTTACAGAATCCGGGCTATGAGCTTGTAGACTTTCCCGGCTGGAAAGCCAGAAAGGAAGAACACTACCTTGGAGTCTCTTTAACTTGCGCCCGAGTAGACGAGTACGATACAAGTGGTGCTAATTGCACATGCAAAGAATACACGGACGGCTTTAACTCAAGGAACGGTATAAGGATAGCCGCCCAGATTGACGGCGTAAGAGAATGGAAAATTAAAAGAGGAAATGCCAAAGGAAAAAAGATGGCTTTTGTTACCATCAGCGACGGAACTTGCAGCTTAGATAGCGTAACAGTATTTTCTGATGAGTGGGAAAAATACAGTAACGAATTGTCGGAAGGGAATGTTTTGTTGCTAGCTGGCATGAGAGACTCTAAAAGAGGAAGTTTTCTAATAAAGTCAGTTTCTAAGGTCAAAAACCTAGCTTAGATAATATAATATATTAAGAGGGAATTTATGGACGAACTGATAGAAAAGCATATGGGTTTGGTGATATCTATAGTCAATAGGTTTAGTCCTAAAAATCAAACAGAAAAAGACGACTACATACAAGCGGGGCGTATAGGTCTTTGGAAAGCCCTTACTAAATTTTCAAAAACGGGAGGAAGCAAATTTTCCCCATACGCTTGGAACCCCATCAAATGGGAAATCATAAAAGAAATCCGATCTGCAAAATCTAAATGTGACTCAATCAATCCAGAGGATTGCGAACACTATTGTGGCATTAGAAGCTCGGCGCATTTTTGGGAGCTTATTCCATCTAGCCTAACCCCTGCGGAACGCCAAGTAATTCAACTGAGACGTGAGGGCTATAACTTCAAAGAAATTTCATGTGAATTGGATTGCCATAGGTCTCGCATCAAAAAGATTTTTCAGAGCGCTATATGCAAAATAAGAGAAACTAATAATGAATAAAAGGCGCGTCTTATTAGTTAGCGAAGCAAACTTTTTAAACTCAGGGTTTGGCACGTATGCCAAAGAGCTTTTAAATAGGCTACATACTACCAACAAATATGAGTTAGCTGAATTCGCATCTTATGGCAAGCCCAGCATGGGCCAAAGTGTTCCGTGGACTTTCTATGGAAATATGCCGGAAGATGGAGATCAAGCGTCCTTGGACTTCTATAATAGTAACGGGTCTCACCAATTCGGAACATGGAGATTTGACAAGGTTTGTATAGATTTCAAGCCAGACATTGTGCTGTCCTATAGAGACCCTTGGATGGACAATTGGATTCAAAACGCTCCCACCAGACCGTACTTCCATTGGGTATGGATGCCCACCGTTGATTCTTCTCCCCAGAGACAAGAGTGGGTAAATACTTTTTCAACATGCGATGCTGTCTTGGCTTACTCAGAATTTGGGGGTAAAGTCCTAAAGGAACAAGGCAAGGAAAGAATCAACTATATCGGGTGTGCTTCTCCCGGCATTGATCCTCACGTTTATAAGCCGCTGCCTAAAGAAGCCCTCAGAAAAGAAATGGGAATTGATCCAGAATGTTTTATCGTTGGAACGGTAATGCGAAATCAAAAAAGAAAACTGTTCTTTGAACTTATGAAGTCCTTTCGTTCGTTCTTAGATGAAGCCCCTTCGGACATTGCCTCTAAGTCCTTGTTATATTTGCATACCAGTTATCCCGAAAAAAACGGGTGGGACATAGCGGATGGAATAATGCAAAACAACCTTGGGGGAAAGGTTCTAATGACCTATATTTGTAGAGTATGCAATAAATTTTTTCCATCCACCTTTCAAGATGCTCTCGCTCAGTGTCAATTTTGTAAGCAAAGAACTGCTGTCTGCCCCACTGTGAGCCTTGGGGTTTCTGTCGAAGACCTTGCTAAAATTTATAACCTGTTTGATCTCTATGTCCAATACGCAATATGTGAAGGCTTTGGAATGCCCCAAGTAGAAGCTGCCGCATGCGGCGTTCCTGTTGCGGGTACGGACTATAGCGCCATGCATGACGTGATTAAATTTACAAAAGGCTACCCCATTCCGGTGAAGACATTTTTTAGAGAGATCGAAACTAACGCTGAAAGAGCATATCCCGATAATGACAAGTTGAAAGAAACCTTCATAGAATTTTTTAGTCAATCCAATGAGGAACGAACTAAGAAGTCAATGGAGGTTCGAAAGCATACAATTAAACGTTATAATTGGGATGATACCGCCAGTGTATGGGAACGTTACATAGACTCATATGAGCCACAAGGATTGCAGGGGAAATGGGATTCGCCAGCTTCTCTGTCTATGGTGCCAGATGGCATCCCAGAAAATTTATCGAACGGGGATTTCATTAAGTGGATATTCACAGATGTGTTGCATGATCCCGACCTGTTACATCAAAACGAAGGTGTTAAGCTATATAGAGACCTCACTTTTGGCGCTGAAATGGGTCAGGGCGTTCTGGAGCCTCTTAGTAGAGAAAAGATCTTCGATGCGTACAGGGCGCGGGCAAATAACAGGAATCAGGCAGAGCAACTACGGGCAGGGAATATTCAGGTGCATCCTGAGAAGTTCGTCATAGAAGCTCGTGCAGGGCAAGAGGAAAGGGTATGAATATATTATTTATCGGACCCTACAGGCAAAAAGATGAATGGGGACGTAAAAGCAAATCTATTCTGAGGGCTGTCCAGAAAACGGGCCACAATGTTACATCAAGACCAATATTTTTGACATCCCATCCAGACACTAACAGTTATATGGAAGCGTGTGAATTTAATATCTCAGAACAGTATGATGTTTTAATACAGTTTTTATTGCAGCCGTATGCTATTTATGATGGGAGAGTTTCAAAAAGAATAGGGATATTTAACACAGAAACAATGCCAAATAAAATGGCTTTGGGCCAACTTACTAAAGAGCTTTTAATGGACGAAGTTTGGACCGATAGCTGCTTTATACAAAAGGGCCTTCAAAATTCTCTTGATAGTTATCAAGGGAATGTCAAGGTGCGTGCGATTCCTCCTGTACTAGATACGACCGATCTTGAAGAAACATCTTCCATTTCAATAAAGGCTTCCGATAGGGAATTAGATGGTCGTTTTCTTTTTTATTACATCGGCAATCTCGCAGAAGACAAAGGGGGTTTTAAAGAAACGTGCATCGCCTATATGAGCACGTTCTCTAGTTCTGATCAAGTTGCCTTAATTGTTGCTCCCGAAGCTCCGTTCCCAGAAGAGGAAGTTAATAAGGCGTTGGAAGATTGCCGTGCCTGCGTTGGGGAAATCAAACACTCTTTGCACTATCCTCTCATTAAAGTCATCCGTTCACAAAACGGCCTACAAAGATCCGAAAGAGTTGCTCTTCACGTAGATTCAGACTGCATGGTCTCTCCGGGCTACTCTCTGGCTACAAGCTCTCTAGTTCTTGAGGCCGCAATGTATAAAAATACACCCATCGTGAATAAAGGGAATGCATGCTATGAATGGTGGGGGGAAGAAAATCTATGGGGCGTCGAGTCATATGAAGACCTTTGTGTCTCTCGACAAAGGCCATTGCCATATCGTTTTACATCTGGTGAATCGTGGCAGAAGCCGATTATTAAATCTTTAGGAGAGACGATGCTAGAGGTATACATTGACAAATTTAAAAGAGACAAGAAAGCCAAGGCTAATTCTAAATTGCGAAATTATTTCAACGAGCCTTCTTTAGAGATTGTATGATGCTTGTTAATAATGTTTTAAGATCGGTCTACCGAGCAAATAGCTCAGAAATGGGCCGATTAAATATTTTAACTATGTGCAGAAACACCGAAAAGTATATTTCGTTGCTGAGCGATTACACCCCACATACATTTTACATTCTGGAACAGCACCCATGGAATGTTCTCATTGAGAAACCACGCCCAAACATATACCAGCATGGTTCTCATTCTCCACCTTTAGATTGTATCATATGCTATGACAGGGCAGAGCAATATGAAGAAGCTCAAGGCGTTGCCCACCAATTACACATACCCATAATTCTTGTTGATATGTGTTCGCGGGAACTCGTGAGACCTCAACATATATTAGAAAACTTAACGCCTGTAGACGCATCTGTACTGCACAGAAAACCAACCTTAATAGTGTGCAATGACGAGCACATACAAAGATCATGGAACCGGCCATTTACTGATCTGAACGCAGACATCAATCAATCGATTGTTATACCTGCTGGAATAAACACTGATAAGTTTAAGCCAAGACCCCAAACTGATCCATTAATTGCAATGGATAACAACACCTCCCCTCAAGCAGGCGCAGAAGTTGCATCCCGCATCGGCACGCGATATCGGATAATTCCTACAGACCATGACAACTCAGAGGAAATAGCCGTAACACATTCGCGATATTTTATAAACACTAAACGAAACATTACAGTAAAAACTTTAGAAGCCATGTCTGCTGGCAATGTAGTAATTTGCCAAAAAAACGCAGATACTGAAAGCCTTATTGAGCACGGGAAAACAGGAATTCTGCTTAATAACTTAGAAGAACTTCTGCCAACTATAGACCGTTTAGAAAAGTCGGAAAGTGATCGATTGCAAATAAGCAATTTTGCCAGACAAAAAATAATCCGAGAACACTCTGTTGAGGAGTTCTCTTTAAAATGGGCATCTGCTTTCTCTATGATCAAATTAAGTTTTTACCTCCCCGCTACGTAGGTACTCATATGAACATAAATCTAGTTACGGATCAAAACGCGAGATCCGTTGAAAACCATGAAAATCTCTTGATCGCTGAAGTGGACAAGCTCCCTGACAGTTTGTGCAAAAGTGTGACCCTCAACAACACATTGAATTATTTAACAGACGAGCAATTTAGACAGCTACTAAATAAAGTTCGTCACGGTGGAATTGTTTCCGTTAGTGCCCCAGATGTGATGGAAATTTCTACTGCATTATGTTGGGGTCAAATTGACGTACCCACATTTTCATCACTCACTACCAATAGGGTGAGCCAATATAGTTTACTGCAAATAAAGAATGTCTTTGAACAGAGTGGCTACATTATTGAGAGCGCCTCTATTCATAATCTTTCTTTTTACATTAAGGCCCGACGACCATGAATGAAAAACCAGAACAAAAAAAACAAGATGAGGTTAGGGTCAGTATTACATCTACAGCATGCGCAAACTGTATATTCGCTGAGCACGAGAAGAAGGTCCAAACAGGCTGCGCAGCAGGCCGTCTGGAGAAGTTTAGAAAAGCCAACGTTAATCTAGTACCGATAGCTAACGAGGAAGACATTACCTCGTTTCTGATTGACGGTAAAAGCTGCGTTTATTACAGAAACGACGAATGGGCCAAGTCTTATTATAAAAGCTCATCAGCGGATGCGATATTGAAATCTGTTAAAGCAGAGTTGAAAATCCCTTATCACGCTTTATTGTTTTTTAGGTCAGGCGACAGCTTAGACGATGTAAAGGCCAGACTGTCCGAATTGGAAAGTCAGGATGTCAAACCAAAGATCGTTACGTTAATAGATCGTTCGCATTCAACAGAAATCATGACGGGCGACCTTATGAAAATTTGCCAGACATACAGCTTTGCACACTGGCGAATTCAATCGATTCAGGCAGTTGACCAATTAGACAACGACGTTATAGACCTATCATATGACAATACAAAAAAAATACAATACATGTTCTACATTGTGTTGGAATGTGGATATGAGATTCCTCAAAAAATGTCAAAAGATATTCACAAGTCTCTGCACGATGATATGAAATCTTTTGTTGTGCTATTGCCTAATTCTCAGAATGTCGGAAAGACGGCTCTAAAAGTGGCGCATGAGAAATACAGTGGCAACTCCTTTACAGTGCCTCTGGAGGACAAAATTGAACATTACGATGATGCCACCCATTTGATTAGAGGGGTTGAAGAGATATGCCCGAGTCTCCAAGCGTCTTAGTTGCTGTAGGAAATGGCAATTCCCATAAGCTCCCTAAGCAAGATTATCCAAACATATTTACTGAATACAACATAAGCTCATTAGGGGCGACCGCGAATGGCGATTTCTATAACCGTGTAGCTAGACATCCGGCTATTGAGAATAAAACTGAATTTGATATATATGGATTTATGGAGGGGAACTGTCGATATACCGACAAAGACAGCGTACAGAAAATAGTCGATTTTTTTCATAAGCATGAACGTATTGAGGTCGTTGTCTGCGACCTTATACGATCTACCAACAGCTTCAAGTCTCGTATATACGTGCAGCCTCAAGCAACAAACAACATCCCGTTTTTTGTTAGAAAGTCCGTTATACACAAGATTGATTTTACAGAGGAAGATCTCATGTTGCAAAACCAACTAGAAAAGCTGCGAAAAGAGCATACAATCTTCCATATTGCATCTCCTCTAATATCGATACTAGAAAAAGAAACTTAATGTCGAATAATAAAGAACGGCTTAGCATCATCATTCCAGCAGCGGGAATTGGCCGCAGGATGAAATCTTACGGGCCGAAGCCCTTGATAAAAATAGGCAACTCTACAATAATTAAAAATCAAATCAATTTACTACAAACATATCTGCCCAATCCAAATATTATTTTAGTATGCGGTTTCAAAGCTGATAAGTTAATGGACGAGTCCCCTTCTTATATTCTAAAGGTAGAAAATGAATTTTATGAACACACTAATGTGGTTCGTAGTATCGGGATGGGGTTGAGGGTCGCAGGAGACGCCTCAAAGGTTTTAATTGTATACGGAGACTTGGTCTTTAATTCTGCGACCGTTAAGCATTTGCCAATGGAGAAATCCTGCATTGTCGTCACGGATCAAAATATGGGGGAAGAGGAGGTTGGATGCATCATCGATGATGAAAATATTCTTGCCAACATGATGTATGACCTGCCCAATAAATGGGGACAAATATCATTATTCGTAGGCAAGGAACTTGAGCTACTGAAACGGCTATGCTGGAACGAAAAAAATAGCACCAAATTCGGTTTTGAAATCATCAATCAGATAATAAACAGGGGAGGCGTTTTCAAGTGCGTATACAATAGCGCAATCAAAATAGTAGATATAGATAGCTCTAAAGACATCCAAAAGGCGAAAGAGATTTTATTATGAAGGTCGTCATACCGCAATTACAGTTGCAGGTTTTTCAGGACATTGCTCAGTGTCTAGAAAGTGTCAGAGAAACTGCTGGTGTAGACTCGATATTTTGGGACACATCTCGGAAGCCTATTATTGACATGTTTGACGAATTGAGGCCAGAGATCGTTCTGTTGCACGAGGCTCAATTAGACGATGCCTTCTCGGTAGTAATTCAAGAATTCGATTTTAAGTATGTTTTGGTAGCAGAAAAGCATCCTCCCCAATTAAGTAAGCCCCCAGAAGCCCTCATCACAAGCGCACCCTTCCTCCAGAACTTCCCTCAGTCTTATAGAAATCTTATGGAGGCCAAGCATCTAGCTCGATTGGCACAAATTCATGGAGGGGGTTATAATGACAATATGAAGTCTGAAGTTTTAGTGGACACAACTGGCGTAGGGATAAGCGAGAATATATATGACGTATTATCGTTTTTAACTTCTAACTATAAAACCAAGATAATCGGAAATAGTCCAGTCAAACTGCATCACTACCTCGGGGCAGTTAACATTTTCGAGAGGGCCGATTTTATTAAATCAACACAGATCATGGTTGACTTTAACGGCTCTGGAGTTTGGGACGCTTCCTATTTGAAAATCCCTTCCGTAACAGCTAATAACACCACCCCTCACATACTACCATTTGATAGTATAGAAATGTTAAAAAATAACATAGACTCGATTCTGAATAATAAACTGGTACGCAATAAATACATTGACCTCTGTTATCAAGAATTGCTTAAGGGGAACACGTACCACCACTTTACCTCGCAGCTTTTCAAAAATATCAAAGAGCCAGACATAGCAAATTGTCTAACGGCGTATGTGGGAGAACTGTTGCAATGATAGGGATACTTAAAGGCCCCGTAGATAACAAAGACAAGGACTTCTTTGCTCTTTATAACTTAAACAGGTTGTCAAAAACAAAGCATGGCGCGTGTCTTTTCTGTGACCACATTTCAGACAACTTTGCGCTACCTGCTGAAACTAATGTTTTGCAAAGAACCCACGTATTCAACTTTAACGGGATCGTCATCACTGACGACTTAATGTATGCACAAGATCTCTTGTATATAACCTATGCTAAAAAGAGATTTATATACCTGTACCATTTGGATTGGCCCTATATCCAAGAATTAAAATTTGCACATCTTAATAGAATTCTTCTTCACGAGAATATAGAGTTAATTGCTCGTAGCGAGGAACATTTTCAATTGATAGAGCATCTTTTTAAAAAACCACGATACATAATGGCTGAATGGGATTATCATACACTAATAGAGATAGACGAAAATGAATAAGCAAGAAAAGTTAATACTGGACCTGTACAATAATCAATGTTGGAGCACATATCAAATCGCAGAAAAGCTAGATACTTATCCCAACAAGATTAGAAGGTTCCTTAAAAAGAACGGCATCGAACTACGCACTTCTAGCGATGCGCAAAAGAATGCGCTCGGAAGCGGACGTGCAGAACACCCAACTAAAGGAACCTACAGGTCAGAAGAAACCAAGCAGAGAATCAGCGATTCGCAAGGAGCCGTATGGGACGCCTTGACAGACGAAGAAAAAGAGCACCGCTCTCAAATCGGAAGAGAGGCGTGGGAGCAAAAAAGCGACGAAGAAAAAGCCCTTTTGATTGCCGAAGCTCAAAACGCTGTAAGAAAAAGCAGCAAAGAAGGGTCAAAGCTGGAACATTTCCTTTTGTCTGAGCTTACCAAAAGGAATCTGAGGGTAGAATTCCATAAGGATCATTGGCTTCAAAACCAAAAACTCCAAGTTGATTTGTATTTGCCTGATCACAGGGCGGTCATAGAAGTTGACGGCCCTTCACACTTCAAGCCTGTGTGGGGTCAAGAGAATTTGGAAAAGAATATTAAGGCAGACCAGCAAAAAACTGGCCTCGTACTTGGTGCCGGATTAATGATGATCAGAATTAGACAAGACAAGTCCCTAACCCAAAGGTATATGAGAAACACCTTATCGAAACTATTAGGACTGCTGGAAAAAGTTAAGGAACATTACCCCGAGGAAAATAAGAGGTACTTTGAGATATGAACAAAATCGCAGAAACAGAATTCGAAGAAATGGTGCAGCCCATATCTGCCGAAGAAACTGCCATTGATCACATTATTGCCGATGATCTTAAGGGGGCACCAGCAGACTACGAACCGGAATGGTCAGAATATCTATTAGATCAACTATCTGACCATGAACTTATTAATGGGGCACCGACTGTAGACGGCCTACGCCGTATTGCTGAAAAATGTTTTGGGGAAATCGTTGATTCTCGTAGCCGGATTGTGGAAACTCCTTGTGCAGACAACGGGATGAGATGCACAGTATGCCATACCTTGCGTATTATCAAGTACCGAAACGGTCAACAAGTTCAAGTAGATGGGTGTGTTGATGTAGTTTATCATAAGACGCCTTATCCATTCAAGGACCACCTAGTCGCTACTGCCGACACAAGAGCCGAGGGAAAGGCTCTTAGGAGAGCCTTAAAGATCAGAGTAATAACCGCAGAAGAGCTTCAGCATGAGGATGAAGAGGAAGCTCTGTCTTCTGATGAGGCGGTTAATGATCAGCAAATTCTTGCCATTAACCAGCTTTGTAAGAGACTAAACATGTCTGTTGTTGCTATTGCCAAGGACCAATACAATACGATAAAAAGCATTAACGACTTAAGGAATTTGGAGGCGAGATTACTGATCAGCAAGCTGTCAGAGCTACAAAGAAATCCCGATGATGTGCCAGAATCGTACATCGGTTATGATGAAAATTGGAAAAGTGATTTTTATGGGAGTAAAAAATGAAAGCCAGAATCAAAGCAACCGACAGCCTCTGGTTTGATGTAGAGGCGGAACAAGAAGATGAAGTTTTTAAGCAAATCGCGAGAGTGCAGGAAATATTTCAGCATAAGGGATGTGGTCATTGCGAATCACCAAACGTCAAGTTTGTCTGCCGGTTTGATAGCTCGGGTAATGACTGGTTAGAAATTACTTGTCAAGAATGCCGTGCTAAGCTCATCTTTGGGCGTACAAAAAAGGGAGGTCTGGTCTTTCCTAAAATTAGATGGGATCAGCTTTCTGAAAAACAACAGGAGCAGCGTATTAATGAAAAGTCGCATGCTGATAAAAATAGAGGGTATCTTCCCGATAGAGGGTGGTTTATTTACAAGCCAATCGTAAGAAATAATTAGGAGGAATTGCCATGCCTACGAGTAATGATGAAGCTAAAAGGATTTGCGACATTATTAACGACTTCTTAAGCGACGAAGAAGCCGTCGCTATAACTCGAAGACTAGATGAAGAAGTGGGGGTGCATACCGACAATGACTCCTTAAAGGTAAGTCTTAGAATGCTCAGGAATCTATACGAGCGAGGAGAGAGCGAATGAGGCTGGACCACATAGCTTACCGAGTAGGCAATCGGCATAAGACCGCAAAACTTTTTAAGCGAATGTTTGGCTATGAAATTGGAATCGAATTTTGTATCGATTTTGATGATGGCTCCAAAGCCGAATGTATCGCAATGACTCCTATCGAAAAAGATAATCCCATATCAAAATTCATTGGCATCCCTTGGGTGACCAAATCGTATGGAATATCGAAGCCCGTAGAACATCACCTTGCTCCCGAAATTTTTATTAGTGATGGCGCACCCGGATCTATTGTAGGAGATTGGGTGAAATTACATAACGGAGGAGGCATTCATCATATGGCATATATGACGAGCCATATACACGACGAGGTCTCAAAATGGAAGAAGCTGGGGATAGAGTTTTTATCAAACGACATAATTGACTGCCCGGAAGATGACCTGCGACAAATTTTCACTAAGCCACTACCTGAATTGGGCGGTATTATTGTCGAACTAATCGAAAGAGGGGATAAGGGGTTTTGTCAAAACTCAGTTAAGCACTTAATGAACAGCACCAAGGGGTTGTAAAAATGTGGAAAGCTCAAAACTATATCAATGGTAATTTTGTAAGTAGCGGGTCAGACTCATTCTTTGATAATGTAGATCCTTGCACGGGAGCTTCTCTCGGCCAGTTTTTCAATTCAAGAGTAGAGGAAGTTGAAGAAGCTTATACCGCTGCCAGAAATGCATTCTCTGAATGGCGAGCTACAAGCCGCGTTCAACGCGCCGAATATTTATACAAGGTCGCCAAGCTTATAGAAGAAAGGCGGGAAGAATTAGCATACGTAATATCTGTAGAAACAGGTAAGAACTACAATGAGTCCATTGCTGAAGTAAACGAGGCCTTACATATGGCTCAGTATGCTTTTGGCTCTGGAAGAACCCCACAAGGAGAAGCCGTTGCGTCCGAAATTTCTGAAAAAGACGCCTATGTTCTACGAAAGCCCAAGGGTGTTGTTGCCGTCGTTAGCCCTTGGAATTTTCCTCTTGCCATTGGTGCTTTTTGGTGCGTTGCTCCTGCAATCGTGGAAGGCAATACGGTCATTCTAAAACCAAGTGAGGACGCCCCTTATACCTCCCAAATGGCAATGGAACTGTATCATGAGGCTGGCATTCCCCCCGGAGTGATTAACCTTGTACACGGAGATGGGCTTATAGGAGACTGCTTAGTTAGAAAAGATGTCGACCACATTTGCTTTACTGGCAGCGCAGAGGTTGGGCAGCACATTCGAAAAATATGTGCAGATAGCTGGCATAAAACGTGCTCCTGTGAACTTGGAAGCAAGTCTGCTGTCGTAGTTTTTGAGGACGCTAATTTTGATCTAGCTGTATACTCCTCAGTAGCTAGCGCATTCAAGCTTTCTGGGCAAAGATGCGTGTCCTCTGGTAGAATAATCGTACAGCGAACAATCTACGATAAGTTCTGCGAGGCTTTCGTAGAAAGGGCCTCCACTGTCAAAGCAGGCGCGCCTTTCGTGGACAACGGGTACGTGGTTGGTGGAAAGGTCAAGCCAAGTTCCGCATACATGGGGCCTTTGATCAATGCTCAGCAACTAGAAACCGTTACAAGATTTAATGATATGGTGGCTGATGATCAAGATGCCGAGGTGCTACTTGAGCCTTCATATCAATCTCCCGGCTACTACGTCAGCCCCCTTGTATATAAAACCGAGTGGAGAAATGTCCCGTACTTAAAGAGCGAGGTGTTTGGACCCCATGTTGCACTCATACCCTTTGACACAATTGATGATGCTGTTAGGATCTATAATGATACTGACTATGGCTTGGCTGTTGGCGTGGTTACTGAAGATTTCAAAAAAGCTAGAATTTGTCGTGATAGGTGTGATTATGGGATGTGCTATTGGAATGGTGGCTCTATCGCTGCTGAGTCTCATGTACCCTTCGGAGGAGTTAAGAAGTCAGGAAACGGATATCCATCAGCATCCCGAACCTTCCGTGCCGTTACTCACGAAGTAACATGGACAATTAATCATGACGACAATCTAGCCTTTCCACAAGGAATGGAATAATGTTCTCAAACGCGTTCGAGATTTTTCTAAACATGCTGGCCTATTCGTTTTGGCCCTTTGCATTTTCCTTGATAGCGATCTACGTCTTCAATACGTACCTCAACGACTCTTATAAGAGAAAAGTTAAAAAGGAAAAGAGGGTACGCTCTACGGACCCGGAAGTTCACGATCTGGCAGAAAAGGCGCTGAACTTCAAGGCTCCCAAGATAGAGACCTCTTTTGGGGATGAGAGAATAGGTGAAGTCCATGCGAGTGAAAAGGATTAGAGAGTTAACAGGACTCCAACTAGAATAACAAGAGGTAATTGAAAATGACAGATGCTGCCCCCCTTCCTTCAGTCAATGCTCGCGCTATAGGTGTGGACATTGGAACCGGATTTATATCTTGTGCAGAAAAAGAAGCAGGAGACGTAAAGTTCCGAAAGATTAGAGACGCTTTTTTCAAACTCAACCCCTCCAAGTTCCTTGAGGGTTCAGCGAGTCAGTTCGGTGAAAGTATGCTAAAAAATTCTGGTGCTCATTATGTTAAGGTTGATGGCATCCTACATGTTCTAGGTGACGACGCCTTCAAGTTCGCAAATCTATTCCATCAAGAATGCCTTAGACCTATGTCAAAGGGTGTTCTGAACCCCAAGCAGCCGGTCTCAAATCTCATGGTGGGAGAGCTTGTCAAGGCTATAGCTGGAAAGCCTACGGCAGATAGCGACGTTCTATACTACTGCGTTCCCGCTGAGCCAATTGATGCGGACTTTGACGTGGAGTACCATAAACAGATATTAGGGGGCGTTTTTGACGATCTAGGCTATAAAAATGTTAACGTAATGACGGAGGGGCTGGCTGTCGTATACTCAGAGTTAGCTGACACGCAGTACAGCGGCATTGGAATGAGCTTCGGAGCCGGTATGTGCAACATTGTCTACTCCTTTATGGGTATTCCTGTCTTTGCCTTCAGCTTGAGCCGGGGTGGAGACTGGATCGACAGTCATGCGGCTCAGCACACGGACGAGACCCATAACGTGGTGACTGCTGTCAAAGAAAAGGCCGACTTTAGCCTTTACGATTCTACAAATGGGATTCAACGGGCAGTTTCTATCTACTATGAATCTTTACTAAATTATGTTGTTGAACAATTCAAGGAATTGTATGAAAGAACCCCTAAGAAGAAATTGCCAAATGTTACTGCGGAAATGCCGATTGTAGTAGCGGGAGGGACTTCTCTAGTTGCAGGATTCGTGGAAAGACTTAAGGAGTTAATAGTAGACGATTTCCCAGTCCCTATCTCTGAAGTAAGGCACGCAGAGCAACCTCTTTTCGCTGTTTCCAATGGCCTTTATCGGGCAGCCAAGCTCTCCCTCTCTTGAAGGATATTAATATGGAAATGACAGAAACTATTAACCGTATATTTGATAAGCGCAAAGGTCTCTTAGCTGCTGACGAGAGCACCCCCACCATACAAAAAAGATTTGACTCTGTGGGAATGTCTTCTACGCCAGAAACGAGACATGACTATCGACACAATCTTTTTTCCACAGAGGGGCTGGAACGCTATATCGGGGGCGTCATCTTATATGATGAAACGATCAGGAACAAAGAGACCATAGCGCCATTGCTGGACAAGGGAATTACTTTAGGTATCAAGGTAGACGGGGGAGCCAAGCCCTACAATAAAACAGGGGGCAAGCTAACGGAGGGACTTGATGGACTTACAGAAAGGCTTCGAGAATATAAAGACTTGGGGGCCGAATTCGCTAAGTGGCGTGCCGTTATTGACGTTAATGATGCCGATACTTGCTTACTGGCTAATGCTTGGACTCTGGCTAGATATGCTAGAAAGTGTCAAGAAGAAAAGATAGTCCCTATAGTGGAGCCAGAAGTATTGATGGATGGAGTACAAACAATCTGGAAGTCTTTTGATGTAACGGAAAAGATACTCCACATTCTATTTGACGCCCTATATTGGGAAAGAGTTGATTTGGAACAGATCATTCTCAAGCCCAATATGATCGTCTCTGGATACAAGAGCACCATTCGGGAGAGATCAGAAGGTGTGAGCGCCGCCACTTTAAATTGCTTTCAAAGAACCGTGCCCTCTGCGGTTCCAGCAATTGCTTTCTTAAGTGGTGGGCAAAAGGATGAAGAAGCAATTAATAATCTAGCCGAAATGAACAAGCAGTCCTATTTGCCTTGGGTGGCCTCATTTTCCTTTGGTCGAACAATGCAGAGCGGTGCTTTAGAATTGTGGGCAGCTAATAAAAAGTCAGATGCTAGACATTGGACATTTGAAAGGGCTAAGGATTGTTCTCAAGCAGTGTCTGGGAAATCAGTGAGTTGGGAGAAATGAGAATGGGTCTTTGGGCACTACTGATGTCGAGCGTTCTTTATGCTGTTGTATCTGTCGATCTAGCTATTAAAAATAAGTACGCCCTATCTATTATTTTTTTGTGCTATACCATAGCAAACTTAGGGTACGTCTGGCTAGCTTATTACGATAAGGAGGGGTCATGATAAATAATCGAACTGCTATTGTTGGCGCAGGGAATATGGGGAAAGCGATAGCTTGGGCCATGGAAAGCTTGGATCATGATGTTGTGGTGCTAGATCAAGATGAAAAGGCAATATTTGATTGTCAAAAAATATTAAAACCTTCTCGACATAAGTTCATTCGAGGCACATCGTATCAGATGTTAAAAGAGTGCTCGATGGTAATCTCGTCACTACCCTACCATCAGAACCTGAAATTAGCAACTTTCTGCATTGACAATGGAATAAAATATCTTGACCTAGGTGGCTGCGTTAAAGTCAGCGAAAAAATTAACGAATACGCCAATCACAAAGCAGAGTGCCCTGTAATGACAGATCTGGGCCTTGCACCGGGCTGGGTTAATATCGTGGCTGAAAATCTGTACCGAGAATACGTAGAAAGCAAGGGTGAAATTCCCAACTCAATCACGATGATGGCAGGAGGACTTCCTCAGAGACCTACTAATACTTTAAAATATGGCTGCACATGGTCATATGCTGGCTTAATAAACGAATACAGAGATAATTGTATCGTTTTGATAAACGGCCTTCAAGACGTGCAAAGAGGGATGGGCGGATTTGAAGAACCTGTACAAACCGAAATCGGTGAGTTAGAAGCGTTCTATACTAGCGGGGGAGCAGCCCATACAATTGCCACGATGCAAAGACGAAAAGTTCCCAATTGCTGCTATAAAACATTAAGATATCCGGGCCATCATAGAATTGTTAACTTTCTAATCCACGAATCTGGGTTGGACGACGAAGCTCTGACGAAAGTCTTTCAAAGAACGTGCCCTCCTCGGGACGACTTAGTAATTATGCGTGTCGCAGTAGACGATCTATTGTTTGAAAGGGTCATCAGGTCTGACCAAAAATTCTCTGCCATGCAAAAGGCTACGGCGTTTCCTATTGCCGCAGCGGCCCATACGGCAGCCTCTTATGACTTCTCGCAGCCTGTTTTAAAATATGACGACCTTGGAGTCACACCATTTAATACATGGCTAGATGTTCTGTTCTTACATACGTATTAGACGGGCCATTTGGGGTCGTTTGGAGAGCACCTGCCGGTCAAATTAAGCAAAAACTTTTTAAGCTCTATAATTTGCGCCGCCCTCTTTAGGATATGCCTCCTTTTCATCTCGTCCCCTCCCATCGCTGTACACTCATGATCCTTTCTTTTAATTACTTCAATAGCATGTTGATGTTTTCGAATCAAATATTCGGCTTTCTTGTCTTCTCTAATTGGGCCATTCATGTCGTCCTCTCATAAACGTATCTGGCTGTAGCTATATCTTCAATTGCTAATCCGGTAGCGTCAAACAGCGTGCCCATGGTGCGATCAATATTATTGTACTCTAAAGGTCCACTGACTATTTCCCCCAAAGAAAATAAAGCTGGCCTGCGAATACACTCTGATAAGTATTGAATTTCTCCTGAATGAGAGCATTGCTCCCACTCGTCATAAACGATGAGTCCCATATGGTTAATTACAGAAGCATCTAGCTCTCTTTTCCCCTTGGCGTCTGCGCCAACGGCATTGATAAGAACTGATTCTTTTAACCACTCCTGCTTAATAAAGCCCTTCCGAGAAGGGGTAAGGGTGGTTACGATATCGGCATCCCTTAAGCATTCTGCTAGGCTGTCGAAGACTCTTGCGTTGTCAAACTCTTCGGCCATCCTGTGCGCTCGGTCTGAATCTAAGTCATATAAAAATATCTCATGTATATCTCTAACGGCGGTAACGGCCTCGATTTGTCTTTTTGTTTGATTCCCGCACCCAATAAAAGCCGCTGTTTGCGAATCAAGTCTAGACAAGTATTTGGTGGCGACTCCCGTTACAGCCGCTGTTCTAATGGCAGTTAACGTTTCTCCATCCATGATGCATAAAAGCTTGCCCGTCTTAATGTCGTTAATTAAAACTTTGGCAAAAATATTGACTTTTCGCTTCGTGCCTGTATCATCGAGATGGACACCGCACCATTTTATTCCCGCCGTATCGTATGCTATAGCGGGCATCGCTCGAAAGTCTCCGTTAGGAATGTTTAGATAAGTTTTTGGAGGCATCTGAGTATGGTCTAGGTTTTTGAACAGCCTTTCTATAATATTAATACATTCAGGGACAGTAATTAACTTTCCAACTTCGTCATTACTCAAAATAGGAACATTTTGCATTTGACAGCACCTCAACCTAATCTGTCTAGAATTTTAGCAATAATATCATTCCTAATAATATCTCGTCCTTCTAATTTACAGATAGATATGCCCTCTATCTCTCCTAACTTTTCCATGCAGGTTTCGAGTCCTCCTTTCATGTAGTCATTAAGGTCTGTTTGATCAGGGTCTCCATTTAATACCGCTTTAGAGTTTTTCCCAATCCTCGTAACAAACATTTTTATTTGTTCAAGCGTGGCATTTTGGGCTTCGTCTAAAATCATAAACGTGTTGTGGAAATTCCTTCCACGCATATATTCCAGCGGACACAGTTCTATTATGTTGTTAAAACGAAGGCTATCTAGCATGTCTCGTGAGATATATTTACCCATTTCTTCCAACACAGGAACAAGATAGGGTTGAATCTTATCTGTGTAAGTTCCCGGTAAATGTCCAAGTCCTCCCCCCGTTTCTACTGTAGGGCGAGCTATGACGATCTTGCCCACCGTGTTTTCCTGAAGAAGCTGGCATCCAAGGCCAACCGCAACAGCAGTTTTACCAGAACCGGCAGGGCCAGTGCAGAATACGACATCGGATTTTATCATGGCCTTAAGATAATTCGATTGATTTTCAGTTTTCGGGATTACTTTTCTTTGTGGATACCCTCCGTCAGAATGAGTTTTCGGGAGGTCACTGTTATTTTTCTTTTTCTTTCTGGGCAACAGACTACTCTTTTTTTCTAAACGGAAGGATTTTATTCAAAAACTGCTTTCTTTTATCGCACCCACACCCCTGTATCCCTGACCATTCTTCTACAGACTTTTCTGTAATTCCGAGCTTTCCAAATATTCCAGCCAGCAAATTCCCAAGCCCCTCTTGTTTTTCTTCATAGTTATCTAAATTAACCCCAGACTCTTCTACCTCATTAATAACTTCGTCTAGTCGTTTTTTATTTGCGCTCATTTTTCTAGACTCCTTTGTACGGTCCTCTCGCTCTTGCCTTTCGGCTTCATTAGCGGGAGGAGCAAAAAAGTTCTGAAAATTCTTTCGCCACACTTCGTCTGTTTGGCACAAGCGATGCAAACGTTTCGTCATAGTAATTCCATACACCGGGCAGAACCCTGCTTCGGAGCACTGGCATTCATTATTACAAATATTGGGTTTTTCTTCAGACATCAGTGCTTCCTCTTAACATTTATGTTTCCAGCTAGGGAGAACAGGCACCTTCTGTAATCAGGCCAGACCACTGCATCACTACTGGGTGAATGGGGGGTGTCATCGAAGGATCAGGGTCGAGCATTCCTGTCTGACAGTCACAGTTGATAAGGAACTCCCCCTCCACCAAGAGCATAAACTTTTGTCCTTCGGTGCCCTTGCATTGGCCGCTTACCAGATCAGCACAGTTGTTGATACTTAATGTGCCTTCCGTGGTCTGCGGCCACTCTTCGGTGCCAGTGTAATAAGCACAAGGAGAGCAGGGAACCGAGCAGGGTTCTATTTCAAACCAGAAGCAGTGTGAGGAGCATGGAAGAGGTCCAGCCCCCGTTACAATGCCGTCTCCCTCTGTGGCGCATGGGCCGTTCGGGTGGAGTTGCGGGCATGGATGATCGAAGCCGAGAGGAAGACCAGTAACTTGAATTCCCGTCTTGCAACAACATAGGCTGGCGGTAATGCACATGCCATCACAGTCAGACCCTGACATAGGAGGTGAGCTAGTAGTGCAGTCGCCACAGACAGTCCCTGAGAAACCCCACGCTTCTATATAAGCTCCCGTTGGCTGGTCTTGGTATTCGGCAAGGCACACGGTGCAGAGCGCCCCGCCGGGATTCAAGTCGCCGTCACTGTGGTAGTAACACATGGATGGCGATTTGGCGAACGTAAATGAGAAGTCGTCGCACATGCATGGCGATCCACCGCCGCCACCGCCGCCACCACCTTGGATGCGACAATTAATCATCTCAAAGCAAAGAGGTCCAGTTGGAACGCAAGCGCAGCAATTACAATAACACGAGTCAATATTGGCCCCGATGGGAACCCCCGGAGTTCCTGCGGGCGGTGCTGTGCAACATGAACAGCAAGTGTTTCCGTATCTTGGCCCTATGCCTATATGCGTAACGCTCATTAACTTACCCCTTGTAATAGTCCATTACAAAAAGTGAGAGTTGCGGCGAATACAGCCATAGAGTCTCCGCTACAAGCAATACCTGTAATTACCGGCAAATCCCCCTTGTACCCGATTGTGCCCATCTTCATTTTTGTATACTTGCCATCGTCACATGACTCTTGAAATGTTCCTTGAAGAGTTGTGCAGCCACCAATCGCGTCGAATGTAATCTCTTTAATATAGTCCCCTATGCCCCCGACTGTCAAATTCTTGGCTATGAGGGTCTTACATTCGCTAGCTGTTGAGTAAGAAGCAATTTTTTCCAAGCCCACACCAAGCTCAAGCATTTGGGTGTGCAAAGCACCCCCATTCGCCCCGTCAGGTATTTTGCAATTATCTGAATCTTCCGTAAATTGATGCACGTTAGGAGCAAGGAAAATAGTAGAAACATTGTCACCTTCCGCAACCCTAACATCAAGACCTTTATAACCCGACACTTCACACGCGACTTGATGATCCGCTTGAGCATAATCGGCGCATAGATAAGCATCATGATCAGTCCACTGCGGTCCTGCTGTTAGAGCAAAGTCCAATCGATCTGCCGCTGGCGTATGTGACTGACCCATATAGCCGAAGCCTGTGCCAAACACTACGCTACGGGCGCGGGAAACAATTGAGGCAGTTACTGCGTCTACGCATCCCGTTACTCTGTAGTCAAAACCGTTCCAAGAGATGAGTGCTTCACAGTCGCCTTCATCTTCCATTGTAAGGCCCGTTCCGATACCGATGCATTCGAAAGGCCCGTCATGGCACACATCGTTCCTGATCCCCTGACTAGGAGAAGCTACACTACCGCTTCTTGTTCTAAACTTTTGAACCAGATTAACTGTAGCTGCGCATTGACCTTCTGTTCCGGGGGCGTCTAACTCTACCTGAAGACCGCTTCCAAATATCAAAGTCTGGAATGGCGTAGAAGGCATTCCGTCTCTGTCACATACAGACATTCCACTAACATCCGGCCCTGTAATTTCAAAAGCACAGGGGAAGTCTGGAACTACTTTTGCATTCAGTCCTGTAGAGATAATTATATTGCGGAAGAAAGTTTCGTTGAATTTTGTGGTTGGCTTGTTCTCGCAACCCTTATTAGAAATATATTGAACAGCATGCAGAATCGGAGCACACTCAGGGCCAGCTTTCTCGATACCGCTCCCGAACACAAGAGTGTCGAATGGAGTTGGCCCGTAGTCTCTGGCTCTATTTGCCTCTTCATCTGCCTCGCAGGTTCCAAGGCCAGAATATCTTGGGCCGGTAATCTTAAATGCACAGCCCGATTGACTCACAAACAGCCCAGTAGACATATCAAGAGTATTAAAGAACCTATGTTCGTCATCCGAAAGAGGGGAAAACCCTGCCGCATCGGAGGCTGGGGTTCCACAAGGGGTTGTTCTAATCCACTGTGGTGCATCGACTTGGAAATCACATGTGCTGAAATTGAACACGCCAGTGAGGCCGCTGCCAAAAGTAATCTGGTCTGGTACGACCGGTCCAAAATCATTTCCGCTACAGGGGGCAACCAATTTAACGCTGGGGCCAGACACGGTGTTTGTTATAGGATCGACCGTCAGGCCGCTTCCAAATACCAGACAGTCTACTGGCTTACATTCGAATTCAGACTTGCACCCCGTCGCTCCTATTTTAATTCCGCTTGAGTGAAGCGTATATGCGCCGCAGTTATGCCCTGAAATCCCTTCTTCTACGTAGAAGCCGCTTCCAAACTTCAAGCACTCAAATAAGCCGCCTATCTCCTGACCCCCAGCGGTGGTCCCCGTGACACAATGGGTTGTATTAAGCCATACAGAACATCCCCCTGTGGGGAATCCGTTGGGGTCTGGTGGTTGCTCCACAGGGCTTATATCTCTGTTGAGAGTAAGCCCGGTGCCCACAAGTAACGTGCCGAAAGGCTGATTGAGCCACTCGTCGTCAACATATGAGTTGTCACAAAGAATGTCGCTGATCAGCGGTCCAGCAACTACGTTCGTGCCAGTATCCCATGTCAATCCGGTCCCAATAATCAGGCAACTGGTACTAGCGCAGGGCAACCACCCGGTGCCACAACCAGTAGTCCCGACTTTCATCGTTCCTTCTACTGATATTGCAACACCCGACCAGCCATCCTCCTGTACTCCCGAAACGGCAATACCGTCTCCGAATTCTATAAATTCTACGCCATACTTTGTCATCTCGTCGGGGAGTTCCGGATCACAACCTTTTTTAAGCTCGCGATCACTACAACCAATTGCTATCTTGCTGGAAACTAAAACACCTGTTTTGTCTTGTGTATTAACTCCAGAAACAATAAGGTTTCTTCCAAACTCAATGAATTCCGCGCGGTCTTTAGTAAAATCGAGGTCAGCGACTTCAGGAAATATGTCACAGCAGTACGTCGGAGCATCATACAGCGAATCGCACGCCGTCCTCTGACTGCAAGCTACGGCTACTCCCCCACTGTTGCCGCTAGTGTTAACGGAAATTAAAAGACCTGACCCTCCTTCACCTGCAAGGCCCTTGACGTTAAGTCCCTTCCCAAAATTAAGATACTTCGCTTTTGGAATCGAAAAATCAGGCGTATCGTTAAATTGGCCACATCCGGTAGCCTCCCTCTCGCTACAGGCTACGGCTATGCCTTGGCCGCTCTGCGACCCCACGGAAACTAAAACGCCTGACTTTTTACCATGCTCAATCCCAGAAACATCTATGCCATTCCCAAATTCAAGAAATTCCCAAGCAGGATCAAACTTGGGTGATTGGCTAAACTGGTCACATCCGCTAGCCTCCCTCTCACTACAGGCAATTCCAATGCCGGGACTGCCACTATCCATTGAAATTAACAGCCCGGAACTCCCCCCCCTCCCCCCTGTGAAATCTTGAATGCCAGAAATTTGCAGACCTTTCCCGAATTCAAAAAATTCAATGACAGGATCCCACGTCGGCTTCTCTTCCCATTTTTTACCACCCTCAACTTCATCCGACCCACAGCCACTAGCTTCCCTGTTGCTACAGGCAATACCAAAACCGGGAATCACGCTAACACCAATACCAGACTCCCTCCCCGTCTCTCCCGAAAACGGGCCGCCGTCGCACATTGAATCAAGCCCCGTTACAGCAAATCCCTTGCCAAAGTCAATAAAGTACGCCGGGAAGAAAGGCACGACCGATGCCCCGGCTGCCCCCGCGCCCTCGTCGAGAGCGGGGTCGCATCCAGTTCCGTAGTCAACGCCGTGACACGATATTGGGATGATGTCACGCTGCTCCACCGAAACCAATAATCCTTTACGGCCCTTGCCGGATTCCTCTGGAGTGCCTGCAAGGCATGTTGGAGCGAGCGGGTCGTTTTCCCAGACACCAGATACCTGAACGCCCCTACCCCACTCGATAAATTCCCAATCGTTTAAGTCGGGACAGTCGCTTTCTCCAGATTTACCAACATAACCCCCGTACTCTATCGCGTCACGGATGCAATCGTGCTGCTCGCCAACGTTGCTAATGGATTCGCATGCACACCAGTCAATACTACCACACGGATCGTGAATCGCCGTTCCCGGCACGCCAGTTGATGTGTACTGTCGCGGCACGGCCCTATCACTGCAAGCCGCTGAGAGACCACCCCCTTCTCCACCACCAAGCAACCAATACTCACAAGCTGCTGTGTCATAATAGGCAACGCCCTTAACGATGCTCTTATCTGTAGGATTGAAAACTTGAATTGTAGGTGACGAAATAACGTTGCCTTCTTTATCATATATATCCTCGGCGCCCTTAAGAACATTGGCCGTTCCGTATCCCCCCGCACCAATGCCAGTAGCGGATTCTACCTGATACATCCTAAACGCCGGGGGAATAGTCCAAACCCCTCTGGCCCTGTCAAATCTTAAGTCTACGGGAGCGGCGGGCCAGTCACGAGCGTCTGACAACCAGTCCTCTTTGAATTTATCAGTTAAATTCTCGTAGTTATCTTGCCAAGTTCCTGCGCTATCCCCTACAGAGTTAGGAACTGGCTTGCCATAGATATCGTATCCCCATCCATGTATAACTAGCGGCCCTCTAAGGGCAAAATGACGATAGTCCGCTGCGTAGTTTGCATTTCCTGAAATATGAATAAGTAGAGAGTCAGTTCCACCGATCTGATTATCCAACAGCCAAGACATTGATTCTCTAGCGACCGCTTCAACATCATGGCCGCTGGTGCTCTCATTCCCCCGGAAACCGTCAAGGAGAGTAGTGTTGGAAACCGGGTCTGCCAGATAGTCTAAATATTTTTGAACGACAGGCAATCCAGTGTACCCATCCACGGGAGGGGGAGGCGCAGATGTCTGAAAAGTAGGGCAGTTTCCGCTATTTGATGCAATCTTAGGGAGGCCCGCATCTCCGTAATTAGATACTGGTCTAATAATGGCATCCATACTTACATAGGATGTGCTGTCATACTCTGAATAGTATGGCATCGTATGCTTGTCTGGAATTATGACAATTTTTCTTTTAGGATCAGAGGTAAGCTTGCCTGCAAACCATATGCCGGGGCTTCTAGGGGCTAGTGCCCCCTTACCTATGTCATCAGTAGCAATACGAGAAAGTTTTGTATCTCCCCCTCTTGATTCCGCTACTTTTAACAGCTTGCTGAGTGCTGAACTTGCACGAAGGTCTCGCTCACCTTTAAGCTTATTTAAACCGATCTGCTTGACACGTTCCGCATTTCCCTTAGAGAATCTGCCAAAAACAGGAGTAAAAGTGCTAATGGTATAGGAGGTTGTCACCCCTCCGGGGCCTACCGTGACGTTGATACTTGACACGCTTGCACCACCAGTCTGCTGCCCAACAGACCATGACACAAAGTTATACATGGCTGGACCGTTAGGATAAGAGTGTGAGCCAACCCCAAGAGATCTGCCATCATATCTAGTATTAGGTGAATTAGCCAATAGTGCAGATCCCAATGACAGCGTGGGATAGCCCGGTATGGTAACTTCTCCCCTCTCACCAAATTGCATAGCCGTGATCGCATTAGCGACCTTGGCAGTCCCTGCGGCATTCATAAACTCGCTGCCACCATATTCCCAAGGAGCTAAGCCGTCGTCTACTTCACAGTGCACAGAGCCGGGATTTGCTCCTACAGCATACCATGGACCATAAGTTCTAGTATTACTTTTGACAGGCACTCCCGCTTGGTATGGATAGGCAACGGCAGCCCCAACGGCCCCCACCGTTTCACCCTGAGCACCAAGTTTATTTTTAGTAACTACTGGCGTAACTCCAGCAGCGCCCTGTGGCTTAGCATCCATTAGCTTAGAGTTGGACTCTATCGCTGGAATACTCTCCCCGTCTAGCACGGGAGTTCCTATTTTTAATAGCGCCGCGAGCTTGTCATCATCGGGCACTCCTATGACCGGGGTTCCTTCAACCCATTTTTGCTCAACACTGGCTTTTACCCAAACCTCAGTACCCAGAACAAGATAATCATCTTGATTCAGTGCTTTAAGATTTAAATCTGCTCCAGTATATTTTAGTATTGGCTGGATTTTGCCCGATTCGTCTTTAAAGAAATCTGCTGCAATACTGGGATTATCTATCCCTAAAATGTCTGTGTCATCGTTAGGTGTTGCCCACCCCCCGTCTGTCGATGGTTCGTCACTATAAACGGTCTTTTTAGTATCTGTGTCTGTGTTAGAACATACATGAGGGCACAGTACTAAAAATTGCTTACCCCAAAAGTCTTGCACATATGATTGGAACCAACTAAAAAATGTTTTCCCATCTATAACCTTTGGGTTGGTTGGGGTGCCGTCATTTCCCCCTCCCTCTCTTCCAACCAAGCCGTCTATGGCAACGCGATCATCCATAGCGCCGGGGTCTCTGTTTCTAACATCATTTAGCTTGATTTCCAGAGTATCCCTATAATATCTCTGTATAACCGTATCAACCCCTCCGACCTTCTCCATCGTTAAAATTTTGGCCAAGAAAGTCTCATAGTCTCCGAGCACGTACCTCATCTCATTTTCAAAAACTGAACCAAATTTGCCACCAACTATACCTTCAGTGACTGGGTTGTTAAGAACTAAGTTGATTTTACGAAAATCTAGATGAACCTCCCATCCTTGCTTGCTCGATCCGGTGTTGCCCGGTCCACTGAACTCAGACTCTATCAGTTCCCCCTCTGCGTCATAACCCCAGAAGGGGGTCATATTGTTCGGGTCTATTTCTTGAAAATAAGATCTCCCATTTGCTCCAATGAGGAAGCTGCTATTTATTTCAGATCGCAACTCTCGACCAAAGGAGTCAGAGACAATACCGTCACCACCAAGGTTAATGTTGTTGGCAGTAATAAAGCTAGTTATCTCAGAAGTTCCAAGCGACGGCTGATTAGCTCTTGATATAGTTCTTACTTTAATTACCAAGGAAGTTCCGGTAGGCAGCAACTCTACATAGTAATCGCATCCAGCATCTGCACAGACCTGATTAATAAGCTCGCTTAAAGAAACAATAGGCCCTGTGATTCTATAGTCCCACGTATATGAATTTGGCACCTCTTCTATATCAAGAATATATTTAGCGCCTGCCGTATGTATCCCATAATTTAATTCGCCCCACCCTCCCCCGCTCGTTCCTCGATAGAATAAGCCGCCTTGAGAATAAGTAGAGGGAACTCCCCCAACAGAGCCAGCCAAGTCCTGCATCGCGGCTTTGATTAAGTCCCAAGGAATGCCCCTGTCTGTTCTGCGAGACCCTCCAAATCCTCCAGCCGGGGCGCCAAAGCCCACGTCATTCACCGTGACATCTGGGCAGTTACTGGCGGTCCCTTCCAAATAACCGTATACATTAAACAGGTTGTAAAGACCTTGATGTCCCCCTTCATATTTATCCAAGATAACTTGCGCGTGATCTAAAATAGCTCGTGGATCAATGAGCTTTACGGTATATACGGGGTAGCCGTCAGCGCCTTCTTTTACAGTCCATCCTTGTATTAGTCCAGAATATTCAAAATCAGCGACCCTAAAATAAACAGGAGCGCCTACGTTTGGAAATGTAAATCCGGGGTCTGCTGCCGTCCAATACTGTGGCGTAACATAAACGCCATGCCCAGCCCAATACTCTTTAGAGTAGCCCGGAGGGGAGGCGCACCGGTCTGCCGCGAGTTCGACAGTGACCTCTGACGATGACCCATTCCAACCTGCGGTTGCAGAAAAGCTTAAAACACTGCATCCTAAGAAGAGTGTTTGCCTATATCCACCATAAACCGATTGGGGGGTGCAAGTCGAGTAGCTCATTCAAAATTATCCTTAATAACAGTATCCCACAGTCCAAGACTTACTAAGGGTAAAATGTCCTACTTTGGGTTCCCACCCTATACTATGGCTGCTCACAAATACCTGATTAAACTCATTTCTTAATGTGGTTTCATAGTTATTAACCAGTTGGTCGTATACGTCTGGTGGATGGACAAAGTCCGTATGGGCGCAGTCTCCCACAAGGGGTATTATTGCATCGATACTAATGTCTCGTGTCGTCGCTGATGTCGTTGAAATTGCTTGGAATAGCGGCCCTCTAGGCTTGCCGAGTATTGTTAGAGAGGCGAATATGTCGCTAGGTTGGTTGAAATTGAAGGTAATACTTTCCTGTAACGCCCCGGTATAACAATTGGGTGGTCTGTCATCATAACTTTTATTGTATGTAACAGTGCCTCCAATAACATTATAGCCAATACTCTCACTTAAAGGTACAGCATTTAGATCACCAGACCAATTACCCCCAACCGAATTATAAACAGCGGAGGCGCGACCGGCTAACAATCCTTCTACACCGCTCCAAGAAGCAAGCGCTGCATTGAATTTAGGAGCGCCCGAAGGAGGACAATCGTCATAATTAATCGTGCTAAAGCCTTGTATAGTTCCATTAATAGTAATCGTTGTGAGGATATTGTCCGCAGCCTTATCAATAGTGACCTCGAAATCTTCTGTAGCAGGATTACCCCCAGTAAAAGTAATCCAAGTTTCAGTGGCATTAACGCTTCCCTCGCCTTGGTTAACGCTGATGCTTCTAAAGTTGTTGGAGAATGTTTGACCATCTGCTCCTACGCACATTAATCCCACCAAGCCTGTCATGTCTGAAGTAATGCCCAAGTTTGCAGAAACGTATGACTTTGCTCTTTCATAGGGCTGCACATAGTCCGACCCTGCACATGCCAACGAATCCCCCACCGCAGAAAGGGTTCTCTGAATAGAGAACACGGTTGGAATAGCCCCAAATGCCTCAATAGATATGTCCCCCCCGACCTTTTCGTCTAGAAATTCTACCGTGAATTCGTCACTGATAGAAATTAGACCACTTCCTCCCAAGTCCCCAATTGTTGTTCCGTCACAATCTATTCCAGCCGTTTCTGACCCTGCGCCAGTCAAGGATGGAAGTTCTAAACTAATGGTATAGTCTGCGCGACGAATGTAATTATCGTCCGCATTGTTAATATCTATGCTAACAACCTTGGGATACCCACTAATTATAGGATCATTAGTATTGCATTGCAAGAACAGTAACTTAAAATCCTTATCAAAAGCTGTTCTGAGATCAGCAACTCCATTAAATACCTTGGTCAGTCCACCTACATGGCCACCGATTGGGTCAATGCCTGTTGGGAGAATATGGCCATTCAGCGTGAGGCTATACTTGGTTCCGAGACCGGTATTGGCAGGGGTCTTTAGGATTTCTTTATTAACGGTAAATAACGGCCTTGGGTCAAAGACGTACTCGCCGTATTTAAATGTAATTCCGTCGCCAAGTGGCATTGTATTATCTCTCTATTTGTACTAAACTAAATATGTTATCACGCTAAGCCCCCGGCGGGGCCAAACGGTGTTTGAAGCGATGGATCTATTGTCGTACCGTCTGGGTTAAATCTTGAATTGAGGGCTTCCTGTACCGTATCGCGGATCTCTGACGAGAGACCGGTTCTCAATTTCTCAAGAAGTCCGTTGTCAGTCAAGGTTACTGATATTGGCCCAATTTGTGCCCTAATACTAATTTCTGTAGCCTGTAGTCTTTCTAAAGCCGCTTGCCCAAATTTTTCTCCTGCTATAGCCCACTGTTCTCCTGATGCAAACAATGTAGCGGCTCTCTCTAGATGGCCTGCAATGATTACTCCAGCAGATTCTGCGCCCTGTTGCATTTGTGTTATAATGTTTCCACCAGCAGCCGCACCTCCACCACCGCCACCAGCACCGCCGCCAGCACCGCCACCAGCTGCGGGCGCCGAAAGCACCGCTTGTCTTTTTCTGTCTCCCTCTGTCTGAAGTCGTTCTTGCTCTTTAGCTGCCCTCTCTTTTTCATGCATCTCCTGCGCCCTGATCAATTCCATTTCTTCTTCTTGGGCCTTTCTGACACGTTCCTCTTTATATCTTCTAAAAGCGGGCAGCCCACGTCCTCCCATTGCTCTTTGTCGTTCGTCCTCTTCAATTCCGGCTTCTATTAGAGAAGTATCTCCAGTTGGACGACCCCCTTCATCAAACCCAAACTCAGGCCTGCGGGAGTTCACGCCCCCAAGGCGGTTCTCGTCTATTCTCTTTGTACTCTCTTGACGTTGTATGGCATTCTTAAGTGCTTTTTCATCATTAAATCTACCTTTCATCTGACCCTTATTTATGAAACGCTTCCTTCTCTTAACCAAAGAGGAGTCGCCCGATGCATCAATGCCTAGGCCCGTATTAAATTTTCTCTCAGCCTTTGCTGCCGACTTGGCCTTTTCATCTTCCAGTCCCTCAAGCGTCTTAGCACTTTTCTCTTGATCCGCAGCGATCTTTCTATCCGTTTGTTCTTTAATAAGATCTGCTTGTTGAGCCGCATTAGCAAGACCACCACCAGCACCCCCACCTCCTCCTCCTCCTCCTGCTTTACAACACTCTACTAGCTTTACTATATTTTTATCAATGTTAATCAAGACGCCCAGCATTCCCCCTGCCGGAAATCCTCCGGGGCCTGCTGGAGCAACGCCCGCAGCACCTGCACCAGCACCTCCCGGTCCACCTGCACCAGCACCTCCCGGTCCACCAGCAACCCCAACACCGCTGGCTGCAACTCTAGCCGCAGCGTCGGCCTCTCTCTTATCCTGTGCCTTTTTCTTGTCCGCATCGTTCTTCTTTCTTTTCGCGTCTCTTTCATCTTGTAGTCTTTGTTGTTCATTCCTCGACGCTTGCATTTGTGCATCAAGCTGACCCCGCGTTACTCTGGTCTGGCCCCCCGATTCTGAGAATTCTCTAATTCCCTTAACAGAACTAACCCTTCCGGCATTCATAAATTCCTTGAGCTTGGCAACTGGGTCATCGGGGCCAATTGCAAACTCTCCAGCGCCCACGTCTTTAGGCTCCAAGGCCTTCGCTCGTCCCGGTGCCTTGGCACGTTCGAATGGGTCTCCCTCCCTTGCGGTTGTTATGCGATCCTTGTTAATCTCTCTCAGCTGGTCCCTTTTCTTTTTATCCGCACCTTTCTGAAGGGCCGCCGTACTCACGTCTGGACGGAATGCGGCGCCGCCAACTCTGCCTCTGGCTTGCGCTCTCGCGCCTGTTGCAGCAGCGCCACTGAGAACTCTTTCTTCTCCTACGGTTTGCTCTCTACGGCTACTTAGTGTTAACGCAGCACTCACCATCCTCGCCGTTGCCGGTGATTGTATCGACCCTTGTAGCTCTGGATCAGCCCCAGCCCCAGTCCCGCGCGTTGTACCTCCCTCGAATTTCTCATCGAGTAGTTCCCGAAGCCTCAAGCTTCGCGCTCTAGTCTTTTCTGAATCCGAAGCGTCGTCGGCGGCCCCACGTTCTCTCACTCCCTGTCTGTCCAGTCTAGCCGCTTTCTCGGCTTCCGTTTCGGGCCTCATCCCACCGGCGTTATTCTTCCGCAATCTGTCTTGAAACTCCCTAGATGTAGGAAGATCTTCGTCGAATTCCGCCTGCGTAATCGACTTTGTTACTCCCTCCCGTGTCTCCGATAAGACACCTTCTGGCCCGTGAAACGGCGGATACGCAAAGCCCCGATCTTCCTCCAGCGTTCTCTCTTGCGATGGTCTCGGGTGAGCCGGTTCGGTCACTCTCAGTGATGGTCTCTCCTCTGGGACAGGGTCTGGGACAGGATCTTTTGCTGGTGGAACTTGCCCTTCCTTCCTTGAGTCTTGGATCGCCTTTATGAGTTCAAGGGTTTTTGGAATCCCTTCCTCAACGATAATCCTAGTCACCTCGTCTTGATCACCTGTCTCCTCTGCCGCCTCAACCCGGTCGCTGATCGCTCTCGATTCCTTTTTAAGTCGGTCTATCTTTTCTCTCGCGCCCTCTTCTTTTTTCAATGCCTTTTTCTCGGACGGTACAGGCGTCTTCATTTCATCCGTTGTTTTTGGAATGTTCTCAGTAGCCTTCTTATTTTCTTCTGTTTTCTTAACAACCTCTGCCGTCGTGGTATTAAGTGCTTGTGTCTCAGGAAGCAAGCCACCACACAGACAGGTAAGTATCTGCTTTAAAATATCATTGCTTGTTTGTATCGCTCCAAGAATCCCACCAGCACGGGCCTGTGTCTTGGCAGCTTGCTTAGCTTTCGGATCTTGCGGAGCCTCTTGTTGAGCCTTGATGCGTTTTCTGACCTCTTCTAATGCCTTTTTCTTTTCAACGAATGGATCTTTTGAGCGAACGTCTCTCTTTCCGGACTCCCCTGTCTCGCTTGCTGTAATATCAGAAATGTCTTTAGTCAAATCGGCTATCAGTTTATCTAGGAGTCCTAAAGCTTCCACGTCTGTCTTGCCAGTTAGCTGTCCTTCAAGATCGCTCAGCGTCTTATCCAAAAACTCCCCCAACAACCCCGCCTCTGGGAATGCGCTACTGGTAAGATTCTTCCGAAGACCCGTCTCTCCAAACTTGCCCGATTCAGCCCCGTCTTTGGCAACTCTATCAATTTGAGCTTGAATGTCATCAAATATTGTTAAGAAGCTTCCCTTGGCGCGATTGGGGTCAGGCTGGGACAGAGTACTCGGATCAACCCCGGTCGCCAACGCCAACGCCCTCAGATCAAGAGGAGATGTTGTCAACTCACCACCCAACACGGTAATGATCGCATCAAGCCTTCTGGTGATTTCAGTACAGCAAAGGCCAAGTCCAATCTCAGCGGCAGCAGACTTGTCTGACCTTTTGGCTTCGGCTTCCTCTCTTTGTTCTCTCGGTGCTGGTCTCCCCTCTTGAGATGTTCGAGACTTCTCTTTCTTTTTGCCGTCGTCTGCTGCCTTACCGTCTTTCTTCTCTTCGCCCTCTATTAAATCTTTGTCCTTTTTAGCTTTATCTTTCGCTTCCTTCTCGTCCTTTTTACGAACTTTATTCTGCTTCTTCTGACTTTCGTTGAGTTTTTGTGCTCTCTTAAGTCGGTTCGCAGCGCGCCTCTCGATTTCTTCTTCAATCTTCAATCTCTCTTTGGCAGCCTCAAGCTCTGTCTTATTGGTTCGCGTCGGCATCCTTTGAACTTCTGCTTCTGCTCCAGCAACCCTAGTTCGTGCCTGCTCTGTTACCTTTTGCTGCTTCTCAAGACGCACTCTTGCTAAGTCTTCTGCCGCTTGAGCAGATGTACCCCCTCGCATTGCAGCAAACTCCGCTACTGCATCTTGGAAGTCATGGGCTGCCCGTAAAAATCCTTCTTCAGCGGTTTGCAATACAACCTGAAGTTGAGCATTTTGGCGTGCGGTTTGTTTCTCAAGTATACCAATCTGAGCATTTCCGATTCTCTCCATAACAGTGCCCAGAGTCTCCTGTTCGGTTTGTGCATCTAGTATGTTGTTCAGTTCTTGCCTAAGAATATCACCGACACCCGGCAGTCCACCGGCCTCTGCCATTCCCACTCCTCTTATACCCGCAGATGTAATTAGGTTATTAAGCAACTCATCTTTTATCTTCTGAACCTCTCCCGCATCGCCCGGATCTAGCCCTCTAGCTTCAGCAATGCCGCGAGCTTTAGTTTCTATTCGACCCGCAAGTAACTTGTCCCCACCCTGAAGTCTGGTGATGAGGTCTACAGCTTCGTCAAAACTAACCGACCCACCATCTGCGGTTGCGCGCTCTAGAGCATCCAGCGGTCCCGTAATTGTCTTGTTAAAGTCTTGAACAGTTATTTCGCCCTTCTGGAGCTTATTGAGTCCATCCAATATGGAGACCACGGTTGACTTTGATGCCAACTCTCTGGCCTTCTGCTCATGTATTTTCCCTTCGATGGCGGCTAATAATCTAGTATCGTTTGCCAATTCCTTTAGAGCGGCTTCCGTCCCGTTAATCTCTGAATTTAATTTCGCCAACTCATCAGAATTCGCCCTCATCTCTTGTGTTAGCGCTACTGCACCTTCACCACCTCCACCCAATGCGGCCTGTCCCGGTTTCAAGCCAAGCTTCTGTCTCGCAGCGTCTCGTTTTTGCTCTAGAGTTTCCAATCTATTGAACAGAGTGTTCGGGTCTAACACGTCTCCAGCGAGTGCAGTTCCGCCCTGTACGCCACCCTTCGCAAGAATCTCCAGTCTCTTCTGGAGGTCGGCGGTTGCTCTCTTGAACGCATTAGGCGTCCTACCCAACGCCTTATCTATCCTGTCCCTAATGGATTCCTGCTTATCCAGCACTCCAAGCTCGCTTTCTAATCGGAACTTATTTATTTTTTGTTGTACGCGAGCCACATCTAACAGTGAATTTTTGAATGAATTGAGGGCACTAAAAGCAGCAGAAAGCTGTTGAGCAGCTATTTCAGAAACTTGCCCAAGAAGCTCCGTAACCTTACCGGTCTTTTCAAGAATATTTGTAAGCTGGTCAAAGCTAAACACGAGACCTTCGCCTTGGCGTCCTTGGGCTGCTTCACCCTCTAATGCCTTTACCAGTGCTTCCATGGCTTGGGGAGGTAGCTCTATGCCCGCGCCCAACAGCCCCGAGCCTGCTTCTTTATCAGTGGCTTTTTTGCCTATGATGGCATCTCTTACATCCTGATTGCTGATAGTCTCACCGGGTTCGCGACCAAGCTTGAGGTCATTTAAAACATCTCTCATAATTCTGGGCAAGTCACTTTGAGCCTTTGCTAAGTCTCCCAAGTTCTTAAAGGCAACGTCTCCTTCGTCCTTACCTCCCAAGCTTTGTAGTTGGCTTACCCCTGCGTCAATTTGCTCATCGGTAGCAGCAGCTACATTTTCAAACGGGTTGAATTCCTCAAGCTTCCCAATAAGCTTTTCTCCTGTTATCATATCAAACTCAGATTGAATTTGACCAGCAAGAGTTTGAACTTGATCGGAAATGCCCGTAAGAGTACCTCCAAACAGTTCTAGCCCGGCAGCTAAGGCGTCTAGCGCCTGAGTAGACTGTCTCAATAGCTCAGTTGATCTAGCCCGTGCCGCTGACTCTGCAACCATTTCTACGGTCTGTTGCTCAACGGCCCTAATGGACCTCAAGGCCCCTTTTGCTGCGTCGGATTGTGCCTTAGTGCCACTTTCAACTATCTTTTCTAGCTCCGCTATCTTGTCCCTCAAAATACCTATCTTGGCTGCCCCGTCAGCCGCTTCCGCAAGCTCCGCATTTAAGTCAACAAATACTTCTGCTAATTTTCCGGCCTCGGCCTCTCTTCCGGATTTCTCTAGCAGCGTTATTTGATTCGCTACGTCTTTCAAAAACTTAATCTGGGTCAAGTTTCCAATAAACCTATCCAGTTCTTTACCAAATTTGCCTAGAGGGTCTGCTACATTAGTAAGAGTGGAGCTTAAGTCCGCAAAGGCATTATCAATAAGTACGGCTTGAGCTTCTACGCTACTGACATCGGGATCAATAGTTTGCATATCAGCTAATGTATTAAGAGTGTCCATGTCTCCAAGCTGAGCCAAATCAGTGGTGAATTGGTCAATGATTCTCCCAAACTGTTCCTCGATTTTCTTTATGTCGTCGTCGCTAATTTGATCAGCGGCATTCTTGATTGCCTCGCCAAAGATCAGAAACTTACCTATATTAATATTCTTCTCTATGCGATCAAACGACCCCGCAAGATTCCCAAGCAATCCTCCAATTATAGGTAGCTTTGTTATGAAAAGATCAACACCATTGAGCAAGCTTGAGAATATCCCTTCGCTACCTATTTGGGAAAGCTGTTCGCTAAAGGCGTCTACTGACTGAGCGCCCGCTCCTGTAAAATCGCCACGAGCACCACCCCTAAGATCACCACTTAGTGCTCCTCTCAAGGTTGTTTCACCCTGCGCAACCGCCCCGACATCGGCCCCCATGAATAACCCGTCAATCACGCTCAGGACGGTGTTGCCAATACCCAACCACGGGGCGATCAGGTTCGGCAGCGCCTTATTAACTGCGGTCTCAAACAAATTGCCTGCCGAGAATATCTGCTCCGTAAAGTTAGCTTTTATAGACTGCTCTATAAATTTAGCCGAGTCCGTAACGACTTCTTCTAGTTGGGTATTCACACCGCGTAGGTTTGCAGTACTCACTATACTTAGTTTAGAAAGGTTGTCGAAGGTTTTACTAAGTTTTTCAGCTGACTTCTGCAACGTAACAAGGGCATTGAATTCTAATTGATTTTGGAATGCAACGAAGGCCTGCCCAAGCCCATAAAGTATGCCAATTACGGCCACAATAGCCCCTACCAATATAGCAATAGGTGCAGCAACTGCGAACAGTGGCGAGAATGCTAATACCAAACCAATGCCTAAGCCTGCAATAATGGCTATCAATGAGTTAGCAGCGGCATCAACTCCAGCAAGCTGGGCCGCACCCTTTTCTCCTGTGCCACCTCTCCTGCCCTTGACTCCCGGTGCCAGTTCTTCTTCCTTGCCAAATACTGCATTTTTGAATGCGTCTGCCAAAGGTTTTATGATAACTTTGCCAATGGCTGCTGCGATGAGTAGCGGCGTTAGAAGTGCAAACCCGGCTGTGATGACCGGCAACATTGCCGTTATCCCTGCCGATATCGATGTCAAGGCACCGGTTGCCCCGGCAACCGCCCCCGCACCACCTACCCCAGAGATGCCGATTTTGGCGCCGATTCCGGCGATGCCCCCACCGATTGCCGAAAGTCCTCCTCCTATCCCCTTAGCTGCCGCTCCACCTATGCCTGAAACCGCAGCTTTAAGGCTGGCAGCGGCTTCTAATAAGTCGGCAGAAGCCGCTGTTTTAGAAGCAAGAGCCTCTCCAGCATCGGAAGCTGCTGCGATTGTACTTTGACGGGCTGCCAAGGCGTTCGCAGCGGCGAGGGATGCAGAGGAAGACGCAGCTTGAATCTCAGCAACAGTTCCGAATTCATCAGCGAGCGTGGCCGCAACTGTCGCATTAGTGGATGCTAGGTTCGCTATAATTTCAGCTTCTTCAGCCGCTGCGGATGCTGCCGATGCCACAGCGTCAGCCTCAAGAAATGCAGTGTGGGCCGACAGCGCGGTCGCATCCGCTGCTGTAACACCCGTTAACCGACCGAACACTCCTGTCATTCCTCCAAGAGCAGGCCCCAAAGTGGTAATTGCAGCCGTTGCCGATTGAACTGCAAAACCTAAAGCTATAACAGAAGAAATCGTACCCTCTGCGCTGCTGAAGTCAAGGGTAGCAAAAGCCGCCGTTATTCCACCAATAGCTCCCACTGCATTGCCAAGCCCCGAAGCTATGTCTGCCCCGCTGGTAGCGGCCTCATCATTTGAGTCAGCAAGCTCTTCAGCGCTTTCAGCAGCTTCCGTACTAGACGTTGATACATCGTCCATGGCCTCGGCAGTGTCCTCGGTAGATTCTGCTAATTCCGCACCTGCTTCAGTAGCAAGAACCGCTGCCTCTGCAAGTGCTTGAAGAGCAGCGGCTGCATCGCTAGCACTTTGAGTTAACTCTCCAGTATCTGGTGGTGCCCCTCCGGGCGATTCAGCAACTTCAGAAAGGTCAGATCCGGTTGCATCAGCGCTCTTGCCTAAGTCCTTAAGATTTTTTGTAAGAGCGACGAGGTCTTTGTTTAAGTTCTTAGGGAATTTAAGCTCTGAAACAATTTTCGAAAACCTGTCCATCTCGTCAACGACCTTGACCAAACCGGCCGAGAGCGCCTCAACCTCTGCCGTGTCAGCAGCGGTGGGGCCTTCTACGGCCTCTACTTTCTTCTTCTCCTTGGGCTTCTCCTTGGGCTGTTCTTTAGGTGCTGCTGCCTCGGCGGATGCTTCAAAGCCCGCTAATATCTGGCTGAGCACATCGTTGCCTTCCTGAACTGCGCTCTCGACATTATCAATAGCAACGCCAAGGGGGCCACTCTTGGCAATCGCTACATCAAGCGTCACCGCATCTACAGATACTGCCGTCTCATTGACATCGCTGGTAGTAGCCTGTTGCGCAGGAGCAGCCGCTACCTCTTTCTCGGCAACCGACCCGGTGCCGCCCTGCAAACCGCCGATCTCAGTTTCAACATTATTTATGGCAGTAACAACTGCATCTAGACCGCCACCAATCTCTACAACTCCTATTACTTCAACCATCCCTCCTGCGATAGTAACGGTCATGTTTCCCGCAGTACCACCGTCTTGTAAATATTGCGGTCCACCACCAACAATACCACCACGAGCCATACGGTTCATTTTCTTTAGTTTGCCGTAGCCAATTGACTGAGCAGAGGATTTATTAATAACAAATTCACCGGGAGTAAGCATCGCGGGAACGGTATCGGTTCCTCTGCGGGAGAAGATATTGCCACCAGCGGCCTTGTTTTGTGGCCTTATCCTTTCCAAGTTCCCCGCTCGCAAATCCTTCATCTTCTTTAGTGCTTGTTTGGCACTCGTTGGGGCCACGAGAATCCCCAACTGCCGCATCTTAGTCGGATTTCTTTCGATCTCTTTTCTTGACAGCGTGCCAACGACTGCCTGCACCGCACTGCCTACCTGCTTCTTGTTATTTAGGCTGATATCCCCGAGATTCAATTCCTTGCCAAGTTCCCTTCCCGCCGTCTCCGTCACCTCTTTGAATAAGTCCTGCGATATCTGACCGGCTATCTTACTCTCGAAGATGCCTGACTTCGTCGCCGCAGTGTTCGTGAGCTTTGCGTCAAGATATTTTAGTTTCTGGGCTTCTTGGTAGACATTCTTAAATTGTGGAATGCCGCTGGTGTAGTCAAACGGCGATCCACCGGCTATGTCTTCAACCGTGAAGACCTTATCAACTTGGCTGCCCTCTCCAGTAAAGCCTTTAATAACATCTTCAAATAATTGGCCCTTAAAGCCCTTATCAAACTTCTCGTAAAATGACTCGTCAACATCGTCTAGCCCCGTAAATCTACCACCAACGGTCGCCGCAATCGCGTCACCGGCTTTCGTTAGTGCTGCCTCTACGCCCAAGTTCAAAGCGCCCGCAAAAACTGCTTCTTGCTCGACAGTTCCAAGCCCTTCTATTATTGTGCCAAAGCTTCGCGACTTCCCCATCTTCTTCTCGACTACCTGCGATGCAATCTCACCAACTTGGTCACCTAAGCTTTGTACCCCTCCTGATGTGTAATCAACCACATCTTTAACCGTTACGTTGACTTTACCTTTTTTAGCTTTTCGGCTCTTCTCGTCTTCCCCCTCCATTAATTTCGCAGTAATAATTCCTGCCGCTTGAGGATCTGTTTCTAGAATCCCCCCTCCTTTCGCATATCCCTTTGGAATTACATATTCTCCACCCTCTAATATAGCCGGAACGCCACCTCTGGCATGGGAAGGCCCCTTAACAGGACCACCCTTGGCAAACGGAATCGGACGACTTCCCCCTCCAGCCGAAAGACCCGCAATGACCTGAATCAATTGTTTTGAAATTAACTGTTGGCGGGTCAGAAGATCCCTCGTGGCCTTCGTGTTGGCATTCAGGGCGGTAACATTACCATTAATAGCCGTTGCTAATGCCTGCCTACTAGCGCCCCCTCCTCCAGCACCACCAGCGCCTCCTCCTCCTCCTCCCGCCCCCGCTATCCTTTCTCCAAGACCTCCAGCCCCACCACCCTTTTTAAGACCACCAACGAAACCCTTTCCGAATTCAAATATCCCCTTCGAAATTTTAACCGCTGCTAAGGTGGCGATGAGGGGCAATATAGGAGTAAGTGTTTCTGCCACGCTCAAGAAGGCATTCGCCAGAGAGAGTGCTACCTTGGCCAGCCCCTGAAACGTCTTGGAATCAGTGATTGTACGGATAAGGGCACTGAATCGTTCCTGCAATAACTCAAGCTGTTTACCAAGAGGCTTCAAGCCTATTGTTACATCTTTTCCAAGACCTGCCTTTGCCGCTTCTCCAGCAATCTTGGTAGCCGCTAAGGCCTTATTGAAATTAGTAATGGCAGGAATCAGCTTGCCGACCTGACGAACACCGCCCAATTCTTCAGTAATCGCTGAAAGCGTAAGAGCGTCCCCACTCTTAACAATGTCATTTAAACCTCTTGCTAATTCTTGGAAAGCAGGGAAGAGTCCAATAAAGTTTCCCTTGGCGTCTACTAGCTCGATGTTAAACTGCTTTAGAAATTCAATCGTTCCGCGTCTTTGGATGCGGGTAAAAATTGTCCGCAAGCCTACTGCGATTGTCTCTGCGCTTTCACGAGTAGTAGATCTGACAGCGGTAAAGATACCGATTAATTCATTTAAGGACTGTTTTGGGTCGTCTAGGTTCTTAGCTGACGCTGAAAATACACCACCGGCACGTCTAATAACAGAAATTAGATCTTCTGCCTCAACTGCAAAGCTCTTAGAAACAGCGTTAATACTGGCAAGGACTGCTTCTGAATCTTTAGCCGCAATATTAAATTGGGCTAAGGCCGCAATGAGGCCTTCTGCCGTATTAGTCATTTCTCCAAAAGAAGGAGCTAGGCTAGATCTGGCAACTGCACGTAAAGAGGACTTGACTTCTGCCAGACTTTGGCCAGTTTGAGCGAAAATACGAGCCAACTCTGCTAGCTTATTAGCATCAACACCAAGAGATGTGGAGAGCTTTGTGATAGAAGAATTTAAACCATCTATCTCTCTTGCGCTAGCCCCCGTTACTTGTATAACCTTGGCAATTTGTCTTTCGTAGTTTATTGCTTCTGACGTTGCAGCCTGAACCGCCCTAACAAAACCAAAGACAATACCCGTGGCAAGTGTAAAGCCAGTGAATCTTCTAATAGCTAAGGCCGCATCTTTACCGAATAGCTCTATTTCACTTCCGGCTTGGCGAGCAGCATCTCCCGTCTTAGAAAAGGATTTCTGAACAGCAGCCTGATTCTTGGAGACTTCGGCCCCCGTCCTCTTAAGAGAATCAAACTCTTTGCCCACGCTTTTAAGATCAGACACGCTTCGCGTTGTAGTACGACTCAGTTCGCCCAAGCCTCTGGTAAGGCCTTCTAGCCCCCTAGTAAAGTCCCCTAACTGCCTAGACACGTCCTTCGGAATATCCAGTTTGATGGTAGCACTAATGCCCCCTAGCTGCTTTTGTATCTGCTTAGTGACGGCCTTAATATTCTTGGGGCCTTGCAGAATAATCTGGGCATTAATGTTGAAAGCCATCGCTGATCTCTAACGTCTACATACAAAAAGTGGCCACACCATCAAACAGATGAAAAACTGTTTCCGGCATGACCACTGTCCGAGAGCTAAATTAATCGCTAGACTGTTCTACTTCGGTTTCTGTTGCCTCAGTCTTTACGGCTTTCTTTTTTCTTCGTTTTGGCTTTGATTCGGAAGGCTTCTTCTCTACAGCCTCTTCTACTTCTACTTCTTCATCTGCTTCTTCTGAAGTCTCTTCTGAAGTCTCTTCTGCAACCTCGTCTGGAAATTCAGTTTCGTCAATAGGTTTCCCTCCATCGTCTAAAAATGGAGCATGCTTTACTGCAAAATCTCCATCTTCTGTAACCGACCTACCCACAGGATCGACCTTGGTGGAAGTGCCGTCTTTATTCCATTTGACAAAGTTTCCATTGTCATCAACGTGCTTACCTTCTTTAGTAATCAGTCTACCGTCGCTGTCAATTAATCGTAATTCTTGATCAGCAAATTTGAACTTCTTCAGAAACTTATTCTCTGGCAATCTATTGTCAACGCTGTCACTTCCCGAAATCAGATAATAGAATTCACTAGCTCCTGCGAGCGCAACCGGGTCATCTTGATTTAATAAATAGTCGTCAAGTTTATTGGGAAAATAGTGATCTCCGCTATCATCATACACCAAACAACAAGAGAAAAGAAAGTTAAAGCGGGACGCATCGGCCTTCCCTTCGCACGTATTAGAGTCTAGATCGGTGCGAGCAGAAAGCATCTCAACCATCTTGTTTCTCTTTTCTAACATCTCCAGTGCTATGGCTCGCGCCTTGCTCAGCCTCACACCACCCTTTTGCAGTCTGTATTCTCCATCCAGTACTTCTGCACGCAGGGTTTGATATTCCTCTTCACGCTTGTCGTTCCAAAGCTTTCTTCGTCGTAGCTCTGTTTCCAGTTGATCTCTAAGCAGATCGCCTCTACTCAGAGCCTCATTAAAGGTTTTGGCACGCATTTCGTTTGCTTCTTTGATCTCTTCGACCGTAGGCACGCGAACTGCATACGTTTCACCATCAACATCAAAATTTCTTTTTTGTGTGGTTTCTTCAGGCATTTTAAGACTCCTCATTATTCCTGTTATAAAAACGTGTTACATAGCGATTCCAAGAAAAGGTGTACTGCGCAATCTCATTCTGCGCGGCTCTCAAGTTAGAATTGCCATTATCTAATACTTTTGATCTTGTCTCCATCCACGCATCTCTCCAAAACATTTGATCTTCATCTAGCTCTTGTAAAGGAAGACCATGTCCCCACAACTCTCCAAAACTCTCTTCAAACGCAGCTAAAGAACCTATAATCGTCGTATCGAATTTCTTTTTAAGTATGTTTAAAAGTCTGCGCTTTGAACTGTCTTTGTATTTTTCATCTTGATCTGAGCGTCGGTGATCGACTTCGTATTTAAAATTCACATATTCTTCTTCATGCTCCATACTATTTCCCTCCTTTAAGTTTACTCTTATATTCTTCAATCTGCTGCTTTCGCAATTCCAGTTTGGTATCAGGAAGGTCTTTAGCTTCAACGGACTCGTTGTTTTCAATAAATTTTTGTCTCTGCTGTATTTTTACCCTTGCATCTGGCGTATTTAAATCATATACTTTGTCTGCGTCTTCTCTAGTTGGTGCAAAGACAAATACCTCTTGCGCCGAATCTGGCACATTACCTACCTTGTCAACCTGTTTTTGTTTTTGATCCTTTTCTCTTTCTCTTCTTTGATCAATCAGCCATCCATCAAACATGTCATCGTCTTCAAACACTATGTCTGGAGGACACTCCATGTTCTGATACGCATTATCGTACATCTTCGCAAACGTAACTAAAGTTCTCTGGTCATCTGTATATTCAGAGGAACGGACTTTTAAACATGATTCTTTTCCTAGATTCCACATTGTACGCCATGGGTCGCTGCGGGCTAATTCTCTAATACTCTCTACTGTTATTATATCCATTTCTAAGAAGCTTGTAGCCTGTTCTAATACCGAAGAATCGGAATTCCAAAAACTTTCTTCATTGTAAACGTTGTTGTTGTCTGGTCCTATTAGGCACATCGCGGTAAGAAATCGTTTTTTAATCGAACTCGCGTGGAAGCTAAGGGTCATGTAGTCCAAAGAATGTTTTTTCATCAAGGCGTTATTAAGAGACTTTTTAGCATACTCCAGAGTACGCCTAGTTTTTTTCTGCTTATCTGAATTGTATAAAAATTTGAATAGCTCAACCTTTTTGTCTTCTATATGCTTTTCCAAATTCTTTAAAGCCTCTGCGTTCTCTGGACCCCAAATGCCCAAGCTGCGAAGAAATAAAGCGGCTCTTTCGTCGGTGATAAAGTTATCGAACCTTAAAGAGCTAAAGGTTTCCTGATAAACATGCTCTGATAATAGCCTGAGTTCCGCAGAAGGCGCAATTAACTTGTATCTGACACCTTCAATAGTAATAAATTTTAACCCACTAATAATCTGATAGGTCAAAAAGTTCTTTCGTCCCTCGTCCATTTAGTGCTCCAAAAAAGCCAGCAGTGAAAACTCGCCTAAATCCTTATTCTTTATTGCTTGCCAAGGCTATCGCCTTACTGCTGACAAAATGGGGGGAGAGCAAAAACCTCTCCCCCCAGATTATCTTAACTAACTACTCTTTCATATTACGCTAGATAAGCCTGACGGTTATCCCACCACGCCTGACCGGAGGCATCTGGGTCTTGACGATGCAGAACGGTAAAGTCGTTGAAGGTAGTATAACTGTAACTAACAGTAACGTTACCTCCACCAGCGTCACCTCCACCATAGTTGACTGAGGCTAGCTTGTTCTTAGTGCCAAGGAAGACCCGCAATCCCTCACAGGTTGCAAGGCGAATCGTCTGGTTACTAAGATTGTCCACGATACCCGTGCAAGGATCAGTAGACGTGCTACAGCCATCAGCAAAGGCGTTAATCAAGTCACCACTAATCGAGAGAACTTCGATATCGCAAGTCACTTCAACCGGGAAAGTTACAACGCGAGCATAAGGCTGTCGCGTACCCAGTTCGAATAGTTCTTCACGACCCAAGTCTGTCGAAACGGTAATACTCTGAAGGTGAACCTCGTTCGCGGAGTTCTGCCGGGGATTCAGCCAGCCATTGGTGTCTACGCCCGGAATTTCACTCGGAAGTCTGGTATAGTCAAATCCAGTAGCTGCCGCTGCCAAGTCTGCGGAACTTGCAGCGAACGATAGGTTCTCACGACGGTTAATGCCACCAGTACCGATGGGAGCATCATTGTTGTCGGGAAATGCACCAGTTTCATGAGCCATCGCCCAACCGGGATTCGTGCAGTCGATGGCGCCTGCCGTGATACCCTGCTGCCATCCCTTGTTGTTACCCACGAGGGTAAGATCTTCGCTGAAGTTGTCTTCAAGTGGGAAGTTGTAGGTGACAGCACTACAGAACATACCCGAGGCTTCCATCTGTTGCACTGGGTTGCCGCTGGCACTATCTTGCGTATCGGGCCAAATACCTAATGCTACAAGGCACTTGGCATTCGAGCGACCGGCAAGTGTCGGAGTACGGTGCTCCCCAACGACGGCATCTTGTTGGGTTGCAAGGTGATAGAGCAAGGGATAACCATCCAACACCTTACTCATGGTCATTTCGATATCGGGCACGCCTTCGATGTTTTCATAAATAGCCAACTGACCAAGTTCGAATGCCTGCTCAAGGTTGAAAGTAGTAGTCACGGCTACGGACTGAACACCGTGGGCCGGATACCACTGCGCTGTTCCAGCCGCACCATCTCGTCTAAATGATAGCTGCTGGTTCGCAAAATAAATTCTATTAGCCATGAAATCTCTCCTGTTTTTAGGAAATTCTTAACTTTTGGGCATGGGGAAACCTACTTAAAGATACACCATCATGAGAAAATAACTTCAAAACTCGCTCTGACAGTACCTTCATAAAGTCTAGAGTTATAAGACTCCATCTCTGACACTCCCATGCTTGTAATTCTTGCTGTAGTAAATTGATAAGCTGGCGTATTAGTTAGTCCAGAATAATTATTCTCAGGAGCCACTACCATTCCTCTGTAATCTAAGGGATAGGCACCGGAGTCTGCTATTTTATTAGAATCGTAAAGCATTAATGTGCTATCTTTTTGTACAGAGATGATATCTACTAATTGATTTCTCCACCATCTTGATTCTGCTACAATGTGAAATAAGACATCTTGCGTAATAAAGTTTGAGGAATTGCCAAGCTCATAGGGTTGATAAGTTCTTCTAGGGACTGTTTCGACTACCACTGCTGGCATTTGAACGCGATGATTTGACAAAATACCCCAATTGCCTGATGAAATCTGATCAAAGGTTGGGTCGTCAACACGCATCGAATTATATTGAAGCTCGTCCCACCATGGCGCTTGATCGGCAACATAAACTTGCACATTTCTGTAGCTATAATTAAGTTTCACAGCAGAAGTAACAGGTATGGCACTGTCAAAAACAACTCTTCCTAAAGGATAATTGTAATGATGAGGGTATGTGGCATCGCCCGTGCCATAGAAGGCTCCATTAATAGACACTCCGGTTATAGGAATGGGACTCCCGCCAGTATACTGAGTGTCAGTTTCCCATACCCAATCCTTTCGTGCCGTTTCCCAGACTTGGCCTTTAGTATAAGAAGGGTCGTCAACGAGCCTTAGCTGATCAAACGTGCCTCCCCATGCGCCAGATGTTGGGATTGTTACATTAAACCATCCTCCGATTCCCAAAAAACCCCAATCAAGAAAGCTCTTCAAGTTAGACTCTAACTCGGAGTTCAGCAGGGTGTTCCCCACCTGTGATACATGCTGGAATTTAGTAGAGATATCAGAACTCATTGTAAACTACCCTTAACTGCTCTTTCTACTATGTCATCAATAACAGATTCAATATTGCCCAGTGCTCTTGTAGCAAAGTTGTCTACAGAAGTTCCTGAATACTCAGGAGGAACTTGCCAAGCCCCCTTTTGCTTACTGATCATAATTCCCATTCCGGTACGACTGTTTCTAGTAATTGCGCTAGTAAATTCATATTTTGTAATTATTCTTTTATCGCCTTCTAATAAAAGCCATTTCAGCCAAGGTATTATTGCCTGTCCGCGACGACCTTCATACGTGTAAGAGGATTGGGGTAATGATAGAACGTCGAGATAATCATCTTTGATGATGCCGATATCTATTAATAAAAAGGGGTTTTTACCCGCCTTAACTTTCACCGAAATATTGTTCACCCATGTGTCAATAATTGTAATAATTCTCACGTCCGAATTCGGAATTCCTAGCTCACCTCGCAATTTACCTTGCAATATAGATCTATACTCGGGAGTTGAAATCAATGATTCTCTAACAGATTTTCTAAGATCGTTTGTAATTGTAGTCCTAATAACGTCTGCTTTTTGTTTAATCTTTTTAGCCATCTCTTTTATAACATTTTTACTAAATTCTCCAGCAAAGCCTGATTCTAATTTGACACCAACAAATAACTCCATTAGCCGATTCTCTTCCAAGTACACAGAACGAATTCGTTGTTACCCAACCCGATAGGTGTTGGTTCACTAACTCTTTCATATCTGTGACTAAAGAATCCAGAAACTTCGGTGGCTACTATAATTTCTTTAGCTCGTCGGAGCTTAGGGGTGAGTTCCTTCTTGGCTAAGGTTTGTATGAGGCCATCGGCAGTATTCACAGGAGTAGATATTCCCAAAAATTCTCTGGGTTCAAAAATAACTGCTAAATTGACATTCTCAGAAGTTGTAATGGGCTTTTTGCCTGCACCGTTACAGAGAGGACAGATGCCTGCAAAGGGAAATGGAACAGGGCCTCCGTCTTGGAATCTATTAGAAGACTTTCTTCCTATAGGATCAAAAACACAATTGACACAATTTTCGTACTTTGTAATTCCGTATTCCAGCGTACATCCGATAGTCAGAGCGTCGTTCTCCAATATTGCAGAAATTGCATTATTGAAAATCGTTTTAAAATTGCTATCTATAATACCGCTGAATGGATTAACCATTTAAACACCACTATTAAGAGCAGGGAGGACAGCCTGTAAAGGCATTATTGTATGTGTCATATACAGTGCCTGTAGCAGGTAGTGTAGAGGCAAGTGTATCTGCCCCAGCATATCCGGCCCCAAAAGCATAATTGGTATCTAAAAAGCCACTCCCTCGTGGAGATGATACTACCACTCCACCATTATTGATAGTCGTAGACTGATATGGACCAGCCCCCGACATCGCATATGTAATAACGTCAGACATAATTCACCCCTTAATATCTAGGATACGTACCCCCCAAGCCTTCATTGCTAGCCAAGCCAATGCCGCCAAGCATATTGCGTGGATCATAGTCATTGGCAACGAAGGGAGACATGACCGCTCGAATAATTTTAGAGCCGTCATAGCTCATGTTATACAACTCTACTAATCTGGCATAAGCCTTACACGGTCCTTCATTTAGAAGAGTTCCTAAATATTGCCCGTAACTGCTAGTCTGCAATGCTGCTGGGCCTATACGAGCCGTAACCCCTTGGGCTAAGGCAGCCGTTCTAAAGTTGCCTTCGTCAGCAATGCACGCAGATTTGAGGACCATCAAATTTATAAACTCATCTCCGTCTGTCTGAGCGACAGGATCAGGCGTTATAGTTCTACTCTCAACATTTACTACATAGTCAGTCTTGAAATTGACCTCTAAGGGAAGTAAATAGGCTGAAGTGATTAGTAAGTCCTCTAGCCTTTGCGGCGGATACCTTACAGAATCACATCCTGCATCGTTTAGCAGGGTGCGTAGCATTATTAAGCTAGTATTTTGCCATGTTGCCATATTATTGATCCGTTACGTACAAGGTGCCATCCCCTTCAATAATTTGAGAGGAGTCTGTATTTACCAATACCTCTACACGGTATGTGCTTCCTAGGGTGCCGCTAGCAATATACATAGTGACACTTTTTGCGTCGGAAGAGATTCCAGAAGAGGTGATACTTAAGTCTGTAGCATAGCCGCCAACCTTTTCAGAAGATAGGGAGCTTATCGAAGTAATAGATTCTCCAGCCGCCAGAACACTGGTGAAGTCCATGGAGAACTGGCGTGTTTCGGCGGGCTGCTTGCACAGTCGTTGATTTGCTGTTAATGCCATAATTATGCCGTTATACCAGAAATTTGAACTTGATAAAAACTATTAACTGAAGCGTCTCCAGCCCCCATACTTAATTTCAACCAAACCCCTTGATAGTCTGCGGCTGCCAATGCACCGCCTACCATTCCGCTGGGTCCAGTGCCGAACCCTCCGGTAACACCAGTGGGCGAGGTTGTTCTATTTGTAATAGTTTGAGCCGATTTCTTTGAGTCTTCAATTGCAAAATTAATCTTATCATATTGACCACTACTTACTTCGATGATTGTAGCGCTAGTTAGGGCGCTGCTGGAATTGTTGTTCTTTACAAAAACTTTGTCATAAAGGGTTTTGGTAGTACTGATATTAGATGTCGCATCGTAAAATGGTCTACAAAAGCCGCTTTCGCCAACAGGGATGTCTGTGATTTTGTTGATTCCATTTCCACTCGCTGTAATAACCCCTGCCGCCCCTGATGACAAAACGCAGGTTAATATTCTTTCATATACATTCGAGGTTGTTACAAGGGTTGTTCCAACAAGCGTTAAGTTTTCGCTTATAATGGAACCTCCCGCATTTCTACCAGTTATCGCTATATCTTGTGTATCTAATGCACTTGAGCTTACAAATTTAACAGTTGCTGCTGATGAGGGATCATCAAAAGTAGCTCTTATATAACTATTAATGTCACCCCCGGCGGTACTTGAGTCGTCAGTTGGCTTGTTTGAAGCCATATATATTACTAAGTCAGCACTTGCTACGCTCATGTTATTTAATGTCCCATTTTAGGTTCTGGGCATCAATTTTCCAGCTTAATGTTTGTAAGTTCAGAGTCCATTGGGTTCCCCTGCCACTTAATACCCATTTTAGGGGTAGCGGAACACTTTTCTCTCCTATAATTTCAACAGGAAGATTGTTAAGAACAATGACTTCTCCAGCACGTATTTCTATTGGAACGCTACGAAGTACAACGACGGTGCCGCCGGGAAGGGTGCTGAGAGGGGTCTGGCTAAATGAGCTAAATCCAAACATAGCATATTCTCTCTAATCTAAAAACATTAAGAACGCTGATGGATGCACTGGTGCGGGGGCAGCAGCAGCGGGTGCCGAAGCGTCCGGGCACTCAAAATATGCTTCAGTCAACTTCATGGTATCTCCCATCACCCCCGCATCTCTTGTAATCCATAGCTGTAGAGCGTCATAGTCACCTATAGACGCAGCTTCGGCAGTGGTTAGGGTAAAGCTGTAGTCAGTGAGGGTGCTTGTGTTTACGCTATTGTTGGTGACTGATCTGACTCCGCTACTACCCTGATAGAGGGCAACAATTAGGGGTGGTGGGCCGCCGAACATAACACCGGCAATGGCACGATATCTTACTATATGGTCGGCGTCACTAGATGGGTCATCTGGGTTCTGTAATCCAAACTTGCATAGGTCGGGGTCATCTGACATCGTGTGCTCAGAAATGATGAAGTTGCTGTCCCCGGTGCCTTTCCTGATATTTGAATTGAGCGCACCCTGACCACCTCCAGCGTTTGTCCACGCGCCATCTAAAACATCAGTATTTGGGCTTGCGTATTGTGTCATTATATAATTCCTGTTCCTATTACAAATCCATCATAGGTATTGGTTCCGACGCATAAGAAACCGTAGAGTGACGCTTCGTTTGCATGGCCAGCGGCAGGCTGCACAGGAGGGGCGCCACCAGCCCACTTGATCGTGTTGAACCAAGTGCCCGAATGGCCTCCTGTCCCGTCTTGGAGTACCCGAATCATAAACCTTTGCCCCGAAGACGGACTGCTTACTGCAAAGGTTCTGTCTGCCCCGAGCGTAACTTGGTGAACATTCGCCACATCTAAGTCGAAGGTGACAGTAGTTGCGTCAGCGTTGTTTTTAATGTCTGCATAACTAGCTGCTTTATCTCGCCGCTTTCCAGTATCTTCCCATTGTACTCGCGTAGTGGTGGTGCCGCCATCTTTAGTCCTGATCTGGAAAAAGTTACCACTCTCGGCAATATCTACATTGATATCTTTATCTGCGTTAAGATTTCGAATATTAAGATTGTTGCCTCCATCGGCAACCCTAATTGTAGGACTAACTGAAGACCTGCCAATGGTAAGGTTGACGCCGGTAGCAGTTACGCTTTGGCAAGTAATGTCGCCACCGGCGTCAACTTTAAACGCAACTGTCCCATTACTCACAAGGCCCTCGATCAGGTTTTCAGATTGGCTTGCGGCCCCCTCAACGATTAGGCCCTTGGTGCTGGCGCTGCTACACGTAATATCTAGCATTGCATCTGGGGTTGAATCATTTACTCCTATTCTGTCAAAAACCCCGGTTCCATTTACAGTTAATATGTTGGTGGTTTTATTCCAAGTTAAGTCGGAATCTCCACCGTAGCTGCTGCTATCATTAAACTGAATCTGAGTATTCGAGCCACCCGGCTGAAGCGATGTAATCGCATTAGCATTCGTCTGGCCCGTAGACGCAAGGTTCGTGGTCAACGTCGATATGCTAGCAGCGTTCGCTGTAGTGACGTTAGCGTTCGTCTGTCCTGTAGACGCAAGGTTTGTGGTCAGCGTTGTGATGCCATTGGCGTTCGTCTGGCCCGTGGCAGCGAGATTCGTAGTGAGGGTCGAGATGCTAGCAGCGTTCGCTGTAGTGACGTTAGCATTCGTCTGGCCAGTAGACGCAAGATTCGTAGTGAGCGTCACTATACCAGCAGCGTTCGTTGTAGTGACGTTAGCGTTCGTCTGGCCCGTGGCAGCGAGATTCGTAGTGAGGGTCGAGATGCTAGCAGCGTTCGCTGTAGTGACGTTAGCATTCGTCTGGCCAGTAGACGCAAGGTTTGTGGTCAACGTAGTGATGCCATTAGCGTTCGTCTGACCCGTAGCAGCGAGATTCGTAGTGAGCGTCGATATACCAGCAGCGTTCGTTGTAGTGACGTTAGCGTTCGTCTGGCCCGTGGCAGCGAGATTCGTAGTGAGGGTCGAAATGCTAGCAGCGTTCGCTGTAGTGACGTTAGCATTCGTCTGGCCAGTAGACGCAAGGTTTGTGGTCAACGTAGTGATGCTATTAGCGTTCGTCTGACCCGTAGAAGCAAGGTTCGAAGTCAGTGTCGTGATGCCGTTAGCATTCGTCTGACCCGTAGCAGCGAGGTTCGTAGTGAGGGTCGAAATGCTAGAAGTGTTCGATGTA
>Ga0114906_1000021_pt1 | contig 103337 bp, 95 predicted proteins | sample MalvirDeepMed_M9_FD_89687 | JGI IMG/M metagenome (GOLD analysis project Ga0114906, IMG submission 89687) | Marine viral communities from the Global Malaspina Expedition - Malaspina viral metaG DeepMed_M9 | ecosystem: Environmental > Aquatic > Marine > Oceanic | place: Mediterranean Sea...
GTTGCATTAGTGTGACGTTCCGTTTAAATACGTGAAGTAATCCCATAGGAGAAATGGTATGAAAGTAGCCGTGTTAGGTGCTGCCGGTGGTATTGGTCAGGCGCTGTCTTTGTTGTTGAAAACACAATTGCCAGCAGGTTCAGATTTAGCGCTTTACGACGTAGCGCCAGTTGTTCCTGGTGTTGCCGTTGATTTGAGCCACATCCCCACTGCGGTAAAAGTAACCGGTCACGGTAAAGATGACCTAGCTGATGCACTAACTGGAGCAGACGTTGTTCTAATTCCAGCGGGTATGCCTCGTAAGCCAGGTATGGATCGTTCTGATCTGTTCAACATCAACGCCGGCATTGTTAAAAACCTAATCGAAGGTGTAGCTGATAACTGCCCGAACGCGTGTGTTGGTATCATCACTAACCCAGTTAACACTACTGTTGCGATTGCAGCTGAAACGCTAAAAGCAAAAGGCGTTTACGACAAGAATAAGCTTTTCGGTGTAACGACACTTGACGTTATCCGTGCTGAAACTTTCGTTGCTGAACTTAAAGGCGTAGACGTATCTTCAGTGCACGTACCGGTAATCGGTGGTCACTCTGGTACCACAATCCTTCCTCTTCTTTCACAAGTTGAAGGCGTTGAGTTCACAGACGAAGAAGTTGCTAGCCTAACCACTCGTATCCAGAATGCTGGTACTGAAGTTGTTGAAGCGAAAGCGGGCGGTGGCTCTGCAACCCTTTCAATGGGTCAAGCAGCAGCACGCTTCTGTCTATCTCTAGTTGCAGCAATGCAAGGTGAGAACGTGGTTGAGTACACTTATGTACAAACTGACGACAGCGACGACGCAGCATTCTTTGCACACCCAGTTCGCCTAGGCGCAAACGGTGTTGAAGAAATCTTGCCATACGGCGAGCTAAGCGCGTTTGAAGAAAAAGCGAAAAACGACATGCTTGAAGGCCTACGTGGTGACATCAAGCTAGGCGTAGACTTCGTAAACGGCTAATAGTGCTTAAAGCAGATGCATTAGCATCCGCTAGAAAAGGCTGGATACGTAAGGCCTACACAGACACGCCGAGATTCCATCCATGGAGGCTTGGCTGCAGCATCCCTGCTGCAGACAGTCTGTTACGACCTTACGTATCCAGCCTTTTTTTGTTACATGCATGTAGGTTCCGCTAAGGTAACCTTTGAATTTCCTTTGTTTCCGTATTAGCGATTTTTATTTGGAAAGTGGAGTATCTTCGTTTAAATCTAGGCGCTGAATAATCCCATGCTGAAGGATTACTATGTATCCCAGCGTTAAAACGGTGAACGTGTAAAAAAACGTATCATTCTCTTTGAAATAAGAGACTAGGAAGGTCGAAAAGATTAAGAATAGATAAGTGAGATCAGCCAGTTTCTTATGTCTCATGGTATTTTTAACTTATTTTAGTTGATATTTAAAGGCTCACCTAAAGGTGAGCACATTTTACTCGTCGAAATAGCCAATGAACATCATTGCTCCACCCACTGCTAGTCCGAATATACCTGTAGCCGGGCCGCCAGCAATCCCGAGCCCTATGACTGCCATGCCTCCAGACGTCCAGTCACTCATCGCACCAGAGACTTGTGTTACTTCTTCTACGTTTAACTCTTGCATAACTCATCCTTAATTTATTAACAAAGGCCCCACTGATTGGGACTTTTAGAGTGTATGGAAGTTTAAGAGGCTTTTTAACTGTACGTAGGGATTGTTTGCAATCTCTTTTTATAAACCATGATTACTTTGGCCATATACTTTAGAAATCGTAAATGAAACTGCGTTAGTATTAGTTAAGTGAAAGATATTTCGTGATATCGAAAAGCCTGATTTCACCGGCATCTAAAGTTACACCTTTATGTACAGCGTAAGCGTAACCTTTTAATACGCTATTGCCTTCAGACATAAGGAAAAGATGGGTGGCAAAAGTCGCGTGGGAAGTGGTTATTTCAACAATAGGGTGTTGAAGCGAGATATTTTCCGGTGAGATCTGTGTGCTAACAGCCAATTCACTCGTCTCCCCTTTTCTGAAAACCGTGAGCGACCCTTGTCTATCTTCATACAACTGAAGAAGAGCCAATTCTGGTTTATCTAAATAATGTAAAATGCCCACCCATAAACCGTACGGCGTCTCGTCGTTTGCGCGTTCCGCATTGTTTAGCAAAGTACCGTATTTCTCTAAAAACTTGCGAGGCGTTGAGCTAGATTCTTGTTTTATGAGTCGGTAACTAGTGGAAAGTAAGCTTTTATTGTCATTGTAGTTTGATTCAAGCGCGGTAAAGCTGGTGTCTAGGTAAGGGGACAGAGTAAGCGAACGGGTTACGTCTTCTTCGATAACGGTACTGATCGTACATCGGTTCTCTTTACAGGATATATCCTCATCACTAAAGGCTGAGCGTTTGGCGTACCTCAGGCCTGAAGGTATGTGGATTTCATAAAGAAAATGTTCGCCGCTATCGTTTATTTGGAGAAGTTTATACTGCATTTCATCTTCACTAATTCCTTCCCACAATCCGGGTGACAGTGATAGCGGTTTCGCTTGTAAACTTAATGTCGAAATCCCCAACAATAAACCTGCTAAGGCCGGTAGCAAATGCATGTTTAGTCCTTTATGAAATTGTTATGTCGATAAATAAGATAACGTTTTTTTTTCATGATTAAAGCTATTTAAGTTATAAACGGGAAGAATTTTGCTGAGCGAATGCCTAGTATATCAATTATTGCCCCGCTTTCGGTGGCAGAATATTGAAGCTCGACTATGCTTGTAAAACGCTTACGTGCATCGGTGATTGGTGTATCAGCGTAACCCTATAACTTAACAATACGTTAGCCTTGAATAGAGCAAACGAATTAGGCAAAGAGGATGTAATATGAGCAATGCAAAGTTAGGTGATGTAAATGACACGGTAAAAAAATGCCCTGTCATGCATGGTGGCTTAACTGCCACAGGCACCACAGTAATGGATTGGTGGCCTGAAGCCTTAAACTTAGACATTCTGCATCAACACGATACGAAGACAAACCCAATGGGAGAGGGCTTTGATTACCGTGAAGAGGTTAAAAAACTAGACTTTCAAGCGCTTAAAAAAGATCTGACTGATTTGATGACCGACTCCCAGTCTTGGTGGCCAGCGGATTGGGGCCACTACGGCGGTCTTATGATTCGTATGTCATGGCACGCGGCAGGCTCGTACCGCATTGCAGATGGCAGAGGTGGTGCATCAACAGGTAACCAGCGTTTTGCGCCTCTAAACTCGTGGCCAGACAACGTTAACTTAGATAAAGCCCGTCGCTTACTTTGGCCTATTAAAAAGAAGTACGGCAACAAACTGAGCTGGGCTGATTTATTTGTCCTAGCAGGCACTATTGCCTATGAAAGTATGGGCCTTAAAACTTATGGTTTTGCGTTTGGTCGCGAAGACATATGGCACCCTGAGAAAGACGTATACTGGGGAGCAGAGAAAGAATGGTTAGCACCCAGTGATGAACGCTATGAGGACGTGGAAAGCGCAGAGACAATGGAAAACCCATTGGCCGCTGTTCAAATGGGCCTTATTTACGTAAACCCTGAGGGGGTTAATGGCAAGCCTGACCCGCTTAAAACCGCTGCCCATGTACGTGAAACCTTTGCGCGTATGGCAATGAATGATGAAGAAACTGTTGCATTAGCCGCCGGTGGTCATACGGTAGGTAAATGTCACGGTAATGGCAGTGCCGAAGCATTAGGGCCAGATCCAGAAGGTGCGGGTATTGAAGAAGCGGGTCTTGGCTGGATGAACCATGAAAGCCGCAGTATTGGTCGCGATACCGTGTCTAGTGGTATTGAGGGGGCGTGGACGACGAATCCGACGCAATGGGATAACGGGTATTTTCATTTGTTGCTCAACTACGACTGGGAATTGAAAAAGTCGCCAGCCGGTGCTGAGCAGTGGGAACCAATCAATATTAAAGAAGAAGACAAGCCTGTTGATGTTGAAGACCCATCAAAGCGCTACAACCCCATCATGACTGATGCCGATATGGCGATGAAGATGGACCCAGAATACAGAAAAATTTCTGAAAAATTTTATAAGGATCATGAGTACTTCAGTAAAGTATTCGCCCGTGCGTGGTTTAAATTAACTCACCGTGACCTAGGCCCTAAAGTACGTTACATAGGGCCCGATGTACCTGAAGAAACACTTATTTGGCAAGATCCCGTGCCAGCTGGCAGTACGTCTTATGACGTTGATGCGTTAAAAGCAAAAATTGCGAACTCTGGTTTAAGCATTGGTGAAATGGTTGCCACTGCATGGGACAGTGCTCGTACGTTCCGTGGTTCAGACTTACGAGGTGGTGCTAACGGGGCGCGTATTCGTTTAACGCCACAAAAAGACTGGGAAGGCAATGAGCCTGAGCGCCTTAATAAGGTGTTAGAGGTTCTGACTCCACTTGCTGACGCGGCAGGCGCAAGCCTTGCAGATACTATCGTTTTAGCAGGGAACGTGGGCATAGAAAAAGGTATTGAAGCGGCAGGCTTTAACGTACCTGTTCCTTTCTCACCAGGTCGTGGCGATGCCACTGACGACATGACCGATGCTGAATCTTTTGAGCCACTAGAGCCAATTGCTGACGGCTACAGAAACTATCTTCAAAAAGACTACGTGGTTAAACCTGAAGAGCTAATGCTAGATAAAACCCAGTTACTCGGTTTAACAGCGAAAGAAATGACGGTACTCGTAGGCGGCATGCGTATGATTGGCACTAACTACGGCGAAAGTAAGCACGGTGTATTTACCGATAACGTAGGCGCATTGAGCACAGATTTCTTCGTAAATCTTACCGACATGAAATACACATGGAAGCCGACAGGGAAAAATAGCTACGCTATTGTCGACAGAGCGTCCGGTGATGAAGTGTTTACCGCTACGCGTTTTGACCTAGTGTTTGGTTCAAACTCTGTATTGCGCGCATATGCTGAGCTATACGCGCAAGATGACAGCAAAGAGAAGTTTGTTAAGGACTTTGTTGCCGCGTGGACAAAGGTGATGAACGCAGACCGCTTCGACCTTACCTGTTAGTGCTTATCTTTAGTGTAAGTAAAAACACTTGAGTAACAAAAAGCCCGCTTCATGATGACGCGGGCTTTTTTCGTTTTATTACTTAGCGAAGCGAGTGGCGACCAACATAAAAAAGCTATGTGCGCCAATTCAAGCGCTTCGCTAATACAAGTTTTAACCCGTGTTACGCATCCCGATAGCAATACCGGCAATGGTTACCATCATGGCGCGCTCTAGGCTGGTGTTTTGTGCGTCATCACCGGCTTTACGAATACGATCAAGAAGCTCGATTTGAAGGTAATGAAGTGGCTGAAGGTATCCTGCGCGGATCTCCATCGATTCTTTACCCTGCGGGTCGTTCTTCATAATGTCGTCATCGCCTGTGATAGCCAGCAGTGAAGAGATGCTTTCTTTAAGCTCGCTACGCAATGCTTCACCAAAGTGTTTAAGTTCTTTGGGTACCAAGCGCTCATCATAAGCTTCGCTAATGCGTGGGTCAGCTTTGTGGAACACCATGTCTAACATAGAAAGGCGTGAACGATAGAACGGCCATTCGCTGAACATCTCGTTAACCACTTTCTCGTTCTCAGGAGTCTTCACGCTATCAATAGCGCGCATAACGCCCAACCAGCTTGGCAGCACTAAACGTGTCTGTGCCCAAGCGAAGATCCATGGAATAGCACGTAAGCTCTCAATTCCGCCTTGTGGTTTACGCTTAGCAGGGCGGCTGCCTAGAGGTAGTTTACCTAGCTCTTGCTCTGGAGTAGCCACGCGGAAGTAAGGTACGAATTCTTCATCGTGACGTACGGTTGCACGGTAGTTATCACGACCTTGCGCTGCCATTGCGGTAATAAGCTCACGCCACTCTTCTTTTGGTGCCGGTGGCGGGAACAACATGGCTTCAATAATGGCACTGGCGTAAATACCTAGGCTGCGTTTAGCCAGTTTCGGCATACCAAACTTATAGCGAATGGTTTCGCCTTGCTCTGTTACGCGGAAGCCGCCTTCTAGTGAGCCTGGAGGCTGTGAATAAATAGCAGCATGTGCAGGCAATCCACCACGACCAATCGTACCACCACGGCCGTGGAACAGGGTTAGGCTTACGTCGAATTCTTCTGCAATGGCAACCAATGCTTCTTGCGACTGATACTGTGCCCAGCCCGCGGCAAGTGCGCCTGCATCTTTGGCTGAGTCTGAGTAACCAATCATAACGAACTGACGACCTTTCACGTAACCGCGATACCAGTCGATAGACAGAAGTTTACGCATTACGTCGGGTGAGTTGTTCAAATCGTCAAGCGTTTCAAATAGTGGTGCTACCGGCATCGGCCAGTCTACACCGCTTTCTTGAAGAAGCAGCTGAACCGCCATGACATCTGATGGCTCACTTGCCATAGAGATAATGTAGATACCAAAGCCATGCTTGCTGTGTTTCGCAATCACCTTACAGGTATCTAGCACTTCTTTTACATCGTCAGAGGCATCCCAGTGCGCTGGGAATAACGGACGTTTCGAGCCAAGTTCACGTAATAAGAACGCCTGCTTGTCGGCTTCGCTCCACTGGGCGTAGTCGCCTAAACCTAGGTAGCGAGTTAGCTCACTAAATACGTCGGCATGACGCTCAGAGTCTTGACGTACGTCAAGGCGAAGAAGGTGAATACCGAATACACGAGCACGACGGATAGTATCTAGTAGAAGGCCGTTTGCCACTACTTGCATACCGCAGTCGATTAATGACTGGTAGCAAAGCATTAGCGGCTCGATAAGCTCATCGTCGCTTTCAATCCAGTTAGACGAGTCTGGATTCTTGCCGGCCAAGTAGTCGGCAATGCCATCGCGAGTCGCAATAAACTTGTTTACCAGCGGGCGAAGTAGGGCGCGGTACGGTTCGTTTGCATCGCCTACTTTGTCGCGTAGTTCGTCGTTACAGTCGTACATTGATAGCTCGACTTGCAAACGATCAAGGTCTAATGCGAAAAGTTTAGCTGCGCGCTTTCTTGCCAGCAGCAATACTTGCTCGGTGACTTTTGATGTAACAAATGGGTTACCGTCTCTGTCGCCGCCCATCCACGAGCTAAATTGTACGGGTGACGCGTCTAGCGGTAGCGATACGTCGTAGTCTTCGTTTAAGCGGCCATCAAGCTCGCGCATAAAGTCAGGTACGGCTTCCCATAGCGAGTTTTCAATAACCGAGAAGCCCCAACGCGCTTCATCAACAGGCGTCGGGCGAACGGAACGAATTTCTTCAGTGTGCCACGCCTGCGCGATAAGATCGGCAATACGCGTTTCAATTTTTTTGCGCTCAACATCGCTAAGCGAGGCTTGATGCACTGCCTGAAGACAGTCAGCAAGTTCTTTATGCTTGTGAATGAGTGTACGGCGTGTTACTTCAGTAGGGTGAGCGGTAAGAACAAGGTCGATGTTCAGCTTTGCAACCGCGTCTTGTACTTTATCTGCGGTAAGTTCTGCTTTATCTAGGTGTTTGAAAAGGGCATCAATAGATGCATCAACATTCATTGCCGCGTTGTATTCTTGCTCGGCAATATTACCTAGGTTCAAGAATTGTGCGAAGGCACGACCAACAGTAAGCAAATCGCTGTCAGACATTGTTTTGAAAGTTTCTTTCAGTTCTTCGCTACAAGTAGCGTCTCCCTGATAAGAAGCTCGGCCGCCTTTTCGAATCTTTTCAATCCGGTCTAGCCACTCCTGACCTAATTGATTTTTGATTGTTTCACCAAGGGTTTTACCAAGGTATCGAACGGTATCTTTCAGTTCAGCATCGTAGTGTGTTTGCATGCTATCCTCCTAAATATATGGGCTAACCATACTGTGTCCTTTGCGTCTTGTCTAACCACTTTAGGTTATAATTTACAACATTTTGATACTTTTGCACCCTAGTTAACATTGCTCAAAGCAAGATATTTTGTGGTGTGATACACTCTTGCACCGGAAAATGCAGAAACATTCTCGCACTAAGCGTTTTGTTTGAAATTTGTACTGCATTTGTAATTTAATTTCAGGAGTTCTTGTGACTGATACATTCAATACAGTAGAAACCCAAGCAAGTTACGGCATTGGTTTTCAAATGGGTCAACAATTGCAATCAAACCCTTTCGACGGTTTGGCAATCGATGCAGTTGTAGCTGGCCTAAAAGACGCATTCGCGGGTCAAGCCCCTCAGGTTGATAACGACACGCTACGTGATGCGTTTGGCGAAATTCACAAGCGTATGCAAGCTGCTAAAGAAGAAGCAAGCAAAGCGGTTATTGAAGAAGGCACAAAGTACCTTGAAGAAAACGCGAAGCGTGACGAAGTAACCGTAACTGAATCTGGTCTTCAATACGAAGTTGTTACTGAAGGTGACGGCGAGACACCAGATGCTTCTAGCACAGTACGTGTTCACTACCACGGTACGCTTATTGACGGCACTACGTTTGACAGCTCTTACGAGCGCGGTCAGCCAGCTGAATTCCCAGTAGGCGGCGTAATCAAAGGTTGGACTGAAGCACTTCAACTTATGAAAGCAGGTTCAAAGTATCGCCTATACGTGCCACACGACCTAGCTTACGGTGAGCAAGGCGCTGGTGCGGCTATTGCGCCATACAGCACGCTTGTTTTTGACGTAGAACTACTTGACGTTCTAGGTTAATTGCATCTTCACAGGAGTGCCCAATGGTACTCCTGTGAATACCTGTATTCTTCTTTGTTAAATCTTTTACTCCTTTCTATCTTCTAGCCTATTTCTTTTACTTTTCTGAGGCTTAGTTTGTAAACAAACAGTTCACTCATAATCTGAGGTTGTTTGTGTTTCGCTTTTTCAAATATAAATATGTGATGCTACTATGTTCTGTTGGTGAGAATGCATGTATGCGATATGCTGACAAAATTGTATTAAAGATCGGCACGCTTCCATCTGCTCCGAGTTGTTATCAGTGGCTTCGGCATTACAATAGCCCCACGCTCAAATAAGGAAAATTATTATGGTTATCAAGCCTAAAGTGAGAGGCTTCATTTGTACAAACGCGCATCCCGTAGGCTGTGCTAAAGCGGTTGAAGAACAAATTGCTTATGTAGAAGCAAAAGGTGACTTAGGCGAAGGCCCTAAAAATGTACTGGTTATTGGTAGCTCAACAGGCTATGGCTTAGCGTCGCGCATCACATCTGCCTTTGGTTATGGTGCTAAAACACTAGGTGTGTGCTTTGAAAAAGCACCAACGGAGCGCAAAACGGGTACTGCTGGTTGGTATAACACTGCGGCGTTCCACGAAAAAGCCAAAGGGAAAGGCTTGTATGCAGATACAATAAACGGCGATGCTTTTTCTGATGAGATCAAAAACGAAGCTATCGAAAAAATCAAAGCCGAAATGGGCAAGGTCGACTTGGTTATTTATAGCCTTGCGTCTCCGCGCAGAACCGACCCAGAAACTGGTGTGACCTACAAGTCGACGCTTAAGCCAGTAGGCGAGGCATACACCACAAAAACTTACGACACAGATAAAGATAAAGTGCATGAAGTGGCGCTTGAGCCAGCCAACGACGACGAGATCCTTAACACCATTAAAGTGATGGGCGGCGAAGATTGGGAGCGTTGGATGGACTTTTTGCGTGAAGCCGATGTGCTTGCAGAAGGCTGTAAAACCACCGCATATACCTATATCGGTAAAGAGCTTACATGGCCTATCTACGGTCAAGCAACTATCGGTAAGGCAAAAGAAGACCTAGATCGCGCTGCTGCTGCTATTATTGGTAAAAACAGTGACTTGCTTGTACAAGCAAACGTAAGTTCACTAAAAGCACTGGTAACGCAGGCAAGTTCTGCCATTCCCGTAATGCCTCTGTATATTTCACTTATTTACAAAGTGATGAAAGAAGAGGGGACACACGAAGGGTGTATTGAACAAATTCATGGTTTATTCACACAATGCCTGTTTGGAAATACTCCTACGCTAGATGAAGCAAATCGCTATCGCATGGACGGCAAAGAAACCAACGACGCTACCCAAGCAAAAATTAAAGCGCTATGGGATCAGGTGACACAAGAGAACTTCCATGACTTAAGTGACTACAAAGGTTACCACCACGAGTTCTTAAAACTATTCGGTTTTGACATTTCCAGTGTTGATTACGACAGTGAAGTTGACCCACTGGTTAAGTGGTAAAACTTAAACTTACCATTAATTAACCTAGTGCTATCTGTGCAAAAGCCGTCTGATTTGACGGCTTTTTTGTGCTTTATTACAAGCCGATATGGGGTGTCAGCGGTAAAAATGTAAATGAATAAGACCAAAGGTTTACATTAAATTGTAGAAAAATTTGCCTTTATCTTGAAATAGCGTGGCACAAACGTATGGGTTAATGCTAAAATCCCGAAATTAAGTGGGGGCCTTTTCTGCCTCTGCCTATACAGCAGTAGCGATTACCGCTACACAACAATAATAATAAGTGTAATTTTCTGCTGGTGGTCTATAAATATTGGGCGAACAAAATGCCCGCAAAAGGAATTATGCGTTGCGGCTTCATAACAGGCTGACCGCGGCATTGCAAGTTCCATCAATCAACAACGAAAAGGTGTTTAACACCTGTTAATAGTGCGTTTTTGCATGCTGACAGGCAGGATTTCTGCGGTCATGCAAAAGGGTATTTCTATTAGAGTAGTGCAATTACATATGATAAAAATCAAGAAAGGTCTCGACCTCCCAATTGAGGGAGCGCCAAAGCAGGAGATTGCTGATGCATCTGCTGCAACGCGCGTTGCCATTCTGGGAGAAGAATATGTGGGTATGCGCCCTACCATGCACGTCCAAGTTGGCGATGTAGTGAAGAAAGGTCAGGTACTTTTTGAAGACAAAAAGAACCCTGGCGTTAAATTCACTGCGCCAGCTGCGGGTGAAGTGGTAGAGGTTAACCGTGGTGCAAAACGTGTTCTTCAGTCTGTAGTTATCAAAGTAAACGGCAGCGATGCTGTGACATTTGACAAAATTGCAGCTGACCAGATCGCGAGTGCAACACGTGAGCAACTTCAGTCAATCCTTGTAGAGTCAGGCATGTGGACAGCGTTACGCACCCGTCCATTCAGCAAATCGCCTCAGTTAGACTCTGTTCCAAACTCAATTTTCGTTACAGCAATGGATACTAATCCACTAGCAGCAGATCCTGCAGTGGTAATTGCTGAGCGCCAAGACGATTTCGTAAATGGTCTTAAAGCATTAACGCAATTGAGCGGTGGCAAGACTTACGTTTGTAAAGCGGCAGGTGCATCTGTTGCTACTGGCGATGCGGCAGTTGATGTTGAAGAATTTGGCGGTCCTCACCCTGCGGGCCTACCGGGTACTCACATCCACTTCCTTGATTCTGCTGGCATGAACAAAACGGTTTGGCACATCAACTACCAAGACGTTATGGCAATTGGTGCATTGCTGACTTCTGGCGAGCTAGATAACCGTCGTGTTATTTCACTAGCAGGTCCTGCAGCAACTAACCCACGCCTAGTGCGCACCGTAATGGGCGCAGACTTGACCGAGCTTACTGCTAGCGAGCAAGTAGACGGTGAAGTACGTGTTATCTCTGGTTCTGTACTTAGCGGTACCACAGCGATGGGCGTTCACGGCTTCCTTGGTCGTTTCCACACCCAAGTTTCACTACTAAAAGAAGGTCGCGAGAAGAAATTGTTCGGTTGGATCCTACCTGGCTCAAACCAACACTCAGTGACTCGTGCTTACTTAGGTCACCTAAGTGGCAGCAAGAAATTTGATATGACAACAACTACCAATGGTTCTGAACGTTCTATGGTTCCAATTGGTAATTACGAACGCGTTATGCCCCTAGATATCATTCCTACGCTTCTGCTTAGGGACCTGATTTCTGGTGATACTGACGGTGCTCAGACGTTGGGTTGCTTAGAGTTGGACGAAGAAGATTTGGCATTGTGTACTTATGTATGCCCTGGCAAATACAACTACGCTCCTATCTTACGCGACTGTTTGACCACGATAGAGAAAGAGGGTTAAGTCATGGGTTTAAAAGCGTATTTAGAAAAGATCGAACCAAACTTCGAACCAGGTGGTAAGCATGAAAAGTGGTATGCGCTTTACGAAGCTGCGGCGACCATTTTCTACACCCCAGGTAAAGTAAACAAAGCTAACACGCACGTGCGTGACAGCATTGACCTTAAGCGCATCATGATCATGGTATGGATGGCAACATTCCCAGCTATGTTCTTCGGTATGTATAACATTGGTTTCCAAGCGCAAGAAGCTATTGCTGCTGGCGCAGGAACACTACCTGATACATGGCAAGCAGGCCTATTCACTGCCCTTGGCGGTGACTTGGCAAATGCGGGTACACTAGGTCTATTTTTCTATGGCGCATGTTTCTGGCTTCCAATCTACGCGGTAACGTTCGCGGTAGGTGGTTTCTGGGAAGTATTGTTCGCGTCTGTGCGCAAGCACGAAGTTAACGAAGGTTTCTTCGTTACATCGGTACTGTTCGCACTAACACTTCCAGCTACTATTCCTCTATGGCAAGTAGCACTAGGTATTACCTTTGGTGTTGTTATTGCTAAAGAAGTATTCGGTGGTACAGGTCGTAACTTCCTTAACCCAGCTCTGTCTGGTCGTGCTTTCCTTTACTTTGCGTACCCTGCACAAATCTCAGGTGACCAAGTATGGGTAGCAGCAGATGGTTATTCGGGTGCAACGTCTCTTAGCCAAGCCGCTTGGGGCAACCTAGACTACGCTGATATGACGCAGTGGATGGATAGCTTCATCGGTACTATCGCGGGCTCAGCAGGTGAGGTATCTACACTAGCTATTATTCTTGGTGGCTTGTTCATCATGTACATGCGTATAGCAAGCTGGCGCATTGTTGCTGGTGTTGCAATTGGTGTGGCGTTCTTCGCAACCTTGCTAAACCTAATCGGCAGCGATACTAACCCTATGTTTGCAATGCCTGCACATTGGCACTTTGTTGTTGGTGGTCTTGCGTTTGGTATGTTCTTTATGGCGACAGACCCGGTGTCTGCATCGTTCACAAACCAAGGTAAGTGGGCTTACGGTATCTTCATTGGTTTCATGACGGTACTTATCCGCGTCCTAAACCCAGCCTTCCCTGAAGGTGTAATGCTAGCAATTCTGTTTGCTAACTTGTGGGCGCCACTGTTCGACTATTTCGTCGCACAAAGCAACATCAAGCGGAGGGTAGCACGTGTCGGCTAAGAAAGAATCTTTAGGCAAAACTATCGGTGTAGTAGTAGCCGTATGTTTGGTTTGTTCAATTGTTGTTTCTGGCGCGGCTGTTGGCCTTCGCTCTCTACAGCAAACAAACGCGGCTCTTGATAAAAAGAGCAACATTCTTAATGCTGCAGGCCTTTACGAAATGGGCATGAGCAATAACGCTATCGAAAGCACGTACAGCGAGCGAGTAGAGCAGCGTTACGTTAATCTTGAAGAAGGCACGTTTGTTGAAGCGCCTGCGCCAGATTACGACATGTATAAAGCTGCTAAGCAGACTGAGTACAGCACAAAGGTAACTAACAGCAATGTAGGTTTCCAACGTCGCCCTAACGTGGCAAGTGTTTACTTAGTGCGCAACGAAGCAGGTGATGTATCTCGTATCATCCTTCCTGTTCACGGTAGCGGTCTTTGGGATCTTATGTACGGATTCTTAGCGATAGATGCAGACGGCCAAACGGTTCGCGAGCTTATTTACTATCAGCAAAAAGAAACGCCAGGACTAGGTGGTGAAGTGCAAAACCCTGCTTGGCAGGACAAATGGGACGGCAAAGAGCTTTACGAGAATGGCGAAGTTGCTATTCGCGTAGTGAAAAATGCTAACCCTAGCAATCCTCACACTATCGATGCGCTTTCAGGTGCAACCCTAACAAGTAACGGTGTTGAAAACACCATTCGTTACTGGGTAGGCGAGCAAGGCTTCGGCCAGTTCCTGAAGAACCAAGCATGGCGTTCATAAGGGAAGTCTCATGGCAGATACTAAAGAAATGAAAAAGGCCCTCTTTGGGCCAATCCTGGACAACAACCCGATCGCCCTACAGGTATTGGGTATCTGTTCAGCACTGGCAATTACCACTAAGCTGGAAACAGCATTGGTAATGTCGCTAGCGCTTACAAGCGTTGTAGCGTTCTCAAACTTGTTTATTTCACTAATTCGTAACCAGATTCCATCTAGCGTTCGAATTATTATCCAGATGACCATTATTGCGTCGTTGGTAATCGTTGTTGACCAAATCCTAAAAGCATATTCGTATGAAATATCGAAGCAGCTGTCGGTATTCGTTGGTCTTATTATTACTAACTGTATCGTAATGGGTCGTGCTGAAGCCTACGCCATGAAGAGCCCACCTCTAATGAGCTTCCTTGATGGTATTGGTAACGGCTTAGGCTACTCTTTCATCCTGATTGTTATTGGTACAATTAAAGAGCTATTTGGTTTCGGTACTATTTTAGGTTTCGAAATCCTTCCACTGGTTCAAAACGGTGGCTGGTACCAAGGTAATGGTTTGTTAATTTTACCATTCAGCTCATTCTTCTTAATCGGCGGTATGATTTGGGTTATCCGTACTATCCGTCCTGAGCAAGTAGAGCCTAAGGAGTAAGTCATGGAACATTATTTGTCGTTATTTGTTCGCTCAATCTTTGTTGAGAACATGGCGTTATCACTATTCTTAGGTATGTGTACCTTCCTTGCGGTATCTAAGAAAGTTAAAACTGCTATGGGTCTTGGCGTAGCGGTAATCGTGGTACTAGGTATCTCGGTTCCGGTTAACCAAATTATTTATGTAAACATTCTTGCTCCAGGCGCATTAGCGTGGGCAGGTTTCCCAGAAGCTGACTTAAGCTTCCTTAACTTCCTAACCTTTATCGGTGTTATCGCGGCATTGGTACAGATCCTAGAGATGAGCTTAGATAAGTTCTTCCCAGCGCTTTATAACGCACTAGGTATCTTCCTTCCGCTTATTACCGTTAACTGTGCAATCTTCGGTGGTGTAGCGTTTGCAGTACAGCGTGAATATAACCTGACCGAAAGCGTTGTTTACGGCGTAGGAAGTGGTATTGGCTGGGCAATTGCAATTGTGTTGCTTGCGGCAGTACGTGAAAAGCTTAAATATGCTGATATGCCAGATGGTGTTCGTGGTCTAGGTTCTGTATTTATGATCGCGGGTCTAATGGCACTAGGCTTCCAGTCATTCACTGGTATTCAGCTGTAAGAAAGCTCGGGAGCATATAAATGAATAATGTAGAAATATATCTAGGCGTCGGCATGTTCATTGCCATCGTTCTAGCGCTGGTATTTATTATCATGTTTGCCAAGTCTAAATTGGTACCAAGTGGTGATGTCACTATCACTATTAATGGTGACCCAGACAAAGCAATCAAAACTGCACCGGGTGGCAAGCTACTTGGTGCTCTAGCTGATGCAGGATACTTCGTATCTTCTGCGTGTGGTGGCGGTGGTTCATGTGGTCAGTGTCGTGTAGACGTACACTCAGGTGGTGGTGAGATCCTTCCAACTGAACTAGACCACATCACTAAAGGTGAAGCGCGCGAAGGTTGCCGTCTTTCATGTCAGGTTGCTATTAAGCAAGATATGGAAATCGAGCTAGAAGAGTCGGTATTTGGTGTTAAGAAGTGGGATTGTGAAGTTATCTCTAACGATAACAAAGCTACCTTCATCAAAGAGCTTAAGCTTAAAATTCCTAACGGCGAAAGCGTACCTTTCCGTGCAGGTGGTTACATTCAGATTGAAGCGCCAGCTCACCATGTTAAGTACAAAGAGTTCGACATTCCTGAAGAATATCGCGGTGACTGGGAGCGCTTTGGCTTCTTTGACATTGAGTCTAAAGTAGACGAAGAAACCATTCGTGCGTACTCAATGGCGAACTACCCAGAAGAAGAAGGCATTATTATGTTGAACGTGCGTATCGCTACGCCGCCACCTAATAACCTAAGCCTTCCTGCTGGTAAAATGTCATCGTACATCTGGAGCCTGAAAGAAGGTGACAAAGCGACTATCTCTGGTCCATTCGGTGAATTCTTCGCGAAGGAAACTGAAAACGAAATGGTATTCGTAGGTGGTGGTGCGGGTATGGCCCCAATGCGTTCACACATTTTCGATCAGCTTCGTCGCCTTAAGTCTAAGCGTAAGATGAGCTTCTGGTACGGTGCACGTTCACTTCGTGAAATGTTCTATACCGAAGACTTCGACGAGCTAGCAGCAGAAAACGATAACTTTGAGTGGCACGTAGCACTTTCAGATCCTCAGCCAGAGGACAACTGGGAAGGTTACACAGGGTTCATTCACCAAGTACTTCTTGAGAACTACTTGAAAGATCACCCTGCACCAGAAGACTGTGAGTTCTACATGTGTGGACCACCTATGATGAACGCGGCCGTAATCAACATGCTTAAAGAGCTAGGTGTTGAGGACGAAAACATCATGCTAGATGACTTCGGTGGCTAATCTACCAAGCTAACAAGCATTTAAAAAGGGGCGCAAGCCCCTTTTTTGTTAACGCTCAACGCACAACGTACATAATAATGTGTTTATGGTGTACAAGTTAGGTAAGGACAACAACGTGATTCGTTTCGCAATTCGAATTTTTCTCGCTTTTTTTGCAATAGGCATATTAGTACTTGCAAGCTGTAGTGATGAAAAAGCGCCTGTAGTACATCTTCAGGGCCAAACAATGGGTACAACCTACAACGTTAAATACCTTGTAGGTAAGGAGCCGGTAGAAGGGTTACAGGCTGAAATAGACGCACGTCTTGTTGAAGTAAACAAGATGATGTCAACGTATGACCCTACATCAGAGCTCTCACGCTTTAATCAATATCGCTATACCGATAACTTTGCCGTATCGCCAGACACCTTGACCGTGGTTAATGAAGCGTTGCGTTTAGCTAGCTTAAGCGACGGTGTGCTTGATGTAACGGTAGGCCCTTTGGTGAACTTGTGGGGGTTTGGCCCAACAAAACGCCCCGAGAAAGTTCCAAGCCAAGGGGAGATCGACGAAATTAGAGACTATGTGGGTTATCAGAAACTGTCGACCACGCCAACCGGTCTCAAAAAAAGCCACCCCATGCTCTACGTCGATTTATCGACCATTGCTAAAGGTTTTGGTGTAGATGAAGTGGCAGAGATCCTTGAAAAGCACGGTATTGAAAACTACCTTGTAGAAATAGGCGGTGAAATGCGCGTGAAAGGTGAACGTGGCGACGGCAGCGAGTGGCTTATCGCTATTGAAAAGCCGGTTACTACTGAACGTGCAGTTCAAAAAGTTGTGTCAATAGGTGAAAACGCGGTTGCTACGTCGGGCGACTATCGTAACTATTACGAAGAAGACGGGGTTCGTTATTCGCACCTAATAGACCCAACTACCGGTAAACCTATTTCGCATAATTTGGTATCGGTAACCGTTGTTCACCCTTCATCTATGACGTCAGACGGTTTAGCTACCGCGTTCAATGTTATGGGGTGGGAGCAAGCGATAGCGATTGCCGAGCAAGAACAACTTGCTGTATTCCTCATTCGTCGCACCGATGACGGATTTGAGGAGTATGCGTCGCCAGAATTTGATAAACTGGTCACAGTTCATAATTAGGGGGTAGCGATGTCTACATTTATTCTCGCTTTCGGTTTCTTTCTTACTATGGTTTTGGCCATGGCCGTTGGCTACCTAGTTCAGAAAAAATCTATTTCTGGAAGTTGCGGTGGCTTAGGTGCACTAGGTATTGAAAAAGCCTGTGACTGCCCAGAACCGTGTGATCGTAAAAAGTCACGCATGGAAAAAGAAGAAGCCCGCCAGAAAAAGCTAAACGAGTGGAAGCAGAACCAAATTTTGTAATGCTTCGCCTTTCGTTGGCTTAAAATCTAAAAGCGCTGTTAGATGCTAATCGACAGCGCTTTTTTTGTTTTTTTAACACAGCCGTGAACTATGCGTGCGAGCCATCAATTCTATTTAGAATCCATAACGAACTAGTGTAATTCAACGTTATTAGTAATATACTGTCTTTTTGTACAGTTTCACGTTTAAAGCTAAAGAATGAAGGCGGACAATGCGAAAAATTATCCACGTCGACATGGATTGTTTTTACGCCGCAGTTGAAATGCGCGATAACCCAGCTTTGCGCGATATTCCCATTGCGATTGGCGGCAGTGCCGACCGTCGAGGGGTTATTTCTACCTGTAATTATCCCGCCCGTAAATATGGGGTGCGTTCAGCGATGGCCACCGCGTATGCTGTAAAACTATGCCCTAATCTTACTTTAGTGAAAGGACGCATGGACGTATACGCCGCTGAATCACAAAAAATACGTAAAATCTTTGCAGACTATACTGGCCTTATCGAGCCCTTATCATTAGATGAAGCCTACCTAGATGTCACCAATAGTGAGTTTTGTGGGGGCAGTGCTACGTTAATTGCCGAAGAGATACGCGCGCGTATTCAAAGCGAGTTAGGTCTTACTGCTTCCGCCGGCGTGGCCCCCTGCAAGTTTGTGGCAAAGGTGGCCAGTGACGAAAACAAACCCGACGGCATCTGCGTGATAACTCCCGACAAACTCGATGCGTTTGTACGCGACATGCCGCTAAAGAAAATTCCGGGCGTTGGCAAAGTTACTATGCAAAAGCTGCAGCGCATGGGCCTTAATACCTGCAATGACGTTCGTCAGTATCCTTTTGAGCGTATTCAAAAAGAGCTGGGTAAATTTGGTAGTGTGCTGTGGGAGCGGGCTCATGGCATCGATGAGCGTGAGTTGTCAGTATCTCGAGAGCGCAAGTCTATAGGGGTAGAGCGTACGCTAAGTGATGATATACATACACTTGATGAATGTATCGACTTCTTGCCCCACTTGTTTGAAAAGCTTCAAGAGCGAATGGATAATCACAAAAAGCGAACGGGTAAACCGGTACGCATTCGCACGCAGGGCGTGAAGCTTAAGTTCAATGACTTTCAGCTAACCACGGTCGAGCATCGCTGTGCAACCCTTGATGAAGCGTATTTTCGTACACTCATGCAGGAAGCCTTTGAACGAGCAACAGGGCGGGGTATTCGACTTGTGGGCGTTCACATAGGCCTCGCCGCCGACCAATCAACACAACAGCTGGTTTTGCCTTTTGAAAGTACTTAGCAGCGCGCTATTGTTAACCTTTAATGTAAAGCGAAGGCTAACTGACCTTTAATATTTGACTCAATTTTTCGAGAGGGACGTTATGAACGCTAAACAACTTAAAACCCCCGGTCGCTATAAGCACTACAAAGGGAACTTATATGATGTATATGAAATTGCTACCCATTCAGAAGATGAAAGTAAGCTTGTGGTTTATCGTCCGTGCTACGGCGAAAAAGCGCTGTGGGTGCGTCCACTGGAAATGTTTTTCGAAACGGTGGAAAAAGGCGGGCAAACGTTTCCTCGTTTTGAATACGTAGGCGAGATCCCTGATGATGAAAAAATGATCTAATTGTGAAATTGGGTCATAGTGTAAGAGGTCTTATTTAAACAGGCTTCTAACAAGGAAATAATAATGAAAACTGTACCTCGTTTTAAAACCCATATTTTGGCTGCGCTTATTGCCGCGAGCCCATTTGCACTTTCACCGTTTAACACTGCCATTGCGCAAGATAGATTTGCCGATGTCGAAGTTAAAGCAACAGCGATTAAAGGCTCTGTGCACATGCTTACGGGTGCAGGGGGCAATATTGGCGTTTCGGCCGGGGAAGATGGGGTGCTAATCATCGATGACCAATTTGCGCCACTGGCTGAGAAGATAGCGGCGCAACTAGGGCAGCTTGGCAGCGATAAACCAAAGTACGTGATCAATACCCATTACCACGGCGATCACACGGGTTCTAATGCGTTTTTCCATAGCCATAAAGGGGCGACTATTCTAGCCCATGAAAACGTTCGCGTGCGTTTAGCCGATGATGAAAAAGTAAAACCAGAAGCGCTCCCCACCATTACTTATGAAGATGGCATTAAAATTTATTTTAATGGTGAAACCCTTCATGTGATGCACTTAGCAGTAGGGCATACAGATGGTGACAGTGTAGTGTGGTTCGAGCAACCTAATGTAATGCACACTGGAGACCTATTCTTCAATGGACGCTTTCCTTATATTGATCAAGGAGCAGGTGGAAACGTAGAAGGTTATATGGATTCAGTTAAACAACTGCTAGCCAAAATTGACGATGACACCGTCATTATTCCTGGTCACGGTGATATCAGCAACAAGCAGGAATACACTGCGTTTTTAAGCATGATCAGCGAGACGTTTAACTACGTCAAAGCGCTTAAACAAGACGGAAAGACTCTCGATGAAGTCAAAACCATGGGCCTAGAAGATAAATGGTCTGATTGGAGTTGGAACTTTATCAATGAAGAAAAGTGGATAGCTACGCTCTATAAAGACGCCTAAGCGCTACTGCGTAAAAAAATGGGGTCAGTGTAAAACGCTGCCCTGTTAGCTATTTATCACTAAACGTTTGAATGTAAAGTTGCTCTACTTTATCCCTTGCCCACTGTGTTTTTCTTAAAAATTTGAGCGACGATTTAATCGAGGGGTCGTTGTTAAAGCAGTTCACCTTGATTCGGTAATACAACCCATCCCACCCGTATCGTTCGTGAAGTTGAGTGACGATTTTCTCTAGGGTTAAGCCGTGAAGTGGGTTATTGGGTTGTTGGTTCATAACGTGTCGCTGTTTTGTCTAAGTTCGAGCAGTTAGTTTACCACGAACTTAATAGATTATGGGGGCAGAGTGATTACTCTGACCCCATAGCTCGTTTATACCAAATTAGGCCTTGCCTTTTACAGCATGGTGCATTGTTTGTGATTCTGAGGCGGGCGGTGGTGCATGTGTGTGGACAGTTTCAGTTTGTACACGCTTTGGCTTTCTCGGCGTCTTATATAGCGGCCATATCAGTTGCTCTTTCCAGTTAGCGTAAAACATGCCTTCTATGCCGTATTGCGCAGGATATTGGCGCGTGATTTTAGCGGTACCAAATAGCACATCCCAAAAGAATAACAGATTTCCATAATTACCTTTGTAGTTGGTAATGCCATCATCCGCTTTTAAGCCATGGTGGGCACTGTGTGTCGAAGGGGTAGATATTGTGCGCTCTACCACCCAAGCTATGGGATGTAGCCATGGCGTTTGATATAGCAGTCTATCCCATTTCCACTCGGCGTGTGCGCCTGTGATTACGGTAAGCTTGACCACCAAATAGAATGCGTAAGTCCACCCTAGCCCTAAATAAATCAGTGCACCAGAAAACCACAGCGAAGGCATAAATAAGTAATAGAAAAAGTTGTTCCTGTAGATGATGCGAACGCTCATGTATTTGGCGTTGTGGTGAGCCCTGTGCAAGTTATAAAGAAAGCGCGTGGAGTGAGATAGTCTATGCCACCAGTATTGCATCATGTCATCGAATATCAATAGCAGCGCGATGTGTAAAAGGACCGGCGAGTCGGCAAGTGCACCTTGAAGCTGAGGAAAGGCTAACGCCATGATGGCGGCAGAACTAAACAGGACAAAAGGTTGGGTGACCACAAACAACAGCAACGTACCGATAAGCTCTACCTTCCCATCATCACTGACTTCGCTGGACTTTTTAAATAGCTTACCGTTTTTTGCTTCCAACAGCGCAAAGGTGATGAACACCGCCAAAATTGCCCACTGATAATTCATTATTTTATTACCTGCTATTTGAATGTTGTCGAGCAATTTACATTGAGTTAACATTCAAGAATATATACAAGTATAGTTTTGGAGTCGTATGTCTTACATTCACGGTATAGCGCAAACGGTGATGCCCGACGACTACCTTGATAACTGTATGCCTTACGGTAACGTTAAAGCCTATGCGGCTAGCACTACAATTCATGATAGAGGGAGCAAGAATAAAGGGCTGTCTATCGTTGTCTCGGGAGAGGTGAAAATAGGAAACTATGGCTTAGATGGCAGCTATCAAATTACAACGATTTTGCGCAGGGGAGACACCTTTGGCGAGTTTACTTTGTATGCATCACTTGCTAGAACACACCACGCCCAAGCGCTAACTGAATGTAAAATATTACAAATTCCCGAGCCTGCATTTCATTCACTGGTAAGCCAACATCCTGCTATTGCTGCTTTTATTACACGTTCTTTAGCAATAAAGCTACACGCCGCGTTAGAGAGGCTGGATGATATTCGCCGTTTACCCACTCACGTTCAGTTAGCCAAACTCATTTACCAGGCGCATTTAACCTCTCGACGCGACTTCATACCTTTGCGCCAAAGTGATTATGCCGAAAGGCTTGGCGTTACAGTACTTACCGCGCATAAGTCGCTCACTAAATTATATGACATGCAACTCCTTGAAAAGCGCTATGGCGGGGTTGTGATAAGCAACATCGAGCGTCTTGAAAAATTCTTGAAGGAAAGCTCCTCGCTGTTGCCCATATAGCAATTAGTGGGGCTGCAAGCCATCTAAAATAATATGCTGAATGTTCTTTAAGGTGCTTTCAAAAAAAACGGGGTCGCTTAAATCGTTGCCAGTCACGGCCTTTATCTGAACACTGAAGTCTGCGTAATGTTGAGTTATGGCCCAGATGCTAAATATTAAATGAACGGGCTCTACTGCATTGAGTTTACCTGCAGTAATCCACTCATTGATTACGGCGCTTTTGGCGTCGAGCAAGGCTTTAAGCGGTGTCTCTAATTCTTTGATCAAAAGCGGTGCACCTTGTACTACTTCCATACAAAAAAGCTTGGATTCGGCGGGGTTGTCTCGCGACATTTCAAGCTTAACTTTAATGTACTCTCTTAACGTTTCTATAGGCTCTTGCTCTGCAGAAAAGCTTTGTAGGGGACTTAACCACACATCTAGAAGGTGAGTGATCACTGATAAATACAGCCCATCTTTGCTTTTAAAATAATAAAGTAAGTTGCTTTTCGATACGTTGGCTAGCTCGGATATTTGTTCCACCGTTGTTCCGCTTACTCCATTTTTTGAAAACAACGTAAGGGCTGCCTGCATAATTCGAGCGCGCTTTTCCTTCAGTGCTTTTTCTCGGCGCTTTTGGGCCGTGGGGCTAAATGCGCGGGCTGGTTTTGGAATTGCTTTACCTTCAGACTTCATCACTTCTTAACTGCAGCATTTTATATTCATATACCTAGTTTACGCGGAGTTAGTGTAGCGATAAACCGCTTTGCACAAAATTGCACCAAATAAGTTCACCTGCACTGGACTGGATGTTTCAAATTGAACCAAAAGGTCCATTTTAAACTTGGTATCCTATTAAGGTGTTGAAAATTAACAAGTAAATTAATTGGCCTGTTTTATGCTGTTCAGTCTTTGTACCGCCTCTTCAAATTTTTGAACTCGGCAACCTGACAAAAAGCTGTTTAAACAGCTCAAAACGCATACAAGCAGAGGGAACAACATGGATATTGGTGTATTTATTCCAATTGGTAACAACGGCTGGTTAATTTCTAAAAATTCACCTCAGTTCAAACCAACGTTCGATCTTAATAAAGAGATTGTGATGAAGGCTGAAAAGTACGATATGGATTTCGCACTCTCGATGATCAAGTTACGAGGATTTGGCGGTGAAACGGAGTTTTGGGATTACAACTTAGAATCGTTCACCCTAATGGCCGGTCTTGCTGCCGTCACTTCAAAAATTCAGCTATATGCCACAGCCGCCACGTTAGTTTTACCGCCAGCGATTATGGCGCGTATGGCAACCACTATCGATTCCATTTCTAACGGCCGCTTTGGCGTGAACTTAGTTACCGGGTGGCAGCGCCCCGAGTACTCCCAAATGGGCATGTGGCCTGGCGACGAATTCTTTGGTAATCGCTATGAGTACCTTGATGAATACATCAAGGTGGTTAAAGAGTTGTGGGAAACGGGAAAAAGTGATTTTAAAGGCGAGCACTTCCAAATGGATGACTGCCGAATGCTGCCTAAACCACAGCGCAAAATACCGCTTATTTGTGCAGGGCAAAGTGCCGCGGGCATGGATTTCTCGGCCCGTCACGCCGACTATAACTTCTGCTTTGGTAAAGGTGTGAATACACCTACCGCATTTGCTCCAACCGCTGCGCGCTTAACCGAGGCGGCTGAAAAACACGGTCGCAGCGTAGGCTCCGCTGTACTCGTCATGGTTATTGCTGATGAAACCGACGAAGCCGCCATGGCTAAATGGGAAAGTTATAAAGAGGGTAAAGATCAGTCGGCGTTAGATTGGATGGCAACGCAGGGTGCGGCTGATAAAAAGTCGGGCAAAGACACTAACATTCGAGACATGACCAACCCAACCTCAGCGGTAAACCTGAATATGGGTACGCTCGTTGGCTCTTATGAATCAGTCGCTTCTATGCTAGATGAAATCGCAACGGTTCCGGGTTGTGAAGGGGTACTGCTAACGTTTGATGATTTCTTAAAAGGTATGGATGATTTCGGCACTAAAATTCAGCCACTGATGAAGTCGCGCCAGCACCTGCTAAACACATCAGGAGCTGCCTAATGTCTGCCGGTGATGTGTTTGAAGTCTCAGGCTGTTTTCAGGAACGCCAAACCGGGCAGCCTGTATTGCCCGCTAAACCTGAACCTTTAACGTTAAACCCCAGTGAAACCGCCGTTATCGTAGTGGATTTACAAAACGCATACGCCAGTAAAAACGGGTATTTAGATAAGGCTGGGTTTGATGTGTCAACGACCAAACCTGTGATAGCCAATACCGTCAAGGTGCTGGATACCGCTCGCGCCGCAGGTATGCCAGTAGTCTTTTTACAAAACGGTTGGGATGCCGATTATAAAGAGGCTGGCGGCCCCGGTTCACCTAACTGGTACAAATCGAATGCCCTTAAAACCATGCGCAAACAGCCAGAATTAAAAGGCAGTTTGCTCGCCAAAGGAACGTGGGACTACGCCCTTGTAGACGCCCTTAAGCCGCAAGAGGGCGATATCGTTATTCCCAAGACCCGCTACAGCGGCTTTTACAATACCAATTTAGACAGCATGCTGCGGGCCCGCGGTATCCGTAACCTGGTGTTTACCGGCATTGCCACCAATGTGTGCGTGGAATCCACCTTACGCGATGGATTTCACTTAGAGTATTTTGGGGTAGTACTTGCTGATGCAGCCTATCAAGCCGGCCCGCCAGACATTCATGAAGCCTCACTTTTTAATATTCAAACGTTCTTCGGATGGGTATCTACCACAGCCCAGTTCTGTGAAGTGTTTGAAGGGGCGCGTTAGGCGGTGTTTTATTGGCCAAGGCTCGCCACGTACAACAAAGCAGCGCGGTAAAGCACTAAGCACAAATTGAAAGAAACCATTTATAAGCACTAAGCAAAGTAGCAATGCATAGATAGCGCAACGAGAAGGATGAAAACATGCCAAAGAAAGCGATTATTCCAGCCGGTACGTCTACACCGATAGCCCCTTTTGTTCCAGGGTCTATGGCTGACAACATTTTATATGTGTCGGGTACGTTACCGTTTGACGAAAACAATGACGTGGTTCACGTGGGCGATGCCGAAGCGCAAACACGCCACGTGTTAGAAACCATCAAGAGCGTTATTCAAGAAGCCGGTGGCACCATGGAAGATGTAACCTTTAACTCTATATTCATTACAGATTGGGACGACTATGCGGCGGTAAACAAAGTGTATGCTGAATACTTCCCGGGTGAAAAGCCAGCGCGCTATTGCATTAAGGTAGGCCTGGTAAAGCCGGAAGCCTTAATAGAAATTGCCTCTACAGCACACATAGGGTAAGCGGTTATGTTTGGACTCCCCGCTAACTGTGCCCACTGGTTCTATGTAGGTGAGCTCTATGCCTTCTGAAATGCAGGCCGGCGGCCCCAGTATGAAAAGCGAAATGCGCAGCAAGTTACATTACGAAATTCACGGGCTAACGTCGCCAGATGCGCCAACCGTTGTTTTTAGTTCGGGGCTAGGTGGCGCAGCTAAGTTTTGGCAGCCCCAATTGGCTGACTTTACTCAACACTATCGAGTGATCACTTACGACCAGCTTGGTACCAATAAGAGCGAGGCTGATTTGTGCAGTGAATACAGCATTTTGCACATGGCGGATGAACTCGATGTACTGCTGAAAAAACTTGAGGTGCAGCAATGTCACTTCGTTGGTCACGCGCTTGGTGGCTTGGTAGGGCTTCAGCTTGCGTTAACTCAGCCTGATTTGCTTAAAAGCATGGTTCTAGTAAACGCATGGAGTAGCCCAAACCCGCACACGCTGCGCTGCTTTGACATACGCAAAGCCTTATTGGCAGCAGATAGAAAAGATATGTACCTACAGCTACAGGCGTTACTGCTGTTTCCGCCTGACTGGATAGCCCAAAACGCCGAGCACTTGGAAGAGGAAGAGGCACAGTTGCTTAACCACTTTCCCAACGTGAATAACTTGCTTGCTCGTATTGGCGCACTTAGCACATTCGATATTGATGACAAGTTAATGAGCATCACCACGCCAATATTTGCGCTGGCGAACAAAGACGACACCCTAGTGCCTTGGCTGCGCTCTCAGATGTTAGTAGACCGCATGCCTAATGCGGAACTGTCGGTGATGGAATATGGCGGTCATGCCTCAAGCATTACTGTGCCTGATGCATTTAATAAATTGGTATTGGAATATTTGCAGCGCGTAGCGTAGTCGCAAGCCGCGCTCCTACACAAGCGTTGCTATCAAAGTCATTTAAGACTTTGCCGAACAACTTAAAACACTGGAAAGAATTTGAAATGACGGTATCAGAGACAACTGAAATTGGAGCAAAAGACCCTATTAGCGAAAGAGGTCTAGCCCAGCTATTTAGTGATGCACACACCCACACCACCTGGCTAGATAAAAAGATAGATGACGCCGTGCTAAAGCAGCTTTATGACTTAGTGAAAGTAGGCTCGACATCGGCAAACTGCAGCCCGGCGCGCTTTGTTTTTATTACGTCAGATGAAGGGCGGGAGAAACTCAAACCTTGTCTTTCAAGCGGTAATGTTGAGCAAACCATGACAGCCCCTTGTACGGTCATTGTGGCTTATGATGAAGAATTCTATGAAGAATTACCTACGCTATTTCCTTACGCAGACGCTAAGAGCTGGTTTACCTCAAGCCCAGAAGCGGCTTATGAAACGGCGATGCGAAACAGCTCAATGCAGGGCGCGTATTTAATTAGCGCTGTCCGCGCACTAGGGCTCGATGCCGGTGCCATGTCTGGCTTTAACCCCAAATTACTCAATGAGACTTTCTTTTCAGATAGCACGTGGAAGGTGAACTTCTTACTGAACATCGGCTATGGCGACGGCAAGAAAGTCCATAAACGTTTGCCTCGCTTAAGCTTCGAACAAGCTTGTCAAATACTGTAACGCTAACGAAAAAGGATATACGTATGACTATTACCGCAATAAAAAACGCAGTAACAGAAGTGCTTCCCCCGGTAACCTCAGAGACATACCGTCAAGGCATGTCTAGCTTAGCGGCAGCCGTAAACGTCGTTACAACAACTGGCCCAGAAGGGCGTGCTGGTTTTACAGCAACGGCAGTGTGCAGTGTAAGCGACAACCCCGCCACACTGTTAGTGTGCTTAAACCGAAGCGCCTCTGTGCATCAGGTGTTTAAAAACAGCACGCACTTGGTTATCAACACGCTGACTTCCCAGCATCAATCTATTTCTAATACCTTTGGTGGCAAAGCGCCTATGAATGAACGCTTTCAAATTGGTGAGTGGGTAGAGTCTGCAACCGGTTGCCCGCGGTTAGCGGATGCGGCGGTTAGCTTTGACTGCATTATCACAGATGTAAAAAGTGTGGCCACACACGATGTGCTTTTCTGCCAGGTGGTAGACATTAAGCAAGACCCAGAGGCCGACGCACTTTTATATTATCAGCGCGGCTATCACAGCGCGTGTAAAGACGCATAACTAAAGGGTTAGATTTGAAATGAAAGTAGTAGGCCACTTTATAAATGGTGAAACCTGTACGCCCAAAGGGCGCATGCAAGATGTTTATAACCCGGCAACGGGAGAAGCAGAGAAACTGGTTTTACTGGCATCGAAAGCCACGGTAAACGATGCCATTTTGAGCGCACAACAAGCTTTTCCACAATGGCGAAACACCCCGGTCAGCAAGCGGGCTCGCGTTATGTTTAAGTTCAAAAGCTTACTTGAAGAGCACGCGGATGAAATTATCGCGTTAATTGGCGCGGAGCACGGAAAAATAAGCCATGATGCGGCAGGAGAACTGCAGCGTGGTATCGAGAACGTAGAGTTTGCCTGTGGTGCACCACAGTTGCTTAAAGGCGAGCACAGTAAGAATGTTGGGCCAAGCATCGATTCGTGGAGTGAGTTTCAGCCTCTTGGTGTGGTTGCCGGCATTACGCCATTCAACTTTCCCGCTATGGTGCCGCTTTGGATGTTCCCGCTTGCCATAGTGTGCGGAAATACATTTGTACTTAAGCCTTCAGAGCGCGACCCAAGCTGCGCTATTTTCTTAGCTAAGCTACTCAAAGAAGCCGGGCTACCTGATGGCGTATTTAATGTGGTGAATGGCGATAAAGAAGCCGTTGATCAAATTCTTGATGATGAACGCATTAAAGCGGTGAGTTTTGTAGGCTCTACGCCTATTGCTGAATACATCTATTCAAAAGCAAACGCGAACGGCAAGCGCTGCCAAGCCTTAGGCGGTGCTAAAAACCACGCTATTGTTATGCCAGATGCTGACATTGATAACGCGGTAAACCAGTTGCTTGGCGCAGCTTTCGGTTCTTCCGGAGAACGCTGTATGGCGTTATCAGTAGTGGTAGCGGTGGGCGATGAGGTGGCCGACAAAATCGTAGATAAAATGCAAACAGCCATGAAAGGCTTGAAAGTGGGGGCATTTGACGATGCCTCTAACGATTTTGGCCCGCTTATTACTCTACAGCACAAAGAGAAAGTAGAAGGTTATATCACGAGTGCCGCTGAGCAAGGCGCTAACGTGGTGGTGGATGGGCGAAGCCCCACCGTTGAAGGCTATGAAACCGGATTTTTCTTGGGCGCAACCCTTATCGATAACGTCACGCCGGAAATGACCAGCTACAAGGCTGAGATTTTTGGCCCTGTATTGCAAGTCATGCGGATTGAAAGTATGGAGCAAGCCATGCAGCTCATCGACGAGCACGAATACGGCAACGGCACCTGCATATTCACACGGGATGGCGAAGCTGCCCGTTACTTTTCTGACAACATTAAAGTGGGCATGGTAGGTATTAACGTACCGCTGCCGGTACCCGTTTCTTATCACAGTTTTGGCGGATGGAAGCGTTCACTGTTTGGTGACCTTCATGCATACGGCCCAGACGGCGTTCGCTTTTATACCAAGCGCAAAACTATCACCCAGCGTTGGCCTTCAAGTGGCGTTCGAGAAGGAGTGAGCTTTTCTTTTCCTAGCTAGCAAGCAAGGCGTTTTTTCGAAAAAACGGTTAGTTCGCTAAGTAAATCTTGTCGTAAAAGCTAACGTTAGCTGGGAAAAAGCACAACAAATTACGCCTGGAACCAGGCTTAACACCAAGCCATTAATAATAACAATTTAAACCCGCAAACCTTTGGCAGTTCCTCTCCAGTCCTGCCTTAGGTTTGCACCTTAGTGGCAATCGATAAGCAGTTCACGTCGACCGTTACTCTTATAAAAATATCGGGACAACACCGCCGCAAGGCTTGTTAAAAAGAACTATAAACGAGAGTAAAACATGCATACGTTAAACACACACAAGCGTCTGCTGGCGTTAACCATTGGGATGGCGTTAAGTGCGCCAGCAGCCTTTGCTGCAGAGAATGTTTGGGAAAGTATTGAAGTTACCGCGCAAAAGCGTAACGAGAATATAAGCGATGTGGGTATTGCTATTACCGCCTTTTCCGGCGAGCAATTAGAAGCGCTGGGTCTTGAGAGCAGTACTGAGCTTATCGCGTTTACACCTGGCGTGTCGTTAGCCGGTGATATTGGTGGCCAGCGCGCTATTTTCAATATTCGAGGCGTGGTGCAAAACGACTACGCTGACTTGGCTGAAGCGCCGGTGGCGGTCTATGTGGACGGCGGATATTTAGCAAGTACCCAAGCACAAACCTTTGGCTTATTCGACGTAGCCCGTATAGAAATTTTAAAAGGTCCGCAGGGGACATTGTTTGGCAGAAACGCCACGGGCGGGCTGGTAAATACCATTACCGCAAAACCTACTGCTGACACCGAGGGCTATGCAGAGTTTACCGCAGCCCGTTTCGAACAATATCGTTTTGAAGGGGCAATATCTGGGGAAATAGCAGATGGCATTTACGGTCGCTTTTCTGGGTTCACCAATCAGCAAGGTGAAATACTCGAAAATATTTATGAAGACGGCGCAGCGCCCGATACACGCTTGGGGTCAGTGGGCGGCGGGGAAGACGGCTACAACGACGATACCAAAGCGTTCCGCGCCCAGCTGTTGTTTGATATTGGCGAGGAAGGCTCGTTGCTTCTTAGCGGTAACTGGTCTGATACCACAAAAAGTGAAGGCCCTTATCAGGTGGTGAATACCACCGAGATAAAAGATGCTGATGGCAATGTGATAGATGTAATTTACGCTGCCGATGACCCGCTAGGCTGCGACACTATTCAAGCCGGCGTTTGTGTAGACGGTAACTTTAACGGCGACCCCTTCCGCCCCGTTCAAGGTGGTGATTTCAACGGTAACTTCGACCCTGACGGCTCGGGCAATAAAGTAAATAAAGATTTCGCTTTTGACGATCAAAACAAGATTAAATCAAAAGGCCTCGCGGCAACGTTAGACTATGCCTTCGAAGACTTCGACTTTTTTGCTATGACAGATTATAAAGAATTCAAGCGTACTGTTGGTCTTGATTCCGATCAAACGGCATCGCCAGAACTCATTTTTCAATCTAACAGCACCATAGAACAGTTTAGCCAAGAGCTTCGTTTTTCAGGTGAAACCGCAGATTTAAAGTGGGTTGGGGGGCTCTATTACCTTTCTATCGATACGGATTACAGTCAAGGGTTAGCGGGTTCGCCCACCACCTTCTTTTTAGGTGGCGAAGAAAACAATACGTTAGTGTCGCTTGAAACTGATTCTTACTCTGTATTCGGACAGGTAGACTATAGCTTAACCGATGACCTGGTTTTAGTGGGCGGCTTGCGCTATACCCGCGAGAACAAAGACTTTTTGGGTAATGTTTATCAGAATGAAAATACCAACGATCGCATTATAGAAATTGATACTAGCACGGCCTCGTTAGAGGTAATGGATGAACAAAACGATCAAAACTTATGGTCAGCTAAACTCCAATTAGAGTATAGCGTGGGCAATAGTCTTTACTACGCCGGTATAAATCGAGGTGTAAAAGCGGGCAGTTTCAATGCACCATTATCAGGTGGATTTAGCTTTTATGAACCTGAAGAGCTGACTTCATACGAAGCTGGCTTAAAGCACAGCTTTATGCAGGGGAGCGGTGTGTTTAATGCCAATGTTTTTTACTATGACTACAGCGATTACCAATCGTTTTCGTGGGTAAATAACGCGGGTGTGGTTACCAATGAAGAAGCGTCATTTAGTGGTGTGGAACTAGAGGTCTTTTTAACGCCAACAGACAGCTTGGATTTGATGGTGAATTTCTCTTATACCGATGCGGTGGTTGAAGACTTAGAGGTGGCCTCTGGCTATTTTGCTGATACCACACCGCCATTTACTCCCGAATTTCAGGCGTCTGCCATGCTTCGCTATAACTGGGATGCCTTTAACGGCAATATGGCAGCGCAATTGTCAGCTAGCTATCAATCAGAAACCTTTCACAACGCGCGCAATTTCACCGCTCATGAAATTGATAGCTATGCCACAGCCGATACCCGTTTAACTTGGGTTGACGGACAAGACAAATGGAGCTTGGCTGCCTACGTAGATAACCTGTTCGACTCAGACCATGAGCTTATTGGTTTTGACGTAACTGGCTTTTATGGTACATCGCAAATATCTTATGCAAAACCCAGAACCTATGGCGTAACGGTAAGGCGTAATTTTTAATTTGAGTAGTAATGCGCTTTATTCCAATTGAATGAAGCGCCAAATTTAGCTCCAAAAAACACACGTGATTAGGAGAGATACCAAAAGTACAAAACGGTATGTAGGTATCGCTTTATCAAAGCACGCGAAACGGCAGTGTTTTTGCTTTTCTTTCAGTTTTACAGGCAAAGACGCTGTATTTTATTAAGCTAAACGTAAGTAAACGACTTCGCGCAGAGCGACTTTTTATCAAGAAACAACGTTTGTTAAATGCCACTATGAGCACTACAAACTCAACAAGGAAAGAGATCGTGGATAACACCAACAATCAACCCATGACAAAACCTTCCCATTACGATGGCGATTTATGGAACGAGGACTTAGCGCCAACCAGCAAAGCAACAAGAACCTGGGGGTGGAAAGACTATGCGGCATTGTGGGTCGCCATGGTGGTGTGCGTACCTACTTATCTCTTATCTGCCGGGCTAGTGTCTGAAGGCATGAATTGGTATCAGGCAGTGATTACCGTGCTGTTAGGCAACGTTATTGTGCTGGTGCCAATGATGCTAATCGGTCATGCGGGGGCTAAATACGGCTTACCTTTTCCTGTATTGCTACGTAGTGCTTTTGGTACCAAAGGCGCGAAGATTCCTGCTCTGGCTCGCGGTCTTGTGGCGTGTGGATGGTTTGGCATTAACACTTGGGTGGGTGGCAGTGCGATTTACGTTATTTTAAATAGCGTGAGCGGCGACGCGTTTGTGGGGCAAGCGCTGCCATTTTTAGGTATCGATATTACCCAAACGCTGTGCTTCTTCGCTTTTTGGGCAATGCACTTGGTATTTATAAAACACGGTACCGAGTCTATACGCTGGCTCGAAACCTTCGCTGCACCATTTTTGATCTTAATGGGCTTAGCGCTTCTTACTTGGGCATACATTAACGCGGGTGGTTTTGGTGAAATGCTATCCACGCCGTCACAGTTTGTAGAAGGTGGTGCCAAAGAAGGGCAGTTTTGGCCAGCGTTTTTCGCAGGTCTTACATCTATGGTGGGGTTTTGGGCAACCATGGCATTAAATATCCCCGACTTCACTCGCTTCGCTAAATCACAAAAAGATCAAATGCTAGGGCAAGCTATTGGCTTACCTTTACCCATGGCACTGTTTGCCTTCATTGGCGTAGCGGTTACCTCGGCAACGGTTACCATTTATGGCGAAGCCATCTGGGACCCTGTCGCTCTTGCTGGTCGAATGGGCGGCATGGGGGTTGTGTTTGCCCTTGCCGCACTAGCCCTTGCGACACTAACAACTAATCTCGCTGCGAATATGGTTGCACCTGCCTATGGGTTTTCGAACATGGCGCCTTCAAAAATTAGCTTTAGAATGGGCGGATATATCACCGCGGGAATAGGTGTAGCTATTTTTCCTTGGAAACTGCTTGAGACTGCGGGCGGATATCTATTCACATGGCTTACGGGATATTCAGCACTACTCGGCCCAATCGCAGGTATTCTAATTGCCGACTATTTCATTTTGAGAAAATCGACGCTAAATATTGATGCGCTGTTTCAACATTCAGGTGAATACGGTGCGAACAACGGTTGGAACATGGCGGGTGTAGCTGCACTTGTCGTTGGTATTTTGCCTAATATACCCGGCTTTATGCACGCGGCAGGGTTTGTAGACAGCGTACCAGCCATTTTCGATACGCTTTACGCCTACGCGTGGTTCGTAGGGTTAATAATAGCCAGTGTCGTATACCTACTGCTGTCTAACAGGGTACCAGATACCATACAGGCAAGAAGCGCCTCTTAATAACGGGGTCAGGGTACATTTCTTTAAGGCCGTGGGGTCAGAGTACTTTTCTACGAAATGTACTCTGACCCCCCAAATAAACTTCGACGAGGTTATTTTCGCTTCATGTTTTCAAAAAGCGAAGGCTCCCAAGGCCGCATGGCCATAAGTAACCCCACATGTTGGCGCTCTTCAATAGGTAAGTCATTATCTTCGCTACTCAGTTTTGCTGCTTCTTGCCGAAGCTGCTCTAAACGCCGCTGAATAATAGAAACCGAGCTCTGTGAATAGCGCCCTCGCAAGTAAAAGCGAAACATCCACGGTTCGTTCTTCTTCGGATCCATAAACTTCACCATCACTTCCTGTTCCATGAACTTTTCTAGCGGCCCGCCGGGGATCCATCGAAAATCTTGGGCAATAAGCAGCTTATAATGGTTGTTTGGCAACAGTTCGATAAGCTTCAGTCTATCGAGGGTTGTCATTAGTTTAATGCCTTCCACTTCATCAATATCGTAATGCTTGATCAGTTCTGAAAAGCGCCAACCGTCTCTTACACACACCGCGGCAAGCAGTAACTTAGGGTTAGCGAGCAGTTCCATTTCTTGCTGTTCAGATAGCTGTGAAATTTTCTCTTGTTGCTTTTGTGAAAGACTGAATAAATCGCTTAACGACAAATGTAAGCACTCACAAATCTGCTCCAATTTATCAAGACTAAACGCTTGTAACGAGAAATTACGCTTCACGCTAGCCTCGCTCACATTGAGTGTTTCTGCCAGCTGCTTATAGGTGAGTCGCTGTTCGCGTAAGCACTGCTTCAAGGTGTCGTATACAAGGCTAATTTGGCTCATGGTATTACTTTTTTATACTTGTGGTGTAATTTAATACTACATTAATCATTTGGGTTTACGAAATTTATTCTTGGTTCTAGTGTAGAACGTGTTCAGGCAAACCTTGTCTTAACAAACCAGGAGCAAGTGATATGAAAAATACACGTTCAACATTGATGTTAACTGCATTACTCAGTAGTGCGCTTCTTTCCCATTCTGCAATGGCAGATGATTCTAAGACCATAGCGGTAAAGCCAGTAAGCACAGTGTGTTAGCTGCCTCTGAAGGTTTAGCGACAACAGCTTCGGTGGCGAGTGCGGTCGTGGCAGTACCGGTGGTATTGACAGGGAGTGTGGTTGTTGCCGGAAGCGCGGTGGTAGAAAGCGCTGTGAATGAAAGTGCTCGCAATCTTCATCGGGCAAGCCATCAATCTTCAGTGGCGCATGATCAGCCTTTGGTGATAACCGAAACCATTATTACTGCAGACCCCGCTCCAAACCAAGTGGTTACTACTAAAACCAAAGTGATCACAACCACAACTAATTCTAAGCGGTAGGTTAAACATGAAAGCCTACTTAACTTCAATCGGGTTTGCCCTTGTACTATTAATGTCTGGTATTCACCACGCATACGCGGGGAGCCAGCAACATGGTAAGCCCACCTTTACGCCAGAAGCAATTGCGACCTTTTCAAAAGATGTAGAAAAGTATGCGGCTAGTGAAGGCGCGCGGGCGTTTATTATTGCAAGACGTGGCAGACCTATTGAAGATATGCCGAAAGGAATTCGCTTTACCCATACCGCAATTGCTATTTATTCAAGCATTCAGCTAAGTGATGGTAATATGGCGAAAGGCTATGCCATACACAATTTATATCAAGACGCTGAAGAGCAGGGCGAAAGTCATTTAATTACTGACTACCCTGTTGATTTTTTCTGGAGTGCTTATGCACTGGAAGCGGGAATTATTATTCCGTCAGTAGAAGTGCAGCAGGCTTTAATCAACCTATACCGCGATGACAAAGCTAAGCTACTTCATAATTCTCGATATTCCGTGGTGGCGAACCCGTTTAATAGTGAACGCCAAAACTGCACCGAGTATACCCTTGATGTATTGAACGCAGCCATGTACTCAACGACCGATGTTGCACAGCTAAAGGTTAATGCGAAAGCGTATTTTACACCGCAAAAAGTACATATGAGCCGCGCGAAACTTGGCTTAGCAAGTATGTTCAGTGATGGCGTAACCCTCTCAGACCACGGCCGCAAGGTAGAAACCACCACCTTTGGTAGCCTTGCCCGCTATATGCAAAAGTACGATTTAATGAACAAGGCCGTTACGTTTACCCATACGGGTCAAATAAAGAATATTTAGGAGTTTTACTATGCAAAACATGAATAAACCCACTAAAGCGTTTCGAATTGCGTCACTAGCAGCACTAATCGTAGGCGTAGGTGCGTATTTCATAGGTTTGTACAACGCACCTATGGCCCTTAACGAAAAAGGTTATTACTTCACTATTATGCTCTTTGGCCTATTTTCAGTGGTAAGCTTGCAAAAAACGGTACGTGATAAAATGGAAGGTGTTCCCACAACCAAAGCATACTTTTTAGCTTCAGCGGTAGCTACCGGATCAGCCATAGTACTGTTAGTTATTGGATTGCTGAATGCCGAGCTTTTACTAAGTGAGAAAGGCTTTTTCGGAATGGCGTTTACGCTTAGCCTGTTTGCCGCCATCACGGTACAAAAGAACGTACGCGATAGCCAAACTCTAAGTGAGCCAAGTAGCGTCGACCCTCAATTAGAAACCAAAGCTTCACAACCTGAAGCCAACACTAAAGTAAAAGCCGCATAAAAGTTACGGGGGCAGAGTACATTTCGTCAAAAAGTACTCTGCCTCAAATCTTTGTCGAACTGTTGCACAAAGCTGGAATCTTAGGGAAAAATTGATATTCCTACCTAAGGTCGAATTGATAAGACTCGATAGCTTGCGTATTCTCAACGTACTTTATGAGATAACTGCTAGAGGTAATAAACGCTGTGTGTGAACTTTTAGGCATGAGTGCGAACACTCCCACAGACCTATGTTTTAGCTTTACCGGTCTAACTCGCCGCGGTGGTGAAACGGGGCCGCACAAAGATGGCTGGGGCGTTGCCTTTTACGAAGGTAAAGGCGTGCGAATGTTTCACGACCCTGAGCCTTGCGCCACATCGCCTATTGCAGATTTTGTCTCGAAGCTTCCTATAAAAAGTAAAAACGCCATTTGCCATATCCGCCAGGCTAACGTGGGCAACATCAATTTAGCTAATACACACCCCTTTACTCGCGAACTGTGGGGGCGGTATTGGGTGTTTGCTCACAACGGTCAACTCCCTAACTTCTCACGCCGAATAGGTATTTACGAAGCGGTTGGAGATACCGATAGCGAAGAGCTTTTCTGCGACATTATGAATAATGTTAGGCAAAACCTTTCCCGAGACGCTATGCCTGAGCAGTTAGCCGAAACGCTGGTGGCGCTTTCAAAAGAGTATGCGCAGCAAGGTGTGTTTAACTGTTTGCTAAGTAATGGCGACTGGTTATTTACGTTTTGTAGTACAAAGCTAGCTAGCATTACCCGTAGAGCGCCTTTTGGCCCGGCTTGTTTAAGTGATGTCGAAGTAGAAATTGATTTTGCCGCTGAAACCACGCCAAAGGATGTGGTGAGTATTATCGCGACAGAACCGTTAACGAATGACGAACAGTGGGATATATACGAACGGGGCGAATGGAAGCTTTGGCAAGAGGGCGAGGTGATAGCCTCGGGTAAAGTGGATGTGCCTGAACATAAAAAAGAAGCTGAGATGGTAGCACCGGATCCCTCGCTGCACGACTAATTACGAATTGTGGGGGCAGAGTCTGACCCCAGTACTTGGGAGATTTTCTTTTTAACGATTTCATAGCGGGCGGGAAGCGTACTATGTGGGGTTTGAACGCTGTACAGTGGCTCGGTTACATCGTTTTTAGCTTGGTATACAGCGAGCTTTTCGGCAAAGCTGACAAAGTTTAGCGTGCTTGTAGGCAGTACGGTGAAACCCAGTCCTTCACTCACAGGCAATAGTATTTGCGAAAGTTGATTAATGTAGCCGGTGTGGTGAAGCTGATTTGGGTTAATGCTGGCAAGGTCAGCTTCACCGCAATCGTTAAAGTAACGCTGTACATAGTGCATGGCATCCGGGTGGTTAATAAGCCCTAATGTCGTGACAACGTTTTTGATAGAGCCGTCAGCTTTTTGCAGATCATCGTCAGCTTTTTGAAAACCAACGTCAGCGCTTTTTGCGTTATCCGAAGTTGCAAGGTCTGAACCAAGCAGCGCACGAGGCAGAATAAGCCCCAGCGGCTCTTCGCCTAAGTATTCGCTTTGCACATCTTCTGTGTCTGGCATGTTGGTGACAATACCAAGCTCAAGGGTATTGTTGGCAATGCCTGACAAAATCGTTCTGCGGGGCGCCACTTCAACGTGAATATTAAGTGCACTATGCTGTTTTTGAAGGCTAAGTAGCGCAGGGTAGATACGCTGAGCAATTGCGCCAGAACACGCCACTACGCATTTTCCTTCATACGGCGCGTCGAACTTTAAGCTAGCAATAAAATCTTGCTCTTGGGCTTGTTGACTTTTTGCGTAGTGATAAACGCGCTATCACTTGCCGTAAGGCCACTGAGATAAACCGTGCGTTTAAGCCATTTTGAATACTTGCACTACAAAGGAGTAAGTGATGACTGAAGCAGTAAAAACACCGTATCCACGTACGTTTTCACACATTGGCATTTCGGTGCCCGATTTGGAAGCCGCAGTTAAGTTCTACACCGAAGTGCTTGGCTGGTACCTTATTATGAAGCCAACCGAAATAGTAGAAGATGACTCGGCTATTGGTGAAATGTGTACCGATGTCTTTGGGGCAGGCTGGGGCAAGTTCCGTATTGCGCACCTTTCAACGGGTGACCGTGTAGGCGTTGAAATCTTTGAGTTTAGCAATCAGGAAAACCCAGAAAATAACTTTGAATACTGGAAAACCGGTATTTTTCACTTCTGTGTTCAAGACCCTGACGTTGAAGGTTTGGCCGAGAAAATTGTTGCTGCTGGTGGCAAAAAACGCATGAAAGCGCCACGTTACTATTACCCAGGTGAAAAACCATACCGCATGATTTACATGGAAGACCCGTTTGGCAACATCCTTGAAATTTATAGCCACAGCTATGAATTACACTACGCAAGCGGTGCTTACGAATAAGCGCGTGGCAGTTAACCTAGCTGTAATTTGAGTTAACACCTGTTGTTAACAAGGGCAGCTAACGACCAAATACCGACCAAATACGAAAAAGGCGAGGGCGCTTCTGATATAAGCGTACCTCGCTTTTTAATTCGCACTTACTACATCTACGTTACCCAAACTGCCCAGAAACATACGGGTTTGTGGCTTTCTCTGTGGCTATGGTGGTCGTCGGGCCGTGGCCGGGATAAATGGTCATATCATCGGGTAACACCATTATCTTCTGCTTAATTGAATCGATAAGCTGCTGGTGATCTCCTTGCGGAAAATCGGTGCGGCCAATAGAGCCTGCAAAAATGACATCACCCACAATCACCTTATTGCTTGTGCGCTCTACTAATACAACATGGCCCGGTGTGTGCCCAGGGCAGTGCAGAACGTCCAGCGTTAAGGTTCCAACTGAAATGGTATCGTTGTCGTTTAACCACTCGGTAGGAGCAAAAGGCTGTGCCGGTGGAAACCCAAACATTTGGCTTTGCTGCATTAGGGCATCTAACCAAAACTTATCACCCACATGCGGCCCTACAATAGGTACATTGTAATGTTCGGCAATAGCAACCGTACCGCCCACATGATCTAGGTGACCATGAGTCAAAATGATCTTCTCTATATTGACGCCTTTGTTCGAAGCTGCGCTTATCAGCTTTTCAATGTCGCCACCAGGGTCAACAAAAGCCCCTAGCATAGTAGATGAGTCCCAAATTAATGAGCAGTTTTGAGCAAACGGGGTAACGGGTATAACTTGAATTTCCACTTTTTAACCTTTTGAAGCATTGTTGTGTAGGACGACATAAAGCACTGCGCCAATAACGAGTTCGCCCACTAAAAATAACCATGCATGGGTTGAAGATTGTGTAACAGACCACGCGCACACCGCAAGCGCTAAAAAAGGCAACACGCGCTTAATAAGGTTAACCGGAAGCGTTAACTGATTCTGCGCCTTAATGAGCACCAACACACACATTGCGTACACCACTAACCTTGCCAGAACACTCGCAATGGCCAGCCACACGAAACTTCCGCTTAGCGCCATCATGCCGGCGAAAATACCCAATACCAATATGGAGATGTAAGGTGTAGCAAACGTTCCGTGTACTTTGCCTAACCACGGCTTGCCCAGTTTGCCCGGAATAAGCGACTGATGCGCCATGGAAAACGTTAGCCGAGAGGTAGAAATCATATTGGCAAGCAAGTTACCTGCAACAGACACCACAGCAGTTAGCGTCATAATAAGCGCACCGGTTTCGCCAAAAATCATATCGGCAAGGGCAATCAACGGCGCGCTATCGGGCTTTGCTGCGCCTACCGTATGCCAGTACAACCACTGCACGCAAAAGTAAAACAGTGCAATACCTGACACGGTTAACATTAGGGCCCGAGGTATGGTTTTTTTCGGTGAATTCGTTTCTCCACTGGTTACCACCACAGTTTCAAACCCTATAAAGGCGTAAAGCGTAAGTAGGGCGCCAGCAGAAATGGTATCAAAAGCCGGTAGCGTGTTTGACATTGACGAGTCAGACTCGAGGTTAAAATCTAACTGCCAATAGCCTATACCGATAAGAGCGGCAAAGGGCAAAAGCTTTAACACTGAAATGGTGTCTAGTGCCCGCATCGCAGCTTTTAAACCCACAATATTCACAAAGATCAGCGTTGCTGTTAGTGCAATAATGGCCAGAGACTTACCTATCCCTGCGTTTAGCTCAGGCCAAACATACCCTGCGTAAAGTAACAGCACGTGCATATTGGCCGCGATAGCGGTTGCGCGGGCTAAATAGTAAATAAAGCCAGTTTGAAACGCGGCGGCATCACCGAAGCCTTTGCGGGCATAAATCACTGGCCCGCCGGTTTCTTGATACAAGACGGCTAGCTGCCCAAAGCACCACACCACAGCAAGCATCAGGGCGCCAAAAATCAAAAAGATGTAAGGGCTGAACGCACCTAATTCAGCGGCCATTTTGGCTGGTAGGGCAAAAATTCCCGCCCCAATAAGGCCGTTTAGCACTAAGAGGGCGGCACCTACACCGCCAATTCCTTTGCTTAAAAGGCCTTTGTTTGAATTGCTCATTTACGCACTACACTCGCGGTTATTGGGCAAATACTTGTTTGCCTGCCACGTACGTAGCGTGCACTTCGGTTTTCCAAATGTCCTTCGCATCAATGGTGAAGATATCTTGGTCCACTAAGATAAAGTCGGCCCATTTTCCTGGCGTTAGCGTACCTAGTGTGTCTTCCATATGCCCAGCGTATGCCGCATCTAACGTAAAGCCTTTAAACGCTTGCTCAACGGTTAGAGCCTCGTGAGCATACCAGCCTTTTACTGGCTGGTTGTTTCTGTCTTGACGGGTTACCGCCGCGTGAAGGCCGTAAAAGGGGTTGGCTAACTCTACTGGAAAGTCAGAACCTAGTGGCAGCGCAATGCCTGAATCTAGCAACGTTTTCCATGCATAGGCGCCTTTCATACGTTCTTTGCCTATGCGATCTTCGGCCATGTTCTTATCACTGGTGGCATGCGTTGGCTGCATAGAAGGTAGCACTTTTAACTTGGCAAAGCGGGCCAAATCATCGGGTGCAATTACTTGCGCATGCTCAATTCGATGGCGGAGTTCGCTGCCGCCAATATTGCCAAAGGTAGTTTCAAATTCATTGAGCGCTACGTGGTTCGCTTTATCGCCAATGGCGTGATAGTTAAGCTGAAATCCTGCGCCTATAACGGTGGTGAAAAGCTGCGTCATGTCTTCAGGTTGAGTCAGTAATAAACCATGCTGGTGTGGGGCATCGGAATAGGGCGCAAGAAGCGCTGCACCTCGGCTACCTAGCGCGCCATCGCCATAAGCTTTAACCGAGCGAATATACAAAAAGTCGTCTTCGTCGCGAATAGGGCCGTTACCCAACATGGTCGAAAGCTCGGTATCTGTTGCGCTTATCATAGCGTAAATACGTACCGGTAAATCGCCCTCAACGGCCTCTTTTAAATAGAAGTCATAAACCTCTCTGCCGACGCCGGCATCGTGCATTGACGTGATACCATTAGCAAGTAAGTGCTCACCAGCTGCGTCGAGCTGTTGGGCATATATGGCGTTACTGGCTTTGGGTAAATGCGCTTCTATTAATAAAGATGCGTTATCAATGAACACGCCAGTAGGGTTGCCGTTTGCATCTTTGATAATTTCACCGCCAACGGGTGATTGAGTGTCTTTAGTAATGCCCGCTAATTCCATGGCTTTAGTGTTGACCCACGCCGCGTGACCGTCTACACGGGTAAGAAAAACGGGGCGGTCAGATACGACGTTGTCTAAGTCGGCCGCTGTTGGAAAGGCCCTGTCAGACCATAATTCTTGGTTCCAGCCACGCCCTGTAATCCAATCTTGTTGTGCATTGGCAAAAGCGTAGTCGGCCACCATTTTGGCGGCATCTTGGGCGCTGCTGCTTTCTCGCAAGTTCACTTCGAGTAAGTTTGCACCTAAGTCTAGCAAGTGACCGTGTGCATCTATTAGCCCTGGCAGCATCACCTTTCCGTTGCCATTTATGGTTTCATCAATACGGTGGTTGTCTTTTTCTACGTTTAGTGCCACCACCTTGCCTTCATCTATAACAAGGTTAGAAAACGTGATGAGCTTGCCGCTTTCATTAAGCGTGTAACCTTTCACGTTATTTACAAGCGTTGCAGCCTGAGAAACTCCCATAGACAGGGCAGCCATGAGTGCGGCAGAGGCAACAACGCCCATTACTCGCTTTGCAGGATGAGTATTCAATAGTGTTGGAGTCATAGTTAATTTCTGTCTTATCTTCATGATTTTTATTCTTCGTTTAATTCTTCAAAGTCGATGATAGGTGGCTGTAGCAAAAAGTCACGTGCCCAAATTTTTGCCATGGAAGCTTGGCTAATGTTGCCCCCAGATAACATCACTAAAGCGGTTTGCCCTGGTGTCGTATTGGCGGCCCATGCAGCAACCGCCGCCATAGTCATAGCGCAAGTAGGCTCAATGTGAAGCTTTAGTAGATGGTGCAGCCATTGCGTCCAATAAGCAATTTGCACCTCGTCCACTTCATAAAAATCATCAAGCTCTTGAAGTAAAGGAAACGTAATATCACCAACAGATGGTGTGGCTGCGCCATCGGCAAGGGTGTTAGGCGAATAGTCTAAAGCAACAATTTCACCTGCTTGAAGCGACATAGAAGCATCGTTGGCTTCAGCGGGTTCTGCACCAATGACAAGTGCATCAGGTTGCAATGTGCGTGTTGCCAACAGAGTACCTGACAACAAACCACCACCACCGCAGGGAGCAAATACAGCGTCTACCTTACCCACCTCATTGAGAGCCTCAAGTGCTGCAGTGCCTTGTCCGGCTACAATATCTTCGTGATTAAACGGCGGGATCCAAACCGTATCAGGGGCTTTTGATGCTTCTTTTACCGCAGCGTCGGCCTCTGGACGAGTGGGAAACAACTTTAGTTCACCACCATAGCTTTGCGTGGCAGCGGCTTTAATAGGGGAAATAGTTTCACTGGCAAAAATTGTTGCCTTAATACCAAAGTGTGCAGCTGCATAGGCTACCGCCTGCGCATGATTACCCGAACTATTTGCAACCACGTGTTTTGGAAGGCGACCTTCTTCTTGTAAACGGGCGAGGAAATTCATGGCGCCGCGAAGCTTAAACGCGCCGATCGTCTGTAAGCACTCGGCTTTAAATAGGATTCGGTGGCCTAACCAGTGGTTAAGTAAAGATGATTCCACTATAGGCGTGTGTTTTACGTTTTTTTTGATCCGCTCGTAAGCGAGTTTAATACTGTCAAAGTTAGGTGTGCTACTCATTAATTAGCGCTCTATGGTTAGCGATGCTTTATCTATTTTGATACTAATCCCCTACAGTGCCAGATGTGTTCATGTTTCGCCAGAGCCTACAACATATTGTATATAAGGCAATTCACATTTGTTTCATAATTCTACTTTAGTCTATCTCGGCGATTTACCGGAGATACGCAAATGCTGAGCAGAATTAACCATCGTATATATGCATTCCCTACGGTGCTTTTCCTTTTTCTCACCCTCGTTTTCGTATCTGCGGGTGTATCCATTCAAAGTGAAGAACGTGCGGCCCGAGTCTCTAAGGCAAATACAGTGGCTGAGCAAGTCAAAATCAGCTTAGAGGTCTTTTCTACCGAGCGTATTCAAGCCCTTCACAACGTAATGAGAAATTGGCCTACGTTTGAACCGAACCAGGTAGACTGGTTTAATGCCCAAGCGCTTTCGCTTATGGGAATGCAAAAAGGATATTCATCGCTAGCGTTTGTTAACGCGAAGGGCAATATAGAGTGGATTGCTACCCCAAATTCAGGGGTTAAAACGCGACTGGATAACCGTTTAGTCGGGCAACCGATGAGCGAGTTAGGTCTGACTATTTCCTCGATGTCTGAAAAATTTGAAAGTACGCTTATCTTTTCACCTCAGACTCAGCATCATCATATACTTATTGGCAGAGCTATCAGCCCTCAAGAGCCGGAGCTCGGGTTTCTAATAGCAGGGTTCGATGTTCAGTCTATTTTAGGCGTCATGTTAGGCGAGTTAGTGGGGCCCCAATTTAATTTTAAGTTGGCGGCCGACAATGCCATATTATTTGAAAGCGGCGTACTTGTTAACGACGGCACACAAGTTTCACTCGCGCCGTTTTCCTTCATTACGCGTGACTTTACCCTCTCTATGCAATCTCAACTGAGCCCCTACAATACGGGTATGCTGGTTATCGTTATTGGTTTGATCATGACTGCCTTGGTGAGTTATGTATTGCATAAGCAGCTAAAAGGGGCGGTGAGTTTATCAGACAGCCAACAGAGGTATTTAACCGCTAGCGAGGCGTCTTTGGATGCGTTGTTGATATACCAACCGTCTGATGAAGACTTTGTGCTAGTAGAGTCAAACTCCTATAGTCGATACTTATTTCGAGGGGCCTGTGATGTTCTGCACGCTATGACGCTTTCAGAGCAAATGCGTTATCTAGAGCTACATGACATACCCAAGCATGTGCAAAGTGTTGCCGAAACTGGGGTGCCTTACGAGTCGCACCTTCCTATGACAAGCGATAAAGTTGCCCCTGAGTGGCTTAAAATACAGGTGGTAAAAGCGGCAAATAACATCGCGATTACAGTCAGAGACGTAACTGAACGGTTTAAAGCTCAGCAGGACTTGAAACGCAGTGAGGAAAAATACCGGCGTTTGGTTGATGGTATGCACCGACACTTTGTTTACACCAAAACGGTCGATCACACGTTTATTTACGTAAGTGCAGGCCTTGAAAAAATATTGGGATATGCTCAAGAAACGTTTTGTAAAAACGAGCCTAAATACGTTCGCCAAGTTCCCGATGAAACCTTTGAAATCCGCGAAATTATAGCAAGAGGAAACAAGCCCGAGCCCTATCTGGTTCACTATCAAAGTAGCGGTGGCAAATCCGTAGTGCTGGAGTTCTCCGATACGCCAATATTAGATGACGCGGGCGCATTAATTGCCATTGAAGGTATTGCCCGCGATGTAACAAAAGAGTTGGCGTTACAGGAGGAAGTGTTTTTTCAAGCGAATCACGATCAGCTGACAGGGTTACTCAACCGTTACGCGTTCGATGCGCAACTACGCGAAATTTTACTACATACCAATGACAGCGCTGAGTGCACCCCATTCAGTGTTACCGGTAAAAGCGGTGGTATAAATAGCAAAACCAATGTGACGGCAATTAATCTTCACAGGGAGCCTGCAAAGCCTAGCGTGATGTGTTTTATCGACATGGACCGTTTTAAATTGGTTAACGATAGCTGTGGGCACCCGGCGGGCGACAAGTTACTAAAAGAGATATCGACTATTTTTAGGCAATTTGTAAATGGCCAAGATTTACTGGCTCGCATAGGAGGCGACGAGTTCTGCATTATATTTCGCAACCAAAGTTTGGACGAGGTAACCCAGTGTTTAGATAAACTTTTGCTTGCCGTTTCAAATTACCGCTTCGTATATGACGATAAACTCTTTTTCGTTGGTGCCAGCATTGGTGTAATAGAAATAAACGCAAGTACTCAAAGCGCTGAAGCATTGATTAAGGCAGCAGATAATGCCTGTTATAAAGCCAAGCACCTTGGGCGCAATCGCTACTTTGTGTTCCGAGAAAACGACAGTCAAATGGCGATAGACGACAGTGAAAACCAAGTATTGCATGCACTTCATAAAGCACTGCAACACGACGGGTTCGAATTGTATAGCCAGGCGATTATGCCGCTTACAGTGCCGCAAGAAGAGCAAGGTGCTCACTTACAGCATTATGAAATTTTACTTCGTTTAAACTCTAAAGAGAGTGGGCTTATTAGCCCCGGGCTATTCATACCTTTAGCAGAACGCCACGGGTTGATGAACAAAGTGGATTTATGGGTTGTCGATAACACCTTAAAAACGTTGGAAAGCAACCCTGCGCATATCGACAATGTTGGTAAGGTAGCGATTAATCTGTCGGGGATCACGCTTGGCGATGAAATGGCGCTGCATAAAATCGCGCAGCGAATGCAAAGTACCACAGTACACGCCGAAAAAATATGTTTTGAAATAACCGAAACAACCGCAGTAACTAACTTAAATGCGGCAAAACATTTTATTTCTACATTACGTGATATCGGGTGTAGTTTTGCCCTTGATGACTTCGGCGCGGGTATGTCTTCCTTCACGTATTTAAAAAATTTAGACGTGGATTACGTTAAAATTGACGGGTCCTTTGTTCGAAATATCGTTCACGATCCTATTGATCATGCTACAGTAACGGCAATTAATAACATTGCGCACAGCATGGGTAAACAAACCGTTGCTGAGTTTGTGGTGGACAATGCGACAGCAGAAGTACTGCGAAAGCTGAAGGTCGATTATGGCCAAGGTTTTGCTTTGGATAAACCCAAACCACTGGCGCATAGAGTTCAATGGCGAGTAAAGCTTGCCTCTGCCTAAAAGGAAATAGTTATGGGTTTATTTGATACCATTATGGGTAATGCAAGCGAAACAAGCGCTGCAGATGTTCAAGAGGAACTTACCCCCATTTTAGCGGCTAATGAGACGGTTACTTCTGCGTTCAAATTAGTGCGCGATTTAAGCGTGTTCACTAATAAGCGTTTAATTCTTATTGATAAGCAAGGCCTTACAGGGCGCAAAGTAAACTACCACTCAATTCCCTATAAATCGATTACCCAGTTTATTGTTGAAACGGCGGGGCATTTTGATACCGACGCTGAGCTTAAAATTTGGTTGTCGGGTAAAGCCGACCCAGTTGAAATAGAGCTGAGTGCGTCATCAGCGCAGGCGGTACAGCAAAACCTAGCAACCCAGATGTTTAGCTAATAACGGCAAATATGGTGCCCCTTTGTGGGTATAGCATTTTGTATACCGCCAAGCCATTTTGTAAAACCCATTAAAAAAGCGATGCGCTTTCACAAGGCATCGCTTTTTTATTGCTTCACTTACTCTTAGCTTAGTCTTTTAAATTTCTATTAAAGAAATTGGTGACAGTTTTGTATAAGTGAATGCCCGTTTGTTTTCCACGAATACTGTGTTTCTTTCCTGGGTAGTCCATAGTTTCAAACGGAATTGCCAAGTCTTGAAGGTGTTTGTACAGCATGGTCGAGTGGGTGAACAGTACGTTATCGTCAGCCATGCCGTGGTAAATCAAAAGGTCACCTTTAAGATCTTTTGCGTAAGGGAATACTGAAGACGCAGTGTAAGCATCGTCATCCGTATTTGGGTTGCCCATGTAGCGTTCAGTATAGTGGGTATCGTATAAGCGCCAGTCGGTGACTGGTGCGCCTGATACACCCGCTGCAAAGTAATCGCCCGCTTTAAACATGGTCATTAGGGTCATGTAGCCGCCATAGCTGTGGCCATGAACACCAATACGCTCAGCATCAACGAAAGGAAGCGTACGCAAAAACTCTACGCCTGCCACTTGGTCTTCAACTTCAATAAAGCCCATTTTTTTGTAGATAGGATCTTCAAAACCCTTGCCGCGATAGTTAGAGCCACGGTTATCTAGCGTAAACACTACATAGCCTTGGTCAACCCAATGTTGGAACAGCAAACCTCGGTTGCCCGCCCAGCTGTTTGTTACAACTTGTGCGTGCGGGCCGCCGTAAAGGTAAACAATAACAGGGTGTTTTTGCTTAGGGTTTTGCTTTGCACTTTCTGGCGTGTAAATACGGTATTTGAGGGTTGCGCCATCTTTGGTGGTAATGTCACCAAATTCAGGGGCTGTCCAGCTATCCATATAGGCGTGCAGCGGGTGGCCTTCTTCAACCTTGTTTTCTTCAAGCCAAGTAATTCGCTCGCCGGTTGCGCTGTTAAGGCTAACCTGGGCAGGTGAATTTATGGTTGAGAAACGGTCAATAAAAATAGAAGCATCTTTGCTAAACGCAGCGCTGTGATAAGCACCAAGCTCAGTCACGCGAGTTATATCCCCGCCATCTAGCGACACACTATATACATGGCTTTCCAGTGGCGTGTCTTTACGTCCAGAGAAGTACAAACGGTTATTTGCTGTGTCGATGGCTTCTACACTGTCTACTACCCAGTCACCCTTCGTTAATTGCTTAACTAATTTACCGTTATTGTCGAAGAGGTAAAGGTGCTTGAAGCCATCGCGCTCTGAAGCCCAAATGAATTGGCCTTGCTCTTTTAAGAAGTATAGGTCGTCGTGCAGGTTTACCCACGTATCACTCGATTCGGTTAACAGCACCTTTTGCTTGCTTTCTGTTATGTCAAAAGCGCGAAGTTCAAGGGTTTGCTGGTCGCGGGTTTGCCACTGATAAGTAAAGGTACTGCTGTTTGGCATCCACTTACCACGGGCAAAATAAATGTCTTTGTCATCACCTAAATCTACCCACGTGCGATCGCCAGATTTAATATCTTGGATAGCTAGTTCCACCAATACGTTTGGCGTGCCCGCTTTCGGGTACTTTTGTTCAATAAGTTTGATGTCGTCAGCATAAATTTCAGAGCGGGTGATCACGTCGACCGGGCTTTCATCCACCTTGGTAAATGCAATCTTGCTTTCATCTGGTGACCACCAGTAGCCTGTCATGCGGCCCATTTCTTCCTGTGCCACAAACTCTGCCATACCGAATTTTATATTGCCGCCACCTTCTTTGGTGATGGCGGTTTCTTTACCTGATGCAATGTGCTTTACGTAAAGGTTCTGGTCGCGAATAAACGAAATGTAGTTGCCTTTAGGCGAAAGCTTGATGTCGGTTTCAAAAGCTTCTGTATCGAGCAGCTGCTTGGCACCTTTCTCGCCAAGCTTGTGGTAAAACACGTCGCCGCCTAGCGGGAATAACAACGCTTTACCATCGTCAGACCATTGGTAGCTAACAATACCGCTGCCTGATAAGCGCATACGCTCGCGACGCGCTTTTTCTTCGTCAGAAAGCACTTCTTCGCCACTTTGTAAATCGTTAGAGTCGAACAGCATGCGAGTTTCACCACTCTCAATGTGGTATTCCCAAAGGTCCAAACGTTCATAATCGGTTTGTTTCCCTTTAAGGAAAGTTACACGCTCTCCATCAGGCGATACTTTTAAAGCACGAGGCGCATTGCCATCAAGAGAAGGGGAGGAGAAAATGCGCTCAATAGTGAGCGTTTCAGCGTTTAAAGCAGTAGAGAGCATAGCGGCTCCAATTAAAAGGGCTTTTTTCATTTTTATCTGCATATTTGACTGTCGAAGGTTTGATTGTAGTTATATCAATTTATGATACAAGGTGCGACGTATGAAATCCGCAATGGTGCTAGGAGCGACAGGTTTAGTAGGACGAACGCTCGTAAACATGCTGTTACAGGATAGACGGTATAGTGAAGTAACCTGCTTGGTCAGAAAACCGCTGTCATCGCAGATGTTTAAGGACCCACACAATAGGTTAAGCCCCGTGGTGATCGACTTTGATCATCTTCAGGATTACCAAGGCTACTTTAGCGTAGATCATGTCTATTGCTGCCTAGGCACAACGCTTAAAAAAGCGGGGTCCAAGCAAGCGTTTCGGCGGGTGGATTTTGAATATGTCCACGTAGCGGCGCAGTTAGCCCGGGCGCAGCGTGCGAATAGCTTCGTTTGGATTTCGTCGGTGGGGGCCGATGCTAAAAGCAGTAACTTTTATTTAAGGGTAAAAGGCGAGTTAGAAAATGCCATTATGCGCATGCCTCAGTTGCCCCATGCATCAGCAGTTAGGCCGTCGCTGTTGTTAGGCAATCGAGATGAGTCGCGCACCCTTGAAGATATTGCGCAGAAAACCGCGCCTATCTGGCAAAGCCTGATGAAAGGGCCATTGAAAAAATACCGGCCGGTTCACGCCGTTGATGTAGCGAGAAACATGATGTCGTTACAGCGCTGGTAATGAAATGTCACAACCTTAACGTGAAGCGCTGATCATCATGTTATAGAATGCGCGGCTTTCAATGACAGGATTATGCTTACCTCCTTATGTTTCGCTGCAAACAATTTACGGTTGCTCAAGACAAATGTGCAATGAAAGTGAACACAGACAGCCTTATTCTAGGAAGCTGGGCTGAGCCTAACTCTGCCCAGCGCATAGTAGATATAGGAACGGGAAGCGGTATTTTAGCGCTGATGATGGCGCAAAAAGCCCAAGCTTTGGCCTGCATTGATGCCATAGAGATTAATGAAGGCGCTGCATCACAAGCCGCTTTTAATTTTCAAAACGCGAAGTGGTCAAAACAGCTATTTATACATCATAGCGATATCAAGACGTTTGAAGCGCCATATCAGTACGATATGATTATCACAAACCCCCCTTATTTTGATACGCCACATCAAGAGACCAAGGCTTATAGCACGCAGCCGGAAAAGCGAAACCTAGCAAGACAGACGTCTTCACTTAATCCGAATGAACTTTTTAAGCGAGCCAGTGCAATGCTTGTTGAGTTAGGAAGTATGTACTGCGTGTACCCATCTTCTATAGAAGATAATGTCATTGAGATTGCGCTGTTCTGCGGCTTCGCATTAAAGAAAGTAATGTATGTAAGGCACTCGTCAGAAAAAGCACCTTACCTTTGTGTGTTTCACTTCACAAAACGTGCTTCAGGTTTAGCGGGTTTAAACCGCCAACATGTCTTGGCATCAACCGCTGCAGATAGCAGGCAAACACTCACCATAAAGGATGAACAGGGCCAATATACCCACGAATACAAAGCCCTTTGTCAGCCTTTTTATTTGAAATTTTAACGAGCAGTAGAAAATGAATATTGTTGCAGAAGCGTTTGGTGCGATAGCTGTTGTTTTAAACTTTATTGGATATAGACAAAGCCATGTAGACAAATACCTACTTATTTCGGCTTTTGCGCTAGCTGCGCTAAGTGCGCACTTTTTCATGCTTGATGCCATGGCCGCCGGAGTCGGTACCTTGCTTGCCAGCGTTCGTAACTTTATTGCCATCAAGCACCGAAGTAACACCATCTTGTTTGCCTTCGTGGCGGTAAATATTGGGTTTCTCGCTTATGAGTGGTTTGTGCTAGAGCACGGTTGGATCATTTTTATCGCTTATGCATCCTCATTAATTTTTACGGTAGGATCTCTCGTTATTCGTAATACGCATACCATACGAAAAGTTTTTCTTGTTGCTGAAACCCTCGGGCTTGTTTATGCAATATCTGTAGGGAGCATCTTTGGTACTGTTTTTAACATTAGTAACCTAATAAGTATTTTAAGTAAGCTGCGCAAGCCGAATACCTAAAAAACAAACATATCTTTCTCATCAATTAGTCTAATACCCCTCCTTTTCCTAAGGTTTAAGAGTTCAAAATTTAGCCAGTAAAGCTCAGCTTTAAAAAGCCTGTAAAAATAGCGCTATCCCTTATTCTATAAGGTTTATACCAAAGTTTAATGAGCTAAAGTTCAATTTTATTTTGCGTATGTAAGCGTATCATTATTAATCAGTAAGTATGGTTTCAGCAATTTTTCCTCCGGGTGTGCAGAAGTAAACTTGTCGTGTAGTAATGAGATCGTGGACGGTAAGATGACGTTAATAAACAAGGCGAACTATGCAAGTGTAACGCAAATACACATATTGGATCGCAAACTTGGATTATTCGCAAACTCATAGACATCACTATACCTCTAAGCTGATAGTAGTACTCTTAGTTGCGTCTCTTTTTCTAGGGGCGCTTTTGTTAGCGCCCATGGATGCGCTTGGCCAGCTCCTTTCTTCGATAGTCGTTCTTATTTTTGTATCGCTTTGCAGTAAAGAAGCGAGGCACACTCAAAAGTATCAACACTTATTTCGCGTTGTTGCCCTTGTTCTAGCAATCGCGCTTAGTGTTAGGTATTTACTGTGGCGGGGCCTTTACACACTGACCTATTCCGATGTTTTATCGATGATTGCAGTGTGGCTACTTTTCGCCGCTGAAATCTATGCAGGCATCACCTCTGTGTTAGGCGCTATTGTCAATGCGTTCCCTTTAAGCCGACCTTTACTTTCTTTGGAAGGAATGAATAAATCTACGTTGCCTAGTGTCGATGTTATGATTCCTAGCTATAACGAAGATGAAGAAATATTAGAAGTCACTATCCGCGCAGCAAAAATGCTGGATTATCCTAAAGAGAAACTGCATATCCATTTGCTGGATGATGGAGGGACGGATCAAAAAATCAATGCAGACAACCCGATTTCAGCCGCTCAAGCGAAGCAGCGTAGACAGGATTTACAGGCACTGTGTGAACGCTTAGGTATTACCTATCACACTCGGGCAAAAAATGAGTTTGCCAAAGCGGGTAACGTTAATAGCGCAATACAAAACACCCATGGCGACCTAATAGTGATCCTAGACGCAGATCACGTACCTACATCGGACTTCCTTGATAGAACCGTGCCTTGGATGCTTAAAAACGAGAAAGTATTTCTTGTTCAAACCCCGCACTTTATGGCGAATCCCGACCCTGTAGAGCGTAACTATTTTTCAGCATTCAGCCGTATGCCATCAGAAAATGATATGTTTTATGGCACTATCCAAAAAGGCTTAGATTATTGGGGCAGCTCGTTTTTTTGTGGTTCAGCCGCACTTATGCGCCGTAAGCATTTAGATTTGGTAGGCGGTATATCAGGTGAGTCTATTACCGAAGATGCCGAAACCGCATTGGACCTTCATAAAATGGGCTACGAGTCGGTTTATGTCGATAGACCCATGGTTAGCGGCCTTGCGCCCGAGACCTTCGATGCTTTTATTCAGCAGCGCATGCGCTGGGCACAGGGTATGACCCAAATTTTATTACTGAAAAAGCCTTTTAAAGCAGAAGGGCTAAAATGGTATCAGCGAGTGGGCTACATGAGCTCAATCATGTTCTGGTTATTCCCCTTTGCTCGTATCATCTTTTTATTTATGCCTTTGGCGTACCTTGTGTTTGGTCTACAGGTGTACCATGCCTCCATACTTGAAATCTTTGCCTATACACTGCCACACGTCATCGCTACCTACATGATATCTACCATGCTTTTTGGGCGAACACGATGGCCGCTAGTGTCTGAGCTCTACGAAATATTGCAATGTGCGTTTACGCTAAACGCGCTAGTAAAAGTCTTCTTAAAACCACGTGCACCCTCTTTCGTTGTAACCCCAAAAGGGGAGAGCTTAGAAAGAACCTTCGTGTCGCCCCTTTCTAACGTCTTTTACTGGGCAATACTTGTCATTACTTTTGCATTGGGAAGCGGTGTGTATAAGTTTATCACCGAGCCGTTAACCCGAGAGCTCACATTAGTGGTGTTGCTCTGGAATGTCTTTAATTTACTAATACTTCTGTCAGTGCTAAGTGTACTTTTAGAGCGTAAACAGGTAAGAAGTCAGGCTCGCCTGCCCGCCACCAATAGCGTGGTGATTAAGACAAATAGTGATGAAGCTTGGGTGGGTGACTTAGTTGACCTTTCGTTAGGCGGTGCAAGGCTAAAACTAAAAGGTGAGGGAGCGTTCGTGCCAGAAAGGGCAACGCTAACGTCATGGAGCCATGCACTTAATAAAAACGTACACATCGCTATTGTTGTACTTCACTACGACAGTAAATCAAAAATACTTCGGGTGCGCTTTACACCAGAAACTGAAGAACAAAAAAGTGAGGCTATCGCGTTTGCGCTTTGTGACAGTTTGCGCTGGTTAGCTTTTCAGCGACGCAGAACCAGACCTATTTCTTACTGGTTTGGCGCTAAACACGTATTAAAAGTTGGGCTAAAGCCTGTTTTATTACATATGCTTGTATTAATGGGGAAATTCGCTAGCCAATTAGGGTTACTACCTAAAGCGGCAAAGGATAATCAATGATAAAAAAATACCTTATTTTCACCTTGTGTTTGTGCATGTCGTTTACCCTAGCGGCGCAAACCGAGACATATCGGTTGACGGATTTTTTTGGTGGTGACGGTACCGTACGCCTTGAGGGAAAATCTGCTTCGCTGGACATCTCGATCCCATTAAGTTCAGTTACCAACATTAACAGCGCGCAGTTAAGATTAGAGGTGATGAGCTCTCAAGCACTGATAAAAAAACGCTCTCAACTTTATGTCAGGTTTAATAATGCGACGATAGGACAGGTAGCATTTGATCCGGATAGACCATCGCTAGTGTCAGAGATAGAAATTCCTAATACGCTGTGGCGCGCGGGTTTCAATACCCTAACACTGGCGGTAAGTCAGCATTATGCTGAGCAATGTGTAGATGGTAGTGCGCCTGAGTTGTGGAGTGAAATAAATGCCTATACCTCCACATTGAAAATTGACGCTTCAACTGCTGAAACACGCTTTATGCTAGATGAACTAAGCGGCTTTTTTAACCCCGGTATTGGCGGACAGAGAGGCGTGCAACTCTATACCGCACGCGAGGCTGACAGTGAGCTAAAACAGCAAGCGCTCCCTATTGTGGCGCAAGCCTTGGCGCTTAGAAACCAGTATCAGCCACTTATCATAGAGAGCGACACTTTTGATGACGGATATGTGTTACCTCAGTTAGATGAAACTGAAAATAGCGAGTGGAACGAACAAAACATAGCCCGTTATGAACGTTCGGCTTGGTATTTAACGGCAAAACCCAAACAACCGGTTCACGTATTGGTAGGCACTGTAGAAGCGCTATCGCCAGTATTATCTGATGAAGTATTTAACCAAATTGACGGTGCGTTTCTTAAAGCCCAACGCACTCCAGCATTTATTATGGACAATAAAGTGATAGTGCCTGCAAGTTACCGACTTATTGTGAGTGGTACTACCCAAAGTGAAGTACTAGAAGCAGCAAAAGCACTGGCGATAATGGATGATGCTATTAATCCAATTTCTCAGGTAACCGTGCTTTCTCAAACTCAAATGGACGCAGACACGCTTCAACGCAATCGAGTACTTACCCCCGATAATCGTTATTTTTTCCAACAACTTGGCGCGTCTACGTCACAGTTTAGAGGGGAGGGAAGTTTTAAAGTTAGCGCAGGTCGCACAAGTACCTTTGCTAAATGTTCAAATAGCAATGGGTAGTGAGGTAACGAAAGAGGGCTCGATAATCGTTTTGGGCACGCCAGAAACCCTTTCGCAACTAGAACAGTCTGAATTTAGTACTGCCATGGAGGCCACGAAACGCTGGTCTTATCGACTGCAGAATAATTTGTATAACCATATTCGCACCGTAACCGGCGATGAGTCTTTTAAAGAAATGCGAACAAATGGTCAGACTGTACAAAAAAATGATTTAGGTGAGCAGGCGATTTTGACCGCGCAAGCGCACCCAACCTCATCGCAAACCGACACCTTATTCATTGTTGCTGCACAAACCCCTGAGCTGTTACAAACAAGAGTGACTGAGCTTGTTAGTCTTTCAATGTGGGGCCAGATGGCAGGCGATTTCTTTGCGTGGAAAGATGCATTATCACCGTCACTTGTTATGCAAGTAAATGACAAATACGAAGTAGGTGAAGCTGACGATAACTGGCTGCATTTAAGACTATGGCTTTCTAACAACCCTTGGTATTGGTTGATTGGGTTTGTCGTTACTGTCTTCGTGGTAAGCTTATTTATCTACCTATTACTTAAGCGCAGAAATAAACAAGTACAAGACTCATGGTAACCGGATTTAAGGCAACAAAAACGCTGCTGGCGATAGCACTAACCCTATTGTTAGTGTCGTGCTCCACAAAAGAAGACAATGCTTTTAAATCGCAATTTATGGCGTATAAAGCGCTATTTATCGACGGCGGGCGTGTGGTAGATACGGGAAACGATGAGGTGTCGCACAGCGAAGGGCAAGGTTACGGCATGTTATTCGCTGTAGCAGCCGACGACAAAGATACCTTCGATGCCCTATGGCACTGGACCCAGCGCACGCTTTTGCGCAGCGATGGGCTTTTCAGCTGGCGGTATCGCCCATGTGCCGATAATTCGGAGTCGTGTATAGACGACCCGAATAATGCATCAGATGGCGAGATTTTAATTGCATGGGCCTTGTTACGGGCCAGTGAAAAATGGGGAATAAAGGGATATCAAGACGAAGCGGGTAAGATTGTTCAGGCTGTAGAGCAAAAGCTGTTGGTAGAGCATCAAGGTAGCGTGATGTTACTACCTGGTGAGTACGGCTTCACCTCACAAAGCGAGGGGCAAAAGAGCCTCCAGCTTAATCTGTCATACTGGGTTTTTCCCGCACTTACAGATTTATCTGCCTTATCCAATACACCGTCGCGATGGCAAAAGCTCCATCAAACTGGGCTTACTTTGCTTTCGAACATGCAATTTTCATCCTATCAACTGCCAAGCGACTGGGTGCGTTTTGAACCCCGCAATAGTGGTTCAGCAAAGTCAGGGTTATCCGGTGAACTCACCCTAACTGACGTGGTATCTGCAGAGTTTGGCTTTAACGCTATTCGCATTCCGCTGCAGTTGGTATGGTCTGAACAGGTTCGTGACAACGCGGCTTTAGCCGAAGAACTTCTTACGCCCTATTATCAATGGTGGGCAAAAGCGCCTACTCCAGCCACCGTCAATCTACTTACCGAGCAAACCGCTGAATATGAGATGACACCCGGCATGCAGTCGGTGAAGTTAGCCGTCAAGTACCTTATGAAATCTGAAGAACCAGTGTGGCCAACAGTTAATCGCAAGATGGACTATTACTCGGCCAGTTTAACGCTGCTCTCTATGCTAGCGGTGTCGGATAACGCATCGTGAAAACGCGCTTTACCCCCCGTATCTTATTTGTGGTATTAGGAGCGGTAAGTATCTCCTACCTGCCACAACAGGCTTTCGGACAAACCAAAACAACCTATAAAGAAAAAGATTTAGGCTTACTTCCCGCGCCCAATGCGCAGCCTGACTTAACGGGGCTTTGGTATCACATTAACGAAAAGCAAACTAAACAGGCGAACGACGAATATAGGCGTTTAAAAAACAGTTATCCTACTTGGGATGTCCCTGCAGAAGTAAAGAGAGAGTTAGACAGGATAAACGGCAGGCTTAAACCCGCTCCCGCAGTACCTATTGCGACGTCCTCTGAGTCAGCAAGTAACGCTTTGCAAAAGGAACAGACAAATAAGGCATTTCAACCGCAAAAGCCACTCTCAAAGTCTTTGCCTTTGGAGCAGTTTGCCCAACTAACGCCTAAAGCGCGCGCTAACACATCAAAACAAAAGATTGAAACCTTGGCTGCGCTAAGCAAACAGCTAAAGCGTACCGACTTTTATCTGCTCATGGGTTGGACAGCTGTAGATAAAGGAATGCTAAAGACTGCTGAGCAGCAGTTCGCACTGGCGTTGCAATCGTCGGTTCGCGATATCGATAAACAGTCTGCCCAGCAAGGGCTAAACAGTGTGACTGGTGTGAAGCTGCAGCAATCACTTGCGCTGCGAGATGTTGAGGCGCTAGAACAGTACCTTAATGCTGATAACAGCGGCTACGCGAAAGAAGTGTTACAGGGCGCAGCTTGGCAGCAGTACGACAAGAAAGATTTCAAATTTGCTGACGCTTTGTTTCGCTTAGTTAACGACAATGAAGGTCGTTATTTAGCCCTTACTGCGCAAAGAAGTGAAGAGGCGCAAGACAAAGCATTTGAGCTGGCCTGTCAATTAAGCAAAGAAGCTTTTATTAGGCGATGCGCGGATGCGCTTGCCAGCCGTCAGGCAAAGTTTTATGACCTAAGGCGCTATAAGCAAAGTATTGAGGCGGGTGAAAAGCTCTCCCGTTTGCGGCCTCTCAATGTTGATGAGCAAGCGCTAATAGGGTGGGCGGCAAAAGCGCTTCAGGACACTGGCAAAGCCACCAACGCTTTTGAAAATGTGCTTGTTGTATCGCCCGATGATACCGTTATTGCTAATGAACTGGTGACCCTAAATCAATATAACGAGTCTGAGCTTAACCGGTTAGCGCTAAAGTTTACTGCGGTAAAAGCAATACAGCAGCAGCGGGTTACACGCAGCGCGTGGCCGCGAAAGCAATTTTTACTTGCTTATAACAGCAACGATGAACGGGTAACTGCGGCGCAGTACAAAGAGGGGATTAGCGCGCTGTATGGCGTGACTACGCGTAGCCGCAGCGGGGACGAAGGGCTTGGTAATTTCGACGTCTTTTCACATTATGTAGGTATTGCCATTTTCAACCTGTGAACCATATTCACTGGTATTGCTCACACTGTCGTAGACGCTGTTAGGCCCGCCAAGTTTTACCGTGTTAGCGTGAACATCACCTGAAACCACTTTTGAGTTACCAAGTTTTACGTCGCCTTGAGAGGTAATGCCACCAGACTCGACGGTCGAGTTAATAAGGTTAACGGTTTGATGAGCGTTGAGGGCATTATCGAAAGTCAGTTCGGAGCCAAACACCATGCCAGATACAGTCGTAGGACCGCCGTGTACGTCACCTCGAGTGAAATGAAGATTGCCGCCTACAGACAACGCAGACTCGGACACATCCGGTGATAGCAGCAAACCGACGTTAAAATCGGTTACGTTCATTTCGCCGCCAACGGCTAGACGGCCTTCAACGTCAGAGCGTTCGCCTTCAAAGTTTTCGAAGATAAAGGCGTTATAGTTGAACGCTTCGCTTAGTTCTATTGTTGCTGCAGACACCTGGGATGCTGACATAACCGCTGCAACTACAGCAGTATAAAGTATTTTTTTGTGCATAATGGCTCCAGTGACATCCGAGTCTGGAACCGAGTTTCAACATGGGTTTTCCAGACACACCGAATGGTACGATCTGAACAAAATTCATGCGATAGCACAAAAGATACTTTGGTATAAGGTCCTATACGAAAAAAGCCACCCGAAGGTGGCTTTTCTTAATTTTCGCTTGATTAAAACCGCGCTTTAGCTGCTCTTCTTAACCAAAACAGATACTTTTTCGATACCTGCGATTTTAACTTGGTTCATAACCTCTACCACAGTACCGTGCTCGCTATCTTCGTGAGCCTGGATAGCAGCTGAATCCGTGTTGTTTTCCGCTAGGTATGTTTGCGTGTTTGCAACCACACGACGAATATCTACTTCACGGCCACCCATCATGATTGAGCCATCAGCATCAATACGAATAGAAAGCGCTTTTGAAGGCTTATCGTTTTTAGCTTGATTGTCTTCTGGACGGTTTACGTCTAAACCTTTCTCTTTCACGAACGAGGTCGTTACGATGAAGAAAATCAACATGATGAACACGATGTCCAACATGGGGGTCATATCAATCTGAGCCTCGTCTTCAGCCGAGGTATGCTTTTTTCTTTTCATCTCGTCTTCTTTCTTCTGTTACGTTCGAGCCATTTAGTATACTGCTTGTTACAAAAATATACAGACTTTTGTATAAAAACAGTGTGCTCATTAACACTTGTTGTTGAAAAAATACTCAGTTTCACGGTAATAAAACAACAAACTAGGTTTGTTTGCGTGAAATAGCGACACCTAATTGGTAAAAATACAACATCAATGCCTGGTTGAGTGATGTACGCAAGTTACCATGAGGATAAATGCCAAGTCTAGCTTCCGTTGATTTTTTTGTACCTTGCACCAAAAACGCATTTTTGATCTCGTGATCTTGAATACAGGCTTCAAATGCTCGGGCAGCCATCTCCTGAGGCATAGCATAATAATACATTTTTAGCGCGCGATCAGCTTCTACGGATCGTACAAAGTACTCATTTGGCCTTTTTTGATCATTTAAAAACAAAAGTGAGAAGCAATCGCTCAATTTTTGATTCAATGGGTGAGGGTTCATAGGCGCATTGTCTAGCCACGCCTGTGTTGCAAAACTGCCTGCAGCTATGCCTTCAAACATACGAGGCGCAATGTAGTGGTCGAACGCGGAAACCACTCATGAGCCAACGCACCGGCACCCGCGTTTTTCGCCAAGGCAAGCTGTCGCTTTGCGCTATTGTAATGCGCGCTGCTGTGTTTTTGGCCGCCACTGCCAAATGCAAGAGAAAGGGAGCCGTTTAGCGAGAGCACCTGTTCATTTATATTTAAGATCGCAACCAGATCGTAAAGGGCATCAAAAAAAAGATTCGCTGCGATCTGCTGTTCTTCAGCGGTTACCCATCGGCCAACCGTGATGGTGGCAAAATTGAACAGTTTGCGAATGTCTTGAAAGGAAACGTCTGCGCCATCCCTATGACTTGGGCTATTGCGATAAAACTGCTGATGTAGGCGGCCTTTATTGTCCAACGTTTGTGTCCGTTTTTAACAGGAGTTAGGCCATAGAGACCAGTAATTTCTCACACCATGCTTCAATACGCGCATCGGTTTTGTCGTATTGATTTTCATCATCTAGTGATAAGCCAACGAACTGGGTTTTGTCTTCAGTTAGCGCTTTTGAGGCCGTGAATTCATAGCCTTCATTTGGCCAATAGCCCACGATATTGCTGCCTGAGGGTACAATTGCATCGTGAAGCATACCTAGTGCATCTTGAAACCATTCTCCATACCCAAGCTGATCGCCAAGGCCAAATAACGCAATGGTTTTGCCAGACAGGTCTAAGCCGTGAACCTCTTCCCAGTGTGACTCCCAATCTTCCTGAAGTTCACCGAAATCCCACGTTGAAATGCCAAATATAATAATGTCGTATTCTGCGGTGCGCGTTAAACTGACATCTTTAATATTGTGCAAATCAACGATGTCTTCGTCAAAAAGGCTATTGAGCTGCGCTTGAATCTTTTCTGCCGCCATTTCGGTATAGCAGGTTGTAGAGCCGTAAAATAACCCGATTGACAGTGCGCTATCACTCATTAGATACCTCTTTTCAACTAATCGTTTTTTGAAGTGGGGAATTCTACCTCTTTACCGTTGCTCAACAAAGCCTTGCACTGCACATCGGTGTTTTTATGTGAAATTTTTAATACACCTATTGCACATCCGTTGAATAATTCGCCATACCCCATACTTGGCTCTCTTGCTTTTACCGACATATTTCTTCGACGAGTAAAAAGGTTCAATGGCGATTTAGAGCGATAAAGAATGCGGTTTAGTCTATCTAGCCATTTGATCAATCCATCGGGGAAGGCGTTTTTTAAACCGCTACAGGTGAATTGCGTGATATGAGGGCTGTTGCGACGAAAACGCAGCCGTACGTCGTACACGAAAGAATAGTGTACGTCGCCAGATAATATGATGAACTCAGGTGGCGTTTTGTAATGCCTAAAAATGTTGAGCATTACGTTTGCCGTACCTTTATGGGCCATCCAGTTCTCAGCATCCACGGTGAGGGCTTTACCAAAAAAGGTAAACACTTTTTGAATGGCCTCGATAACTTTTACGCCGTAAATCGGAGCGGCAGAAACAACAATAACCGACTCTTTTCCAATAATGGAGTGTTGAAAGTCGCACAGCGCTTCCCAATCCATTAAGCCGGAAGGTTTATTCATGTCAGATTCTGAGCGCCATCGCTGGGTTCGCGTATCTAAAACTTCTATAGGCGGTGTTGTATCAAGGCGATAGTGCCACTGGTCAAAATCGAGTAGGTCGTCAATGATCTCATCATGCTGAGCTATACCTTGCTCACCTGTAGACTGTTTTACTTTTTCTATTAGCGCCGTCACTTTTTTAGGAGCGTTTCCCCAGCCTTGACAGAGTAGGTAGCCAATAAGCGCGTTGCCTATCATGCGTTTAGACAATGGGTTGCCGTAAACCTCTTGTTCCCAGCCGCGGGTTAAATTCCAGTCATCGGTTACGTCGTGATCGTCAAAGATCATGTAGGTTGGAATGTGGGCAAGCGCGCGTCGCACCTGCGGCAGTTGCTTTACAAAGCCTTTAAGTGCTTCATTTTCTTTATCAAAAGTTGCGCTGTATTTGTCGGGAATACCGTCTTTATCAATCGTTATTTCGGCCCACAGTGTGTCGGACCACACCAATAAGTACATGGCAATGATTTCTGCGCTGCCTATCAGGTGGTTTTGCGCGTTTACCGATGTGAACACGGGCTTCTTTTTCGCACCAAAGAAAAGAGATGACAATACCGTGTTTGTCGAAATCTGCGGCAGCAGTTGCTCGCGTTCATAATAGCCGTGAGGGTGTGTAGCAAGTTCTTGCGTATTACTTACCACTGCGCCCTCCAGTGTCTCATGAAACAGGCCTAAACGAGCGATCACGCTATGTATGGCTTTAAGCATAGGGCCTGCAACATCATCGGCGTATATCTGATCCCCTGTCATCAGCAACAGATCAGGGAAGCTACTTTTTTGTCCAAAGGCATGTTCATGAAGCGTGTCTACCTGCGCTAACGCATCGTCACTGTGAAAATGCGGCTTGCGACACGAGCCGTGTAAGATAGTCTTTGGCGTTTCGGTAAAGTGAAAACTTAACGTCGATTGCCCTGTGTACAGAAGCGCTTGCTGCTCTTTGTGCCACCTGGCCTGGTGTTCCTTGTTATCGAAGTGAAGTTGGTAAGATACCCGAGCGCTATCGTCAAATGGTTTGGAGGCTGAAAATGAAAGTAAATGGATGAACGCGTGCGTGCCTACGCAAATGGTCTCGCTTTGACGGTCGCCGTCAATCGGCGCTTCATCATGTGACAAGGTTAATGAAGGCGCATCAGCCGAACTGGTTACTACCCATATATAACAAAGGTTAGATGTAACTTTTCTCACGATGGGCCCTGCTATGACGAGGGGCAAGTGCTGCGTAGAAATGACGTTCTCCTTCAATGTTATCGATATAGCTGCAATCAACAAGCACGGTGCATAAAACGCGTAAGCCACAAATAACGCAGTGGGTCTTTGCGCATTACCTTTTACGCATGTTGTTATGAGTACTGTAAAATATCGTCATAACCTTACCCTTTTTTGTGGATAAACGGTATGCTCGATATACTCCCTTACAAATTTTTATTTTGCCCACGGTCGGTTAAATAGAGACAGGATTTCACAACATGCTTAAACACTTAACGAGTGCTGTGGTAACAGCATTGCTGCTGAGCGCCTGCAGCGAGCCCCAAGACGTGATTATTACGCCAGAGCCCCAAGACTTAACAGAAGTTACCGTGGGAAGCTGGATTTTAGATCAAAATGGTAGGGTAATGTTTGATCCCCAAACATCGGGATTAGTAGAAATTGATGGTGAACTTGTCACTATTGCCGATGCAAGCGCAGACGCTACGCAACAATTAAAGCTACACACTATTGCGCCAGAAACCGCCACACTTAGCGTATCGAGCGAGCGTTTTTCGTTTGCCAGAAGTGTGCGTAGAAGCTGCTTTTTCAGCTATCTTAGTGAGCAGCCTGATTTGGAAGCATTAGCCGTAGACCCCAGAAATACCGATGTAATTTATACGGTAACCGAAGATGCCACACGCACCGGAGCATTAAGTCCACGGTGTGAAACCAAGTATGAGGATACCGGTTCAACAGACTATCCCACCTTGCTGGTCAAGCTTACCCGCAAAGATAATGGCACAGTAGAAATGTCAAATGTGCGTCCACTCCAATTTCCTCTAGCACTTGAAGTGGGTAATTTTCCTAACGACGGTATTGAAGGTCTTGCCATGGCCGACGACGGTACCTTGTATTTAGGGTTAGAGAAGGACAAGGCCGGCCAGCCAAGAATTTTCTCGCTGAATGTTGATGACGGTTTTTTTGAATCCAGTGACTTTGCAGCGGTAAGTGAACCTAGTTTGCAGCTACCCCGGTTTACATCTGGTAATCATCCTATCAACGGATTAACCTTCTACACGCACACAACAGGTGCGTCTTATTTGCTGGGGGCTGCAAGAAATGACAATGAACTTTGGATAATTGATGTCAGCGGTAAAAAGCCAACCAAACGCATACCTATTACCTTTGATGTTGCCGGCGACGAGAATTGCGAGCAGTACACCATGGATAATGCATCGATGGAAGGGGTGGTGGTCATTAAAGATACCCTGTGGATGATTAACGATCCTTGGGAAAAGAACTACCTAAAAAACGCAACGTGTGATGCGCACTTAAGCCGATATGAAGATTTAGCGCCTTTATTATTTCCACTTAAGATAAATAACGCGTGGTTTGAATAAATTAGTGTTAGCGCTGACACATAAAAAAGGTTGCTAGCACTAATAAAGCAACCTTTTTTATTAAAACAGGACCAGCGTTGTTCGCGCTGATTCTCGTTACGCGTCACTGCGCAAACGAGAAGCAAAGGTTTTCTTAAACTTTGCCAGTTTCGGCGCAACCACCATTGAACAGTACTGGTTTTGCGGGTTATTTTTGAAGTAATCCTGATGATAGTCTTCGGCATCGTAGTAATTGTTTATCTCTACGATTTCCGTAACTACTGGGTCAGGCCAGATTTCTTCTTCAGTAATTTCTGCGATGATTTTCTCAGCTTCGGCTTTTTGCTCGGCGTTGTGATAGAAAACCGCACTGCGATATTGTGGGCCTACGTCGTTACCCTGCTGGTTAAGCTGTGTAGGGTTGTGCAACGCAAAGAAAATTTCCAATATTTCGCGATAGCTAATGCTATCTGCATCGAAGGTTACCTGTACTACCTCGGCGTGGCCGGTAGTACCGGTGCATACTTCTTCATAAGTTGGATCGGCTTTTTCGCCCCCAGCATAGCCAGAAATAGCTTTTTCTACACCCTCAACGGTGTTAAACGCTGATTCGATACACCAAAAGCATCCGCCCGCCAAAGTCGCGACTTGTAAATTTGCCATAATAAAACCTCTCATAATCTATGGTTGTAGTGTGGGTGCGCCCCGCCTTCAACACAAGTCATCCAAGCGTGTTTTTTTATCGTATAAACGAATATTAAATAAGAATAATGTGATGTCATCGCGAAAGGTTTTAAGCTTAACGCTTTAAATACGCGTGATGAGTTTTACGATAGATTACGTTTTCAGTGAAAGGTATCGATTTTGCCTTTTCGGGCAAAACAGCCAATATCGATGCGTTCTATGTAGCAGAGGTAGTAAAAAGTGATTATTTTCTATGACGGCTATTGCCCCTTATGTATCGCAGAGATGCGACACCTAGCAAAACGAGATAAACACAACAAGCTAACGCTGGTTGATATTCAGTCGCCTGATTTTTCTATTCGCTATCCCGCGCTAGACTGGCACGCACTTAATGCCAGAATACATGCCCTTCGCAGCGATGGCACCTTGATAACCGGCCTCGATGTCACCCATGAGGCGTGGAAAGCGGTTGGCGTAGGTTGGCTTTACGCGCCTCTTCGCTGGCCGATTATTCGTCACGTGGCCGATGCCTTTTATAACCTTTTCGCGAAGCATAGATACACCATTTCCTATTTGCTGACGGGCAAAAAACGCCAGTGCGACCGCTGTATACCAGGAGAGCCCAATGAAAAATAAAGTGTTAGTTGTTGGGGCTTCTGGGGGAATTGGGGCTGCGCTAATTGACCAATACCGCTCAATGGACAATGACATTATCGCGGTAAGCCGTGCGCCGGCTTCAGACTTTGAGCAAACAGAAAGTGTCACATATTATCAAATCTCAACGCAGGACGATAAACACATAGGTGAGTTTGTACAGCAGTTAGCGCAGCAGGGGGTAGTGATAAGCGCTGTGGTGATAACCACGGGTTTTTTGCATAACGAGGAAAACGCCATTCACCCTGAAAAGCGTTTAGAGGATATAAACGAAGCGGCACTGTCGGCGTATTTTGGTACTAACAGCATTACGCCTGCGCTGTGGCTAAAACACCTTGTTAATATTGTGAGCAAAGAAGGCTCGACCCTTGTATGTCTAAGTGCACGTGTGGGCAGTATTTCTGATAATGGCTTGGGTGGCTGGTATGGCTATCGCGCGTCGAAAGCCGCACTTAACATGTTTGTTAAAACCGCATCGGTTGAATACAAGCGTAGAGTAAAAAATACAATACTGGTTTGCTATCACCCGGGCACCGTTGATACCGGGCTTTCAAAGCCTTTTCAAAAGAATGTCGCTGCTAAGAAACTATTTACCCCTGAGTTTACGGCGAAACAGCTTATTACGCACCTTTCTCAACTAGATAGAGAGCAAGTTTGCCATTTTATCGACTGGAACGGTGAAGTGGTAACTTGGTGATACGGTCTTTCATCATTTCAACAAGTTCAACATCAAGACTTTTTATTTCACTGCTGTTACCATGCTATTTTTGGGATTGGTGCAGCGTATTGATAAGCCCATAAAGGTTGCAATACAACGCGTTGACGCCACACGTGAGTCATAATAACAGAACGCCATCCTGATAATAAAATAATACCAGTTCGCATGGCATTAACCTTCGACATACAACAGGTGTCGGGTTTTTATTGCGAACTGCTATAACAATAACTCAACGAGAGGAAGGGATATGAGCGGGGCCAGAGAACAGTTCGGATCGCGCATAGGTTTTATTTTGGCTGCTGCCGGTTCTGCAGTAGGCATTGGTAATTTGGTTGGTTTCCCTGTCGGTGCAGCTAAAAACGGCGGCGGCGCATTTTTGTTAATGTACGCCATTTTCGTTTTTGCGATATGTTTGCCGGTTATGCTGGCGGAAATGTCAGTAGGACGCCATGCTAAAAAAGACCCATTGGGCGCGTACAGCGATATCAGCGGTAACGAAAAAAAATGGAAGGTCGCAGGTTGGTTAGCCATTGCTACACCTTTCATGATTGCCGTTTTCTACATGGTTATCACCGTGTGGCTTTTTGGCTATTTGTTTGAAGCGGTAAGCGGAAACTTAGATAAACTCGCTAACCCCGAAACCTTTGGGCTGTTTATTAACTCAGAGGCAATCTTTGCCTATATGGCAGTTGTAGTTGGGGTGGTGTACCTCATACTTCAAGGCGGGGTAAAAGAAGGCATCGAAAAAGCGGCAAAGCTGCTTATGCCAGCACTCTTTGTTATGCTCATTGGCTTGGTAGTGTTTGTACTGACCCGAGAAAATGCCATGGCTGGGGTTAAGTTCTATATCGTGCCTGAGTTTTCAAAAATCACGGCTGAAGTTGTCAACGGCGCCTTGTCGCAAGCCTTCTTTTCGCTGTCGCTAGGTATGGGTATTCTGATCACTTACGGAAGCTATATTGATAAACGAGCGGATGTGCCTAACTCGGCCAAATTGGTTGCATTAACCGATACGGCGGTTGCATTTACTGCGGGGTTAATGATTCTTCCGGCTATCTTCTCCTTTAACCCAGATATTAACCCTGATGATTTAAGTGAGTCTTCGGTTGGCATGATCTTTACTTACCTACCGAGTATCTTTCTCGCGTTACAAGATTCAATCGGGTATCTCGGTGCGTCGATTGTAGCGAGCTTGTTCTTCTTGCTTGTGTTCTTCGCAGCAATTACTTCACTTGTATCTATTTTTGAAGTACCGGTTGCGGCATTGATGGACGAGAAAGGCGTAAGTCGCAAATGGGCGCTAGGCTCTTTAGGCAGCATTATGATTGTGTTAGCCATTTTGAGCGCATTATCGTTCGGTAAAGTGGATATGTTGACTTCGTTTATGCACTACGCAGGGGCAGATAAGTCTTTGTTTGATGTGATTTACGACGTGTTCTACGACACTATTTTACCGCTCAACGGCTTACTTATTTGCTTGTTTGTTATTTACCGTTGGAAGAGCGCTAACTTCAACGCGTCTTTGGAAGAAGGTAGCAGCGGATACAAGGGTAGCTGGTTTGAAAAGTATGTAGATGTGTCGCTTAAAACCTTTATACCGTTAATTCTGCTTGTTATTTTTATAAACACAGTCGCAGTGAAATATTTTGGGTTTAACCTTTTCGGGTAAACCGCTTCACACATTACATCTAAACAAAAACGGCAAGCTTGGTAACGGGCTTGCCGTTTTTTATTGATTTAGAACATGCGATAGGGGTCAGCGAACTCGGGCGTAATACCTAACTGCGCCCAGCATTCGCGGGCGTCAATTACTTTCCCGCCAGGCTCAGCGTCGGTCCCTGTAAAATCAGGCGGCTCAATACCCATGGCTTTAGCAGCCTCAACATAGTACAGCCCCCGTTTGGGGTGAGACAAACTACACAGATGTATCGTGTCATTCAGTGGGGTACAGCGAATAATTTCGCCAAGCGCCTTAACGATATCAAAAACGTGAACCAGGTTTATTCTTTTATTACCCGCTTCTAGCTGACGTCCACTTAACGAACGGGCCGGGTGACGGTCTGGGCCAACCAAGCCCGCTAACCGCACAATACTTACGTTAATTTGCTCTCGCAGTGACAGTAAATATTGCTCTATTGCTACATGCGCTTTTGCCGACGCAGTTTGAGGGTTGGTTGGGGCCTGCGCTGTCAATGTCTCATCAGTATTATCACCGTAAACCGAGGTCGTACTGATAAAAACAATATGCGCAACGCCCGCCCTGATCGCGCTATCTATTAATGACAGCATGTGCTTTGTAAAGGCGTCTAAATTGGTGCTTCGTCGGCCGGGCGGTACATTGAGTAATAAGGTTGCATTAGGTAAATAGCGTTCAAGGGGCTTGGTGTTATCTCCTAGCGCATATTCAAGTGCTTCGATACCTTGCGCTTGTAACGCATGGCATTTGTCCCGACTTCTACTTGTGCCGACAATATTGAAATCATCGTTAAGTGCTTCGCCAACATACCCGGCTAACCATCCATAACCCGTAATTACTAAATTTTGCGTCATAGTCTCAATACCCTTTGTTTAATAGCCGTAGATTACATTAATTTGCAAAGCCTTGCTTTTATCAATACGTAAGTCGTTTTACTGATTGCCTTAAAAAGCGGCACTAAAAGCGCAAAGGTTTAAACGGGGTTAATACACTAAGACAGGGGGCGGACTTGCGAAAAAAGCCAACTATGGGCGTTACCCATCATTGGCTTTATAGATGTTAATGGTTTTGATACGAAGGGCTATTACATCTTCATTTCTGCATGACCATCGATATCTAACAGGTTCAGCTCTTCAAGCCCGGCAATTGACGCTTGCATTTTTCCTTCAGCATAATCAGCCTGTTTCAACACTTTACACAAAGCATCGCCTTTTTCATCTAATGCGGCGGCTTGACTCTCAAGACGATATTCTAGGTCTTCACCCCAACGTTCCATTTTTTCTTCGAATTCAGACATATCGCCGCCTTCCCATAGCATCTGAGTACCTACGGCTATTAAAATTCTGCCTATCGACTCGCTAATCAATGACTCTATCTGGGTTTCAAATTCTTGTTCCCAGCTTTCGTCAAACCAACCTGGCTCATCGAACTTGGTTGAATCGACACGGATATTACCCGCTTCATCATAAAATGAGGTGTTGAGCTTAGCGTCGAGCGAGTCAAAGAGTTCACGAAAGTCGTCGCCCATTTGGTCGCCGCCAAGGAGCTCTGTGAATACTTCAGTTACCGCGACATTAGCAACCTCTAAACCTTCACTGGCAATGTTCAGTGTCATTGGAATGGCCATATCTATATTGTCGTAGTATTCACCCACCCACTTTTTTTGCTCGCGATTAAGCGACACAGCTTCGCCGTTAACGGTCATATTGTGTTGAGCGTCTATGCTCATCACCGAGCCATTATCCATGGTTACGGTTAAGTCGCCTTGATAGTATTGAATGTGACCATCAAGCTCCATATCACAGCTGTTGGTCTGAAAGTTCTTATCGTGTGCAAGTGCCTGTCCACTGATTAAAGCGCTGGTGATGGCAACTGAAAGTAATAGTTTGTTAGACATTGTTCATTCCTTATTTCACTAATAACACGGTAGTGCGCGTGCAAAATGTAGTTCGGTATAGCCAGGGCTTGCTAAAAGCGGCGGCGATAGCCTGTTTGCAAAGAATAGAGCAATGCTCTTGCCATAATTTAAAGATTATATTTTTCAGTGGGTTATGTTTTTTTGAGAGGGCGGGAAATATAGGCGGCTTCATTTTTTGGCGAATATAATAATAAATTAGCCATTTTGACTAAGATCAATTTATGCCTTTTACGGCATATTTAAACCCATCCAAGCATGTTCAAATCTTAATTATTGGTGCATAATACCGCCAATAATTTTAAGGGGTTATCACAATGGCTGATTGGATTAATGCAATTATGTTTGGTGTTGCGCTAATTGCCTTTACGCTAGGGCTAAGCAGCATCGTTATGGGCTTTATGACTGCTAAAGCAGGTGCTGAAGGTATGCAGGAAAAAATCGAGTACGGTTTTTTTGGCGTTACAGGTTTGGTGCTTTGCATGCTGATGGCCTATGCCTTAGCTTAAGCAAAAAGCGTTATGAAAAAACCGGCTTCAAAGCCGGTTTTTTTACGTCTGTAAAACAGTTATTGATGGTTACGCTTTCGGCGTGCTGTGAGGCTCTGCAGGCGTGTTTACACTACGCTCTGTGCTTTCATCGGCACTTTCATCGGCACTTCCATCAGAACTTTCACTTGTACTTTGCTTGGCACTATTATCAGCACCTTGCCTGGCGTTCACCTTTGCCTCTTGCTGATAGGCACTGTGCTCGCGGTGGGCTAAAAGCGAGAGGTGACCGTCTCGCTGGTAGGCGCGTAGGTCGAACAGGTCAAGCATGGCCATGACGTGGTCGAAAATATCCGACTGTACTTTCTCGTATTTGACCCATTCTTTTTCTGCGCTAAAGCAATAAATTTCTAAGGGCAAACCTAGCTCATTTGGGGGAAGCTGCCTAACCATGAGCGTAAGCTCCTGGTTAATATTCGCATGCTTGCGCAAATAGGCTTCTAAGTAGGCTCTAAACGTACCGATATTGGTTAGCTTGCGGTTATTGAGTAAATCCGACTCATCAATGGAGTAATCCCTGTGATAAGCACGCAGTTCGTTTTTCTTTTTATCGATATATTCGTTGATATAACGAATTTTTGAAAAGCGGTCTAACATATCGTTGTCGCAGAGTTTGATAGAGTGCACATCAATATAAATGGCGCGCTTAATTCTGCGGCCGCCGGACTCCTGCATACCTCGCCAGTTCTTCACCGCTTCAGTAGTAAGGCTATAAGTAGGTAGTGTCGAGATGGTTTTGTCCCAGTTTTGTACCTTTACATTGGTTAAGCCTATTTCAAGTATTTCACCGTCGACTTCGTATTTCGGCATGGCTATCCAATCACCGGTATTGAACATGCGGTTAGCGGCAATCTGTATACCGGCTACAAAACCTAAAATAGTGTCTCTGAATATCAATAACAGCACCGCGGCAATAGCGGTTAGGCCCGATACGATAAGCAACGGACTTCTATCGACTATTAAAGAAATACTCAGCAGTATAGTAATGATTGCAAAGGCAAGTTTAGTCACCTGAATGAACCCTGTAATCGGGGCTCGTCGGGAAAGGGCTGAGGCGTTGTAAACGTCTTCTACTGTGCTTAGCATGGCGTACAAAGCGAGTAAGCCACTGTAAAGCATATACAGCTGAGCACTTTTGATTACCATACCGTGCATGACGGCTTCATCATCGATAAGTACTGGAGTGGCAACGTAGATGAATAGCGCAGGGAAGAGGTGCATTAAACGTCTAAAGAAGCCATGCTCTTGAAGCGCGTTGTCCCATTTATTATTAGACTTGTAAACCCAGCTAGCAATTTGCGGGCGTACTAATAACCGCGCAATAATATAAATGAACGCTGCAATTATCAGGATAGACCCTAGTGCAAGCACTGTATAAAGCGGGTCCTCAGTGGTTAAGTTTGGGAAAACGTCTTTTACCAAGTGTATAAAATAATCGCGTACTGAAGCACTCACTTCCATTATTTATGACTCCAATAATTGCTTTATGCGGTTGTCTTTATTTTTCCATAAGCTGTTTAACCAGTTTTGGAAATAAAGACGAAATTCAGACTCTGTGCGTTCTGACTGCTGTTGTAACTCGGGTACAGGCGTTACGTTTACATCAATAACAATTTTAGTCATCTGGCCGCTTAACATTGCCATCATCGGATGACGTTTATTTTCAGGGTAGAGCAAAGAAATATCCAGTACGTTCGTAAATAACTCGCCCATGGCTGATAAGGCGAAAGACACGCCCCCCGCCTTAGGTGGAAGTAAGTTGACGTAGGGGCTTTGCTTTGAAAGGTGCTTCTGTGATGTAAAGCGTGTTCCTTCAACAAAATTTATTACTGTAGTTGGCACGGTTCTGAACTTTTCACAATACGTTTTAGTGGTTTCCAGATCTTTTCCCCTTTTTTCAGGGTGCTTCTCTAAATAAGCACGGGTATACCTGTGCATGAAAGGCATATCAAGTGCCCACGCGCCAAGCCCTACAAAAGGCAGCCAGATAAGCTCTTTCTTTAAGAAAAACTTGGGCGCTGGAATACGATGTGTAGCAAATTCAATAAGTAAAATGATATCGAGGTAGCTTAGGTGGTTCGCGATAATAAGATACCAGCTATCTTTAGAAAGCGTGCCGTGAACAGAGCACACAATGTCAACCTTGTTGAATAGGCGAATCAATATGACACTAATGCGGCCAAAGCTAAACATCAGCGCGTGCATGACCTTATTCCACGCTGTTCTAATTTTTCCGTTCGGCAATAAAAGCTTTACCAAACCCAATAGAATAATAAGCCCACCCCACAAAGCTAAGTTAAGAATTTGCAGTGTGGTATGTAAAACGAAGATAAAAGGCGCGAGTACTAGACGGATCATAATGGTTTCTGAGTTGCGTTAAGTGATGCTAAACGTTGATCTTTGGCATGCCAACGCTCATTTAGCCATGTCTGAAACCGGGCACGCACTTGTGGGTCATCAAAATAGCTGTCGTTGAAAACCCCATTGTCCATAATCTCTTTTATTGGCATCACATCAATATTCACGCGAATGTCGCGAACTTTACCGCTTACGAAATCCCAAAACGAGGGGACCCCATTAGGATAGTCGATGGTAACGTCAATAAGTTTATGTAGCTGGTCGCCCATGGCCGACAACACAAAAGCAATACCGCCGGCTTTAGGCTTTAGCAAGTGCTCAAACGGAGAGTTCTGTCTATCATGCTTGGCTGTGGTGAAACGCGTGCCTTCTACGAAGTTCATTATACTTACCGGCTTATTGCGAAATTTTTCACACGCTTTGCGGGTGGTTTCCATATCTTTACCTTTCAGGTGCGGATTTTTAGCAATGAAAGACTTCGAGTAACGACGCATGAATGGAAAATCGAGCGCCCACCAGGTAAGACCTAAAATGGGCACATAAATAAGCTCTTTTTTGAGGAAAAACTTCAGAAAAGGAATCTCTCGGTTAAATACACGTTGAAGAACGAGGATATCGACCCAAGATTGATGGTTAGCAACAACGAGGTACCAATCTTTTCGAGTCAGTTTTTCCAGCCCGTTTACTTGCCACTTTGTGCGTCCACTAATGCGCTGATTAATATTATTGACGCCGATCCACGCGGTGGCGCATGCGTCGAGTAAATAAGAAATGAAACGCCGCCACGGGGCGATAGGGATGAGTTTAAAAACTGCCAATATAAAAATAGGCGTAGACCACAAAACTGTGTTTAAAAAATAAAAAATGACCGAAATAGTGCCAACAATATGATGCAGCAGTGCTTTTACCATTGTACTTACCTCAAAAATTAGACGCTTAGTGTAAACGAACTTGATCTAAAATCCGATAGAGCCTTTACTGATTCCACAATAAAGGTGCAAATTTACGAATTTAAGGAGCTGAAATGGAACTTATTGGCGAAAATAGAGCATTTGGGGGGCGTCATTTACGCTACACCCACAAAGCTGAAACAACACAGTGCGATATGACATTCGCGATATTTCTTCCCCCTTTCGCTTCGAAAGAGAAGCCAGTGCCAGTATTGTATTGGCTGTCGGGGTTGACCTGTACCGATCAAAACTTCATGCAGAAAGCGGGAGCAATGAAACTAGCGGCCGAGCTCGGTATGGCAATAGTCGCACCAGATACATCCCCTCGAGGAGAAGGTGTACCTGATGATGAAGAAGGGTCTTATGATTTCGGCCTAGGCGCTGGGTTCTACGTAAATGCTACGCAAGCACCGTGGAATACGCATTACAACATGTATAACTACATTGTTGATGAATTGCCTGCGCTCATTGAAAGTGAGTTCCCTGTTACTAAAGAGCGAGCCATTAGTGGCCATTCAATGGGGGGGCACGGTGCCTTAGTTATCGGCATGCGTAATCCGAATAAGTTTGTATCTGTGTCTGCTTTTAGCCCTATTTCAAATCCATCTGATTGTCCGTGGGGACAAAAGGCGCTTGGCCGTTACTTAGGCGATGATAAAGAAACGTGGAAGGATTATGACGCTTCTGTGTTACTTGCAAGTAAAACACACAGCGTGCCGCTTTTAGTTGAGCAAGGCACAAAAGATGAGTTTTTACACGAGCAACTAAAGCCGCAAACGTTAGTGCATGCTGCACAGCAATCAGACACCCAGTTAACGCTAAACATGCATGAAGGTTATGATCACAGCTATTTCTTCATCGCTTCATTTATTGAAGAACACTTAGAGTTCCACGCGGGGCATATGGGCCTTATTTAACAATATTTCGAATGTGGAAAGCCGAAGAACGGCGATGTAAATCGCGGTCTTCGGCTTTTTTATTTGTAGATAGGGTAAGAGATGGTGTAGGTCATTGCCTGTTTATTTAAGCTTTTGCGCTAGCGAAATAAATTCCTTTATAGCGACGGGGCGTTGGTATAAATACCCTTGACCATACGCACATTGATGACTTTGCAAAAAGTCTTGCTGCTGCTGGGTCTCAATCCCTTCAGCGATGATTTTTATATTCAGGTTATGTGCTAAACCTAAAATAGCTTGCACAATGGCTTGGTCGTCGGTGTTTTTTTCAAGTTCACTTACAAACGAGCGGTCAATTTTAAGTTCGTCAATTGGCAGCTTTTTCAAATACACGAGTGAACTGAAGCCTGTTCCAAAGTCATCAATCGATACGGTAATCCCCATCCCGCGAAGTTCGTTCAACAGAACCGAAACCACATCTAAACTTTCTACCAACACGCTTTCGGTAAGTTCAATTGACAGGTTTGAGCCCGGCAGCTGATGGTCTTCAAGTGCGTTCTTAATTTGGTTAAGCAAGGCCAAGTCTGAGACTTGTCGGCCCGAGATGTTAATTGCTAAACGGATGTCTAAATTGGCCCCTTTTAAGGCGTCAATCGCATTACACGCTTCATTGATAAGCCACTCACCAAAGGGGAAGATGAGCTCGCTTTTCTCCGCTAGTGGAATAAATACTTCAGGGGAAATAAATTTTCCCTCGGGCGTAATCCAACGTGCCAAGGCTTCACATTTAACAATTTTACCTGTGGTTAAATCGACGATAGGCTGTAAAAAAAGCTTTAGCTGGTTTTCGTCTATCGCTTTGCGAAGCTGGTTTTCAAGTTCATTAATGGCGAAGTGCTGTTTATGTAACTCTTCGCTATAAGTTAGCGCAGTATTACGCCCCTGATATTTAGATGCCTGTAAGGCAATATCAGCACACTGAAGCAGACCCTCAGACGAACTGCAGTGGGCAGGGTAGTTAGCTTCACCAATATTCACCCCTAAGTTTGGCTCGCTTCCATTAAGGACGGTATAGGTTTGGGTTAACTTTTGAATAAGGTTTTTTACGTACTGCTCGCTCGATTCATTCTTAAACGTATCTTCACGTTTCACTAGGGCGAATTCGTTACTGCCAATTCTTGCTATAAAGCCGCTATTGCCGACGAAGGCCTGCAGGCGAAGCGCGAAGGACTTGAGGATCTCATCTCCTGACTGATAGCTAAGCGCTTCATTTATTCTCTTGAAACCGCAAATATCAATAATGAAAAGCTTGAATGCCGTTTCCTCTTGCACAAGACGTTTTACGGTATCAGTAAACAGATTCCGATTGGCAACCTTGGTTAGCGAGTCCATTCCGCTAGCGGTTAACACGCTCTCTTCTTTATTGTGAATATGTGTAATATCAGTAAACAGGTAAACCCAGTGCGTCAGCTCATCTCCCTGTAACACTGGGTGAATGGTAACTTGAAGCCAGACTTTGTATTCGTCCACCGGCTGCCAATAAAGCTCTCCCTGCCAAGGGGCTTTTTTCTTCACAAGAGTTGGTAAGAAAGAGGCGGGGGCATCGATACCTTTTAATAGCTCACCTACGCGGATTGAGCTTGGTGTTGTACTGCTGCAAAGAAGAAGCCTATGAGAGGCTTTGTTATCAAGAACTAAACCGCCCTTATCATCAAGAATAACCACACCTGTTTCAAGGTTGTGAATTGCTTGTTGAATAGGAGGAACCAATTTCTGCATTCGTTTATTTTTGCGAAGCACACTGTTTAATTTGTGCCTTATATATTCATGCTGACCAACGATTTCGTGGTGGCTTAACAATAGCTCTCTTGCGGCTTGCAGGGTTTTTCGCTTTTCGTCGAATTGTTCTTCAATGTTTTTAACTACTAAGTAGCGCGAGCCAGATTCGCTATTAATCGCTAGTGCCTCAAGACGTAGTACCTGCTTTTCATTTTGTTCTGTCCAAAAGCCTGAAGACAAGGTAAAAGAGGTATCGCCTTTCCACACCTCACCGGCATCTAGAAAGAAATCATCTAGGAAAATGGAGGGGATATGCTTTTTTTGTAGCCGGTTTTTTTCGTCTAATGTGACAACGTGAGGAAGCCATGGTAATTCTGGGGTTAGGCACTCTAATTCTTCTTCAGCACTGCACTTGAATAAAGCGCAATTCGTAATGCCTAACGCATTTAATAAATGAATATCCATGGCAATCTCCTACCAAAACGCAATGGTACTAAATAAGTTCTCTACATTTTCACCGGTTTTTGCGCTGGTTTTTGTAAGCGAAGTAAATTTCTGAGCATAAGTGTTTAGCTCTTCCTCACTCCAATGCCAACTTGTTGGAAGGTCGGTTTTATTAACAACGAAAAATGCAGGAATGTCAGGGTAGTGTTCTTTGGCGAGTTCTAAAATTTCCATGCCTTCAAGCAAAGATTGAGAACGGGTCTGGTCTACCACAACGATGTAGGCGCTGGCCCCTCTAAGATATCGAGGGTTGAAACCACAGTATCTGTCGATACCTTCTAAATCCCAAAGCAGAAGCTGAACACCGCGTCCCTCTTTATTGACTTGTTTCTTGTCTATTTTTACACCAATAGTGGTCTTGTACTTTTCAGAGAAAATACCTTCGACGAACTGCTTGATTAGGCTTGTTTTTCCAACACCAGTAGGTCCTAAAATACAAACTTTTTTCTGTATCACTGAAAAGTTTCCTTACTACAGCTCACTGGATATTAATACGTTTAACATAACTGAACGTCCCATTGATGCGTTTTGCAATGGTAGCTCTCCTAAGCTTACAGGTATAAGGATATCACTTTCTACACCAAGTGAAATTAATGAATTCACAACATTCTCTGCGCGTTTTTGGCTAAGCTCACGATTTCGTGCACTTGAACCTGAGTTGTCACTGGCACCCATTACCACAATGCTAACAACCGTATTGGTTTTGTTGGCAAGAGATAAAAGTTGCTTTATTTCGTTAGCCAGTGATTCTAATTTAGCTAACTGTACTTCAGAAAGCACTTGTTGGTTAGTAGCAAAAAGTACAGTTTGCGAAGAAACTTTATTAACTAACCGGTTTAGCGCCGCTTTTTGTATAACAGCATTGTCGATTTGATGGGCTGCTTTTATGTTAAGCGCATCCGTATCTACATGAATTGACGAAATACCTGGAATACGCCCCATTTGTTGGGTAAAGCGCTGAGCGGTTGAGGCGAATACGCTTCCCGAAATCACTGCGTTATTATCCTCTTTAGCGTTAAGCGACAAGGTTTCTGTTTCACTTAAGTGGAACGCATTAACCAGTGTTTCGAGTTTACGCAATATCACATGGGATTTGAGCGAGACAAACGGCTCTTCACTAACAATCACTCTGGATAAGTCAATATCACTTTCGCTAAACCACTGGTTAATGCTGGTGGCGGCGGGATCTCGTAGCACCTTTGCGTGTACTTTTCCGTTTGAAATATAAGTGTCGGTAAGGATGACACCAGGTGGAGGCACAAGCTCGTGTAAATCGCTTTTTAATACAGTCAGCGATAGCCGCATAAATGATAGAATAACTATCGCGAACAGCATTGCTAAAAGTACAACGCCGCCGATAAGGCGCTTCGATTTCTTACCTTCGCCTTCTTTTCTTTCACTTACCAAGCAGTCGGCCAAAATAGTTTCGCAGCCATCAAAGGGGGCGTTATCACCGTCATAGTTGACTAAGGGCTGTTGGTAAAAGTGGTGAAACTCTTCTAGCGTCTGCTGCAGCTTGCCGCGCACTTCGGGCGGAACACTGCCTGTTACTGCCGCGACAAGTAGAGCCTGGGGGCCAATTTTAATAAGTAATGTGAAATCTTCTGTTTTGATTTCACCAAGCTCGTTTTCTGATTCCGTGCTTGTTACGCCAAAAGCGTCGGCCACAAAATCATTAATGGCAACTAGCATGGAAGAAATGAGATCGGCATCTTTTTCTTTGTCAGGATCTGATGAAATACTGTGAAGAAGAGTTCCGGTCTCTCTATGAATAACCAGAAGCTGCTGAACCTGATATTGATAGATTTGTGAGGCAACGTATTCAGAATACTTGATACCCGACTGCCATGCTCTAAATCGCCACGAGATACTCTTCGGACTTAGGCTGTGTTCAATAAGCGCGTTGGTTCGTTCTACGAATTCAATCAAAAACGACGAAACCGCTTTTCTTACCAATGTGCCAACAAGGGGATAAAGCGTGCCTACAATTTTCTCACTGTTTGCCTCTATGGAGCGGTGCAAAGACTTTTCGACCAGAGGGACAAGTACCTTGTTCACTGAGCCATCTTTGGTTTCACGCTCAAACAATGCTTCTGAAACAACACTACTTACAAAGCCCTTTGCATCGCTATTAAACTTCTCTTGAACGAACTTGTCGTCTCGTCCAATAAGCAGCTCTCTGACTTTATCCAGTGAGTTGTCAGGCAAATCAGCTGGTGCTCCCTTGTCAGTCATTAATTAGCTATCTGTGGCGAGGTTGGTAGCCATAGTTGAAAGTAGGTTCGCCAGTGTTTTCCTGTCGGTTTTACTTTCTGAAAGCTCGCTCGTTACCTGCTGAAGTTTTTCCAGCAATTCTTGATGGCGTTTGCTAAACAAGTTATCCAAGGATTCAAGCTCCTTAACAACGTGAGCTTCAAGCGCGTCATTGTCACTTTTCGCTGCAGTTTCAGCTATTTCCAGCTCACTTTGTAATTTATCAGTCGTATTTTGAAGCTGCTCTTGAACATTACTGTGATTGTCATTAGCACTGGCCAATTGATTAGAAAGTTCAGAGATTTGTTGATCGATAAGCTTACGTATATCGTTAAACTGATCATCAAGATGTGTATTCAGTTTTGCAAAGCTGTCGTTAACGCGTGACTCAAGGGCAGACAGATCTGCGCGAAAAGCACGGTTAGTTTGACCAAATAAAATTTCTCTTAATTGAGCAAGTTCGTCTGCTGGTTGAGGGGCGCTTTGGGTTTCGTTAACGTCTTGCGCTTGCTGGTCCTTCGGCTTCTTGTCCGCCATAAAATGTCTCCAAGGGCGCGGTTTATTTGCATCAGGCATGCAAAAAACGGCTATCACATATTTATCTATGCTAATAATTTTTAAGTCCTACTCTATACAATAGCCCCAATTTGAAAACTTTGAAATACGCTAAAAGCATAATAGTGGTAAGCACCTAGCAAAAAGCAGCGCTGTTTCAGTAAGTTGTTATTAGCCTTTCTGTGCGGTCTCCTCGTTTAGTGTGCGCAAAAAAGCATAAAAGACGAGGGAGAAAAGTTAGAACAACCCACTAATATCCGCGTAAGTAATATTGAAAGCTTTTATCGCTACCGATTACTTCCTTTGTTTAAAGAAGAACTACCTGAAACCCATAGGCAAATAGCCGGTATGCCATTTTCAAAGGCATTGGGTTTTCTCACTCAGTGCGAGTCGATAGGTCACCCTTTTTCAAAACTTAAAACCGAACTTCTCGCACTAAGTAGTAAGACTAAAGAGTCTGATTGGCCAGCAATAATGGCAGCAGGGGTAGATTACATTCAGCAGTCGCCATTACTGCTAAAAGAATTTTTGGCAAATTATCAGGATATAAAGCCTTTGCTTAGTGCCTCTTTTGCATCTATTCCGAGCGACAGTGCTAGCAAACTAATCGCGCTTTATGAAAATGGGATTTTACACGTAGAGCAAAGCCATAGTGTAAGAAAGAACGAAACGTCGCATTCACGTTCAATAACGATAGACGCTAAAGGGGTTCTTGGTAAGGCTGATAAGCTTGCAACCCTGAAAAAGCTCATCGAGTTTTCTGATAAAGATAAAACATACGCGTGTGATAAAGCCCTAACAGATTTAAGTATTTCCCGTTCACATGAGTTATTGCGTAATGGAAAACCAACCGGAGTCTTTATAGGGTCGGCGTATGCAACGCCTTGGTACATTAACGTGCCTGGGTTAGATTCATGTGCCAGCTTTGCCAAAAAGATAGCAATGAACTGTATGCAAAATCGGCAGCTTGAAGAAGCGGTGGGTGAATAATGTTGCTTGCCACTAGCCTATTTTTATCGCTATTCAGTACGGTCGTAATCATCATCTTTCACTATTGGGGATTAAGAACGATTACACGGTTTTCAAGGCGTTTTACGTCGCATTTTTTCATGAGTGTATCCGTGGTTATTTTCCTCTTCTTAATTCATATAATAGAAATATTATGGTACGCACTTATGTTGTATTTCGCATTCGACATCGTTGGTTTAAATGGATTTCAAGGTGATACTGTTCTATTGCCCTTAGACTTCCTTCACGTAGCAGCTAGCAGCTTTACTACCTTAGGCAGTTTATCGGTAACGCCCCAACAAGAGTTAGCGCTTTTGATTGACTCTATATCGCTCACGGGGTTTATGATGCTTACTTGGTCTGCCACTTATTATTATAATATCTTCTCAAACTCAAACCTTCGTGACACTTACTAGCGGGTGGGGGCTTATCAGTAGCCGGTGAAACACCATGGCTTTCATATCGTCATAGTCCTGTGCATCCATGTTGTACGGATAAGCGTCCAGCCATCGCGTGAGCTGTCCATTTGTTCATTTATCTTTGGTGTTCACTATTATTGAACAGTACAAAATAATGAACAAGAAGACGTCCATGTCTAAAATTTTTAGGGGAGAAAGGGGCCGCTAGAAAGTTTAGTAAGAGTTATCGCTCTTTTTCCTCGAACATGTAGGCAGCTTCAATGTAATTGAATGCTGCACTGTCTTTCTCATCTTGCGTTCATACTACTATAAGAAAGTGGAAAAGAAGGCGTTCATTTTGGTTCATGTAAATCTTGCAGTCATCAATGAGCGTAAGTTTGCTGCACAAGCCAAACAGTGACGTTCAATATGGTGACTTTTTATTTTGGATGCTAAGAGGCGCACGACGAGGGTGAAGTGAATGTTTTAGACTTGGAGAAAACTATCTTGCCTTTGTTTTTCTGCTTTACAGAAGTAGAATATACAGTTCGTTCTCCGCGAAGCCGCTTGTTGATTGAGTAAAAGCCATATTTTTGTATTCCTACTGTGTCCCTCTAAGGGATAAATCGACGGAATAACACGGAAATGTCACTAATTTTGAAATCGGTAAAAATGCGATGAGATTTACTTTTTTACATATTAATCAAGGTTTTAATGTCTATGTCTGACATCTCTTTCAATCGTAAATTCTCTGTCGCTCCAATGCTGGATTGGACAGACAGGCATTGTCGCTATTTTTTACGTTTAATGTCTAAGCATACGCTTTTATATACGGAAATGGTTACAACAGGGGCGATCATTTACGGTAAAGGCGACTATTTAGGGTACAACAAAGAAGAGCATCCTATCGCGGTACAGCTTGGTGGAAGCGATCCGTCTGACATGGCCAAGTGCGCAGAATTATCTCAAGAGCGCGGCTACGATGAAGTGAACATTAATGTGGGCTGTCCAAGTGACCGAGTAAAAAACGGCAGCTTTGGCGCGTGTTTAATGGCGCAGCCAGAAGTTGTAGCGAGCTGCGTTAAAGCTATGCAGTCTGCTGTTGATATTCCTGTAACCGTAAAATGTCGAATTGGTATTGATGACATGGACGAAGATGAAGACTTTACTCGCTTTATTGATACGGTCGCCGACGCTGGTTGTGATACATTCATTGTTCACGCACGAAAAGCTTGGTTGCAAGGGCTAAGTCCGAAAGAAAACCGCGAAATTCCGCCGTTAAATTATCCGCGCGTTCACCGCCTTAAACAAGCCCGCCCTGAATTATCGATTAGTATTAACGGTGGTATTAAAACACTTGCTGAAACCCAACAGCAGTTGGAAAGCGTAGATGGTGTTATGGTGGGACGTGAGGTTTACGCAAACCCATTTATCATGTCGAGCGTTGATAAGGACATATTTGGTGATGCTAATGCACAGAGTCTGTCACGTCGTGAGATAGTACTTCAAATGCAGCAATATATTGAACGCCAAGAAGACCCTTACTTTAAACCGTGGCATGCAGCCCGTCATATTTTGGGGCTGTATCAGGGCCAAGCGGGTGGGCGTATATGGCGCAGATATCTTAGTCAAAATGGTACAGGCAAAAATCCAGATCCGAATTTGCTCCTTAACGCACTGGATGCAGTAGAAAGTGCCCAACGAGAAGTGGCCGAATATAATAGTCAAAAAGACTAACGTTTTAGTAGTTTTGACCAAAGTTTAATATTTGTTCAATTTTAAGAAGCTCGCCTTATGGCGGGCTTTTTTATTTAGTTTATTAAAATCAGGGTGTTAATAGGTTTTGAGATCTTGGCACAGCTCTCGCAATCCTCTAAGTATCGCAACAACGGCGTGTTGTTGCACTGACTAACTCAGAGGGAAATTATGAAAACTTCACTAATCGCAGCAACTTTACTAACAGCAACCATGGCAAGCAGCGTAGCAAATGCAGAAGAGTCAGTGCTACAGTCGTTTTTAACCAATGTTGTATCAAATGCGGTAGCCGCAACAACGCAAGAAATTAAAGCCGATGTGTATCAAACAGTTGCAAACACCACTTACCATTTCGAACTGAGCCCACAAGAGTTGCAGGGCAGCGGTAAGGTGAGTGTAACCGACCTTGTTGTCGCTACACCGACTAATGGCGAAGCCAACTAAATTGATACTTAGTTTAAGAGAGCGCCATAGGGCGCTTTTTTTGTACCTGTAATAACTTGAAAAAGGGTAGGCATCGCAACAGTTTTTGCTCGTGGTCAAATTAACGAATTTGTTGGTCAAAAAAACTAACAAGTTGCATCTGGTCGTTAAGTATGCAGTCTTGTTTTCTTTTATTTTAATTAAATATCATATAAAACAATGGGTTAAATAACTGGCACAGTGATTGTAATAGTTATGGTGTTGAGAAGAACTCAGTCAGTGGCAACCAGCGTCGGATCAGATAAACAAGAAATGCTGGAAACCAAAATACTATTTTGAACGGAGAAATAATCATGGGTATGTTTTCGCGCATTAACGATATTGTTCAAGCAAATATCAACGCAATGTTAGACAAAGCTGAAGATCCTGAAAAAATTATTCGCTTGATCATTCAGGAAATGGAAGAAACGTTAGTTGAAGTTCGCACCGATGCCGCCCGCTATATCGCACAGCAAAAAACGTTAGCGCGACATATTGACGCTGCGAAAAAAGAAGTGGATGGCTGGCAACACAAAGCTCAGATTGCGATGAACAACGATAAAGAGTCATTAGCTAAAGCAGCGCTAATGGAAAAGCAGAAGTATGTAGCGAAACTGACATCCCTTGAAGAGCAAGAAGGCCATTTGGCCGACAGCATTGAAAAAATCCAAGGTGATACTGCTCGTTTGAATACTAAGTTGGCGGAAGCTAAAGCGAAGCAAAAATCCTTAGCGCAGAGAAGAAACGCTGCCCATACACGGTTAAAAGTTAAGCAAGCGGATCATGAAAGTAAGATAGATGATGCCATGACACGCTTTGAAAATTACGAACAGCGAATCGATCACTTAGAAGCTCAAGTCGATGCTTATGACTTAACTAAATCAAGTGAAGCGACCTCTCTTCAGGCTGAGTTCGATGCAATGCAGGCAGATGAAACAATTGAAAGGGAGTTGGCTGAGCTTAAAAAGAGCAAGGTCGCTTAAGCGACCTTGAGTACCGCCGCCCCGTATTGCGACTGTCGAAATTAAGAATTTTTGGAGAAAATGATGAAAGTACCGACGCAGAAACGTATTTATAGAGATCTTGATGCTGGAATTATTTCTGGGGTGTGTGCAGGCGTTGCACGCTATTTTGATATAGACGCAGTATGGGTAAGAGCGGCGGCGGTGTTGGGGCTGTTTATGGCCACACCTATTACGCTTGTTGCGTATGTTGCTGCGGTTATCTTATTACCGAGGCTAGTGTAATGAAAAACTTTCTGATTGCATTGGTGATAGCCATTATATTGGTGAATTGCTTAGGTAGCTTAGTTGATAGCTGGCTGGGCATGCATATTATTATGTCTGACCAGCTTTTAAGCCCTTGGGAGAACGTAGCGGTTCTGTCGCTTATTGGCGTAGTACTAGCCATTGTGGGTTTCGTGGTAGCGGTGAGTGTGATGGGAACAATACTATTAGCCCTAAGCGCAGGGTTTTTAGCTTTATTAGTTGTGGGCGTTAGTGCATTTTGGCCCATAATTCTTATCGTTATTGCGCTATATGCGTTGAAAAATCGGAACTCTGCCGCGTATAAGCAGCGAAATGATCAAAGTATGCACCATACTTTATAACTAATATAAATAGATTTAAATTGTGTTAACGTAGTAAAAAATGGTGATATATAAGTAGCCGTCATAAAGGTTACGCATTATTCGCATAGTATTAATAAACTCAAATAGCTGACGGTGCTCGGCTATTTGCTATTTAACAGGAAGGTTGGTGTTTAGATGAGACAATCAATTAACTCAAAACGGATAGCGATTGTCGCTGTGGTGATTTTTCTTCTGTTCTGGCTTATCGGGTGGTATTGGAGCCTTTCGCCAGATACTTTTGATATAAGAAAGCGTTTAGAACAAAACTCATCAGTAGAAAGCCCAACGAATATTGCGGGTTATACACTTACAACCACCATGATAGACGTGTCTGAAACCTTGCTTAATAAACCTGGTGGTTATCTTTCAAATGACGTTATTCCCCCTAGCGTCTTTTTAGACAATATGCCAGCGTGGGAGTTTGGAGCATTGGAGATGGTGCGCGACTTAGCGCTTTCAATGCGCAAAGACTTTAGCCGCTCACAGTCTCAATCGATTGAAAACCCTTACCTTACTAAAGCTCATCCCAAATTTAATATGGACCATAAAAGTTGGGCATTACCGTCTTCTGAATCTAGCTATGCTGAAGGTATTGAGCTTCTGAAAAAATACCGCGACGAGCTGGCAAACACGCGAAATTCAGATAGTCAATTTTATACGCGTGCAGACAATCTGCGCGAATGGTTGAAGCAGGTAGAAAAACGCCTAGGTAGTTATTCACAAAGATTAAGTGCCAGCGTAGGATCTGCTAGAATTAATACAGATTTAGCTGGCGATGCTAATGCGAAACAATCTACGCCTAGCATCAACCAACGCGTTGTTCAGACAAGCTGGTGGAAGTTAGATAATAATTTTTATGAAGCGCGTGGGGCAACATGGGCTCTACTACATTTCCTTAAAGCTGTAGAAATTGAATTTAACGATGTGCTTGAAGATAAGAACGCATTAGTGAGTCTTCAGCAAATTATTCGCGAACTGGAAGCAACACAACAGTCTGTATTCAGTCCGATGATTTTAAATGGCAGTGGCTTTGGTATGTTAGCGAATCACTCTCTAGTGATGGCAAACTATATTTCTCGCGCAAACGCTGCTTTAATTGAAATATCAGAACTTCTTAATCAAGGATAATTAATGAAAAAAGGTCTTATAGCTGCCGCATTGGGATGCGCATTATTTTCAGTTTCATCTCAAGCAGACACTATCGCAGGCGTTTATGTTGGTGCTCAAGTTTGGCAAACCGATACCCAAGGTGGCTTTGCTGATAGCAATAACACAGCCGACTTTAATTTTGATGATGAGACCAATACGGCGCTATATATTGCCTTTGAACATCCAGTGCCTTTCTTGCCTAACGTTAAGGTTAACCACACTACGCTAGACAATTCAGGTACCACAACGCTAGATTCAACGTTCACGTTTGATGGCGAACTGTTTTCTGAAAGTACGACGGTAAATACAGATATAGAGTTAGATGCAACAGACTTTATTCTGTACTACGAGCTGTTTGATAATGACTTAGTAAGCTTTGACCTCGGTGTGAATGCAAAATATATCGACGGAGCATTATTTGTCGTTGATACAGCGAGTGATACAAGCGGTTCAGCAGAGTTTTCAGGTATTGTGCCTATGGCCTATTCCAAAGTTCAGTTAGGCTTACCTTTTACCGGTTTGTCAGCGTACTTTGAAGGTAGCTATTTGTCGTTTGACGATCACGAGTTAAGTGACTATCAAGCAGCCGTTCAATATTCGTTTATTGAAAGTTTAGCCGTTGATATGACACTTCAGGTGGGTTACAGAAACGTAACAGTAGATATAGAAGACCTTGATGACGTGTATGCAGACATGGAATTCGACGGTGTATTTGCTGGTTTAGAGCTTCATTTCTAGTCGTTAGGTATTGATTTTAAAGGGCGTGACTGCTTATGCAGTTCACGCCCTTTTGCTATGAGTAAGCGTAATTTCTTCCCGTTATTACTTATTCATAGTGTCATTAGCACTTTCAGTAATAAAAAAGTTTCATTTATTCTTTTCTCTTCTTGTAGAAAGCCGTTAGCCTTAGCGCCATTGATAAAAGGCTAAAAGACTATGTCACAAGATTCTAATTCGAACTCAGCGCCAGGCGCGGTATTAAACGAACAGCAGTGGAATGCGATTACGCAAGCCATTGCAGGCTTAAATCGTGATCAACTTACTTGGGTAAGTGGCTATGCAGCAGGCATGGCGGCTGCACAAGGCGGTTCGATTGCACCAGCATTGCAAAGTGCTCCAGCAGTCGGTGCTGGTGACGCGCCAACGCTTACTATTTTGTACGGGTCGCAAACCGGTAACGCAAAAGGTTTAGCGGCTCAGTGTCAAGCTAAAGCTGAAGAAGCGGGCTTCAACAGCAAGCTAGTTAGCATGGCAGATTACAAGCCACGTAACTTGAAGTCGGAAACCCACGTTGCAGTATTTGTTAGTACTCACGGGGAAGGCGATGCACCGGATGATGCCATTGAACTGCACGAGTTTTTGGCAGGCAAGAAAGCGCCAAAACTTGCCAATACCAAATATGCTGTAGTGGGGTTAGGTGACAGCAGTTACGAGTTCTTTTGCCAGACAGGTAAAGATTTTGATGAGCGCCTAGGTAAACTGGGTGGCAAAGCGATTATTGAGCGTCTTGACTGTGATGTTGATTATGAAGCTGAAGCACAAGCGTGGTTAGCTAAATTAATCGAGTCGTTAAAAGAAGACTTTAGTGCAGCACCGCAAACTGCGGTAGCGGCACAAACTGGCGCAGCAGTGCAAGGTGTTGCGGCGCAAACTTACACCAAAAAGGCACCGTTCAAAGCAACCTTAATTGAGTCTCAAAAAATCACAGGGCGTGATTCAATCAAAGACATCCGCCATATCGAAATAAGCTTAGAGGACAGCGGCATTACTTACCAACCAGGCGATGCGCTTGGTGTTTGGTTTAAAAATGCGCCGTCGTTAGTATCTGAACTTATTAGCATATTGTCGTTAAACGGTGATGCAGAGGTAACTGTGGGTGACGCAACTATGTCACTTACTGATGCATTAACTTCAAAGCTAGAATTAACGTTAAGCTACCCTAACTTTATTAAGTCGTACCAAGCAGCAACAGGCTCTGAAACGCTAGCGACGCTCATGGAAGATAAAGCGCAGCTTCGCACTTATATGGCCGAGCGTCAGATTATCGATATTGCTCGCGACCACCCAGGTAAGATTTCAGAACAGCAGCTGGTTGAAGCACTTCGCCCGCTTACCCCACGCTTGTATTCAATTGCGTCAAGCCAAGCAGAAGTTGAAGAAGAAGTTCATTTAACTGTGGCACACGTTGATTATGAAGCGTTCGGCCATCGTCACCAAGGTGGGGCGTCGGGTTTCCTTTGTGAGTATTTAGAGGAAAACGGTGAAGTTGATGTGTTTGTTGAAAACAACGACAACTTCCGCTTGCCGGCTGATCCGAATACTCCTGTTATTATGGTGGGACCAGGCACAGGTATTGCACCGTTTAGATCGTTTATGCAAGAGCGTGATGTACAAGGCGCTGAAGGCAAAAACTGGTTGTTCTTTGGTAACCCACACTTTACGCAAGATTTCTTGTATCAAGTAGAGTGGCAAGGTTACGTTAAAGAAGGCCTGCTAGATAAAATTACGCTGGCGTTCTCCCGTGATCAGGAAGAGAAAGTATACGTTCAACACCGTTTACTTGAACACGGTAAAGAGGTGTACGAATGGCTAGAACAGGGCGCACATTTCTATGTGTGTGGCGATGCCATGCACATGGCGAAAGATGTTGAAAATGCCCTAATTACTATAGTGCAAGAGCACGGCGGTAAGTCAGAAGCCGATGCCAAAGCCTATATTGTAGAGTTACGAAAAGCGAAGCGTTATCAGAAGGATGTCTATTAATGAGTAACGAAAAATCACCATTTATCGTTGAGGGCAAACTGGCTGACAACGAGCGCTTAAAGCGCGAAAGCAACAACTTGCGCGGCACTATCACAACAGATCTAAAAGATGATCTTACTGGTGGCTTTACGGCTGATAACTTCCAGCTAATTCGTTTTCACGGTATGTATCAACAAGACGATCGCGATATTCGCGCTGAACGTGCTAAACAGAAGCTAGAGCCGCTTCACAACGTTATGCTACGTGCGCGTCTACCCGGTGGTGTTATTACCCCTGATCAGTGGCTAGCCATCGATAAGTTTGCAGACGACCATACAATGTACGGCAGCATCCGTTTAACTACCCGTCAAACGTTCCAGTTTCACGGCGTGTTAAAGCCACAGATAAAATTAATGCACCAAACCTTGAATAAGGTCGGTATCGACTCTATCGCAACTGCTGGTGACGTAAACCGAAACGTGCTGTGTACCTCTAACCCTGTGGAATCAGAGTTGCACTTGCACGCTTACGAGTGGGCTAAAAAGATAAGTGAGCACTTACTTCCTAAAACTCGTGCCTATGCCGAAATTTGGTTAGACGGCGAAAAAGTTGAAACAACCGAAAAGCCTGTTGAACCTATTTTGGGTGACAACTACTTACCGCGTAAGTTTAAAGCAACGGTAGTTATTCCGCCGCAAAACGATGTAGACGTTCATGCAAACGACCTTAACTTTGTTGCCATTGCGGAAAACGGGCAGCTAGTTGGCTTCAACGTACTTGTTGGTGGTGGCCTTGCAATGACCCACGGCGACAAGAGCACGTATCCGCGTAAAGCGTCTGACTTTGGGTTTATACCGCTGGAAAATACGCTAGACGTAGCCGCTGCGGTTGTCACAACTCAGCGTGACTGGGGTAACCGAGTTAATCGTAAAAACGCGAAGACCAAATACACCCTAGAGCGTGTTGGCGTAGACAACTTCAAAGCTGAAGTGGAAAAGCGTGCTGGCGTGACTTTCCAGGATAGCCGCCCTTACGAGTTTACTGACCGTGGCGACCGATTTGGCTGGGTAGAAGGGATTGATGGTAAATACCACCTTACCGTGTTTATCGAAAATGGTCGTATTTTAGATTACCCAGGTAAAACGCTAAAAACGGGCTGTGCAGAAATTGCCAAAATTCATAAAGGGGATTTCCGTTTAACTGCAAACCAGAACTTGATTATTGCAGGGGTTCCGCCACAAGACAAAGACAAGATAGAAGCCTTGGCGCGTGAACATGGACTAATAGCGCCATCAATTTCTAATCAGCGCTTAGACTCTATGGCTTGTGTTGCATTGCCAACCTGTCCGCTAGCCATGGCAGAAGCAGAACGTTATCTACCTGATGCCGTTACCGAACTAGAAGGCTTACTTGCCAAGCACGGTCTTGAAGAAGATAGCGTTATCTTCCGCGTGACAGGCTGCCCGAACGGCTGTGGTCGCGCCATGCTTTCAGAAGTTGGCCTGGTAGGAAAAGGGCCGGGTAAGTACAACCTTCACTTAGGTGGTAACCGCGAAGGTACGCGTATTCCGCGTATGTATCGAGAAAATATAAGCGAGCAAGAAATCATGGCAGAGCTTGATACGCTGCTTGGCCAGTGGGCTAAAGAGCGTGATTCAGGTGAAGCTTTTGGTGATTATGTTGTTCGCGCTGGTGTTGTCAAACCAGTAGTAGACTCCGCACGGGATTTCTATGACCAATAGTACAGCAGAAAAGCAGCAGCCGCTTACGCTTGATATCAGCAAGGAAGCCCTTGCTGATATCAATGACATGTTGGAAAAAATGACAGCGCAACAGCGAGTAGCTTGGGCGCTCAATAACTTGCCAGATACACATATTGTGTCTTCGAGCTTCGGAGCGCAATCGGCAGTTATGCTGCACATGCTTACGCAGGTACAGCCGGATATTCCGGTTGTGCTTACCGATACTGGCTATCTGTTCCCAGAAACCTACAAGTTCATTGATGAGCTTGTAGAAAAGCTAAACCTAAACTTACATGTTTATCGTGCTGACATGTCATCCGCGTGGCAAGAGGCGAGGTTTGGCAGGCTTTGGGAACAAGGTGTTGAAGGTATTGAGAAATACAATAAATTGAACAAAGTTGAGCCAATGCAGCGTGCGTTACGCGAGTTGAATGCGGGAACCTGGTTCGCGGGATTACGCCGAAGCCAGTCTGATACCCGAGGAAAATTGCCTGTGCTGCAAAAGGTAGGTCAGCAGTTTAAGCTTTACCCTATTATCGATTGGAGCAACAAGGACTTGCACTATTATCTTAAAGATAACGAGTTGTCCTATCATCCGCTATGGGAGCAGGGTTACGTGTCTATTGGTGACTGGCACACCACGCAATCTCTTCAAGAAGGAATGAGTGAACAAGATACCCGTTTCTTTGGGTTAAAACGTGAATGCGGTTTACACGAGTTTGGTGATGGTATTTAGCTTATGTTAAATACCTCGCCTAATACCGCCTTTAATTCTTGAAGGTAAGCGTTGTTGGGTGATTTGGTGACAAGTTTGTAAAGCTCGCTACCTACAGAGGTGAACTTGTAATACACCAGTGCAACATCGGAGGTTTTACAGGTTAAGGTCATATTCTCATTCACACACCGCCATGTAACCTGTTGCCCTTCGGCATATACGCCACTTTCAATCTCGCTGGCGTAAATTAACTTCATTTCTTGTAACGACAATAAGTCGGGATAACTTAATCCAACGGTAGCTAAATTTATTTGCTCTGGCACGGGGCGTTTAAACAGCGAAAGCAGCCCCTTGCGTTTGTGATAGCCCACCAATATACGCGGTACTGCGTCGTTATTTCTGCGGCTGGCGATATTAACGGCTTTATTAAACACTTTAGCGTCGCGATGTGTGAGCGTTTTTAATAGCTGAAGTGTTCTTAAAGAAAAGCTACCGGGCCGTGCGACTTCCACTGCGAAAATTTTACCCCATAATTCCTGCATGGGCTGGCTGTAAATCTCTTCAGCCATGGTACTAAATGCGAAAAACCAATCAGGGTCAAGATTATCGCTAGTTTGTTCGTTGATTGTCACATTTAGTGCTATATTTAAAACAGCTTGAAGATTGCTCGCTTTTTGTGTTTCTAAAATTTGTTTTCTTCGTTCCAATGCATGTTTTTGCTTCTTTGGATCAGAAGACATCAACGAGGGGCTGATACCTACTCGTGCGAACCACGAAAGCATGCGTTGACGACTAGCATCAGCTTTCACTGTACCAGCCGCTTTTTCTGCAGTAGCTTGTTCAGCCGTAGTCTTGGCGCTGTCATTTCCCGCTTGCCGTGGTTTTTCTACCTCTTGAGGAAAATGCTGGGGTGTAATCTTCATAAATGGTTAAATGACTGAATGTAAAATGGCATGTGACATGAGAGCACTATTGCATTGCGTAACCTATATATCAATGTAATCGTCGCTTTAGACTATGAGTAATACGTTCTTGTTTTGTGTGTTTCGAGGAAATGAGCGGTAATGTCGGCAATGGATTACGATAACGACGAATTGATTTTTTTAGATGACGATGGTTCAGTTGAAGAGCAAGTTCTCTTGGGCAAAGATTGGAACATTCTCATTGTTGACGATGATGAAGAGATTCACACGGTTACGCGCCTTGCGCTGTCTGACCTTGTCGTAAACGATCGTAAATTAAACTTTATCCACGCTTATTCAGCAAAGCAGGCTAAAGCGTTACTTCATGAATATAGCAACAGTATTGCTATTATCTTGCTCGACGTGGTCATGGAAACCGATGACGCTGGTTTCGATGTAGTTAAGTACATCCGTGAGGATATGAAGTTGTTCGAGCCGAGAATAATCCTGCGCACGGGTCAGCCAGGATATGCGCCCGAAGAACAAGTCATAAAAGTCTACGATATCAATGACTATAAAACCAAGACAGAGCTCACTCGAGCAAAACTACTAACAACTATTATCTCTTCTCTGCGTTCTTATCAGCAAATTATTACCATTAGCCAAAGCCGCGCAGGCTTGGAGAAAATTATTACCTCCTCGGCTAACCTGTTTGAAGAACATTCCGTAAAAGAATTCTGCGAAGGTGTCGTTACTCAAATAAGTTCTTTAATTGGGCTCGATTCAGAAGGCTTATTGTGTGCAAGAGCAGGTTCATTGCTCGACAGGGATGATTCTGAAGTTTACGTTTTAGGTGCAGCGGGCGAGTATGCTAAGTTTATTAATCATCCAGTAGCCGACGTTAAAAATATAGAAATAGAAGAAAACGTCGTTCGCTGTTTACGGCTTAAAAAGCATATTTTCGAGCCAAGCTGCTCGGTACTTTATATCAGTAGAGCGGGCTTTGAAGCGGCAGTATACGTGCGCCAGACTCATGAAATAAGCGAGCTTGACAAGCACTTGCTGGAAGTTTTCTTATCAAGCATTTCCGTGGGATATGAAAACGTAAACCTTTTCCACGAGCTAAGAAATGCAGCGTTTCGTGACTGGCTAACGCGCCTTCCAAATCGCAACGAATTTATTAACATGTTGGATAAGCCCCACCTATTCGCCGGGGAAAACTGCAGTGTGGCCCTTATCGATGTTAATCACTTTTCAGACGTTAATGACGGGTTAGGCCAGGAAGTGGGAAACGAATTACTGCGGGCTATTAGTGGTCGTTTTCAAACTTCTTTTGATGGACTGGTTAAAAAAGGCCGTATTGGTGCGGACGTATTTGGGCTGATTGGTCCCGATGAATTGGTTTGTCCAGAAGCGATTAACGCTATCTTTCAATCGTCTTTTAAAGTCGGCGATCACACACTTCCAGTAAACGTGACACTTGGATTTTGTAAGTTAGATAACAAACGCAATATTGGTATTGAAATTTTAAAGCGTACCAATATTGCCTTAAACCGCGCTAAGAAAAACCTTACAGATAACTTTGAATATTACGCGAAAGACATTGAGGACCAGACAACCTGGCGTCTCGATATGATCCGTCGTCTTAGAAGTGATTTTGCTGCACGAAAGCTAGAGCTTTGGTTTCAACCCCAAATAGATTTACTAAACGAAAAAGTAGTGGGTATGGAAGGTTTACTGCGGTGGCCTGATGGCGATGGTGGGTATATCTCACCGGCGATCTTTGTACCCCTCGCAGAGTATTCTGGCCTCATCGTAGATATTGGTGAATGGGTATTAGAAGAGTCGTGCCGCCGTCTTCAAGCGTTGAAAGAAAAAAACTATGGCCACCTACGCGTAGCAGTCAACATTTCTATTCCGCAATTCCGAGATAGGTTATTTGTAGAAAAGGTAAAGCACGCCCTGTCAAATGCTAACTGTGATCCCAGCCGTCTAGAGCTGGAAATTACAGAGAGTGTTGTTATGGATGAGCCTCAAATAGTGATTGATGCATTACGCTCGCTAAAAGAATTTGGGGTGAAAATAGCGATAGATGACTTCGGCACCGGTTTTTCATCAATGAGTTACTTGCAGCAGTTACCTCTAGACCGACTGAAGGTAGACCGCTCTTTTGTAAAAGATATTAAGCCAGGTGCGAGTGCAGTGCTGGCTGAAACAATTGTTACCTTAGGTAATAAACTAGGCTTATTAACCATTGCGGAAGGCGTGGAAAAAAGAGAGCAGGCTAGCTACATGATTAAGTTAGGCTGTGATGAGGCGCAAGGTTACCTTTACGCGAAACCCATGCCGTTTGACGCGCTTTTAGCGTTTTTAGAGAACCACGATTAGTTTTGTAACGCGTTCGAAACATAGTGTTGGAGCATCGGCAGGCTTTCTTCCTCAAACCACTTATTTTTTGCGAGCCAGCGGTTATTTCTGCCCGACGGGTGAGGTAAAGCGACGTGACCGGCGTTCGCTGCAAACGTAGTGTAAACGGCGTCTGTTAAATTTTTATATTCGGGCAAATAGTATTGCTGCGCGTAACGGCCAATATAGACCGTGAGTTCTGGCCTTATTTGTGACAGGAAAGCCTGATGCCAAGTAGGCGCGCACTCTTTTCGGGGTGGAGCATCCGCACCGTTTTTGTATCCCGGGAAACAAAATCCCATAGGCAGAATAGAAATGAGTTTAGGGTTGTAAAAGGTAGGTTTTGATACTGACAGCCAGCTACGCAGTCTATCACCGCTTGCATCGTTAAAGGCAATGCCACTTTCATGAGCCTTCAACCCAGGTGCTTGACCAATAATAAGTACTTTGGCAAATTTTGCCGTACTGAAAATAGGGTTAGGAGTGTGAGGAAGGTACGGAGCGCATAAGGCGCAATTTCTCGCTTCTGCTGCCAGTTCATCGTGCCCTTTCACTTTTTTCTCCAAATATTTCTCGTTGTAATACTTTTGTCACAAAACTATGATCTCAATTTGACTATCTAATGTATATACAGTATGTTTAATAGTGACAGTGAAAGACTGTAACACAGGAGAAGAAACATGCGTAAAGTAGTACTAACATTAGCTCTATCAGCAGCCTTTGGTATTGCGCATGCGGAATCTGGTAGCAACCAGCTTTTCGATTGCATGGATGCGAAAACATTCGAAATGAACAACCAATGTATGTCGAGCCAAATCGACAATAACATTCGTTTCCGTGATGCACAGGCAAAGCTTATCGACATTGCAAGCGAAAGTCAGGGTGACTACGCTATTGCGACAATGACATTCGATCAAGAAAATATGCACATCGACATCGTAGCACATAAAGATTCGCTAAACGCGCTTGCTGCGAACCGTAACTAGTTTTTAGTTAACGCACATAAGCCGGCGACAATTTCGCCGGCTTTTTTGTGCCTGTTAGAAAATCCTGTTCAAGCCGTTTATCGCTGCAACGCGATAGGCTTCAGCCATAGTCGGATAGTTAAATGTGGTATTAACGAAGTAGTCAATGGTATTACCTTCACCTTTTTGCTGCATGATAGCTTGCCCGATGTGCACAATTTCTGAGGCACGCTCTCCGAAGCAGTGAATGCCCAAAATTTCTTTTGTTTCACGATGAAAGAGAATCTTAAGACTACCGGTTTGCGTGGACGCAATTTGTGCTCTAGCCAAATGCTTGAACTGTGCTCGTCCTACTTCATAAGGCACTTTAGCGGCTGTTAACTCCTGCTCTGTCTTGCCTACGGAGCTTATTTCCGGAATAGTGTAAATACCGGAAGGGATATCGGCAACAAGCGCTGAATGAGTGCTTATTCCAAGCATGGCTTCTGCTGCAAACCGGCCTTGGTTATATGCCGCTGATGCTAAACTAGGGTAGCCAATGACATCACCGACGGCATAGATATTATCTATCTCTGTCTGATAGTTTTCGTTTACGCGCAGTTGCCCTCTGTTGTCTGCTTTAAGACCAACATTCTCCAGCTTAAGGGTATCGGTGTTACCCGTACGCCCGTTAGCAAACAGTAAACAGTCTGCTCGCATTCGCTTACCTGATTCAAGGTTTAAAATCACAGAGTCATCTAACGTTTCGACCGATGAATACGTTTCGTTGTGGCGAATGAGAACGCCGTTATTCCATAAGTGGTAACTCAGGGCGTCGGAAATTTCATCATCTAGAAATGAAAGTAAGCGATCGCGCATGTTAACCAGATCAACTTTAACACCTAACCCTCTAAAAATGCTGGCATATTCAGAACCGATAACACCCGCACCGTAGATTATGATGGATTTAGGGTCGTGATCTAACGACAAAATGGTATCTGAGTTATAAACCCTTGGATGATTAAAATCGATGTCTTTCGGGCAGTAGGGACGGGAACCAGTAGCGATAGCTATTTGCGCTGCAGTAACCGTGTCTTTTGAACCATCTTCACGCGTTATCTCTAAAGTATGCGCATCAACAAAGCTTGCTTCGCCGTAAAACAGTGTCACCCGGTTTCTATCGTAAAAGGAAGAGCGAAGGCGTGTTTGGCTTTTCACAACGCCACTGGCATGACGCATGATATCTGAGAACGTAAGGCTCTTGCTTAAATGGTTATCGGCAAACAGAGGCGATGAGTTGTACTCAATGAGCCGGCTAACTGAATGACGAAGCGCTTTCGAGGGGATGGTTCCCCAATGCGTACAGCCTCCACCCACCGCTTCATAGCGCTCTACAACAGCCACTTTTTTACCGGCCTTGGCAAGTTGCATAGCAACACCTTCTCCGCCAGGACCCGTACCAATAACTATCGCGTCATAATGATAAGAAGGTGATTTCTGTTTTTGCTTAGCTGCCATTTTACTTTCCTATTGTGTAACGACTGGTGAGGTGGCGACATCGTAAATGCGCGCCAACTTCGCAACGGCATAAACCGTTTAAGAAGTTGCTATAAATATAGTACTACCTTAGTTGTCTTGTAATTCCAACTATAGGATAAAAAAAACCACATAAGCAGGCACTTATGTGGTTTTTCCAAAACTTAATTTACAGAAAGTTAGGGGCTAGGCCATTTGTAACGATAAGCTTTGCAAATGTGTCCATTTTTCTTTCTGCACAGCAAACGCGTGCTTCAGTTCTTTGTACTTATACGCAAGTTCTAACCCTTCAATACTGCGTTTTAAGGTGCGTTGCTTAACACGCATCACGCGCTTTTTCGTCGCGTAGTATTCACTCATTCGCTGCATAAGCAGGTCGTACTCTTCTTGAATAGTGTGCATCATTTCTTCAGCGTTGGGCAGTACCGATACTTTCTCACTAGCCCTTTGAAGCTGCATGGCCGCCAGTGCCTTTTCGATGCGCTCTTCAGGTACTTTGCGAAGGTTCGACGTTAAACCTACATAAGACAGCCCTTTGATTAGCCATTTAGTAGGATCAAACTGATACCAACGAATGCCGTTGCGGTAATCGTATTCAAAGATATGGTGGTAGTTGTGATAACCCTCGCCAAACGTGAAGAAAGCTAAAACGCCATTATCTCGCGCCGTATTTTTATCGGTATAAGGCTGACTACCCCAAAAATGGGCCAGAGAATTAATAAAAAACGTAACATGATGAACTAGCACCAACCGAAGAACGCCCGCTACTAAAATCATGCCCATCACGTCGCCGTTCAAATAGCCTAATAGACCAGTAATGCCAAAGTTAGCAGCGAGTACGATAGGTAAGTAGTATTTGTGCTGCCACATCACCACGCTATCTTTTTGCAGGTCTTTACAGTTGCTGTAGTCATCGTAACGCTTAGCTTGATACTCGCGTAACATCCAACCGATGTGCGCGAACCAAAGCCCTTTCTTTGCAGAGTAAGGATCTTTGTCGTTGTCGTCTACATGGCGGTGATGCACACGGTGATCAGAAGACCAATGCAAAATACTATTCTGCAAGGCCATAGCGCCGCCGATAGCAAGAATGACACGCACAACAATGTTTGCATCGTAGGTCTTGTGAGACCACAGACGGTGATAACCAGCAGTAATTGACATGCCGGTAAAGTAGAACAGAAATATAGCAGTACCAATTTCTGCCCAATCAATGCCTTGATACGCCACCCATAGCGGCACACCAATAAATGCTATTGCGCCAGATATTATAAATACCAGCGCATTAGTTAGGATAAGAGGAGGTTTTTTCATTTTATACAACTTGGCTTACAACTGTTCGCTAATTTATCGTTTTACGAGGCTTCAGGCAAGCAAAACCCAGATAAGTTCTGCTTACATGTGTAAAGTTTAATTATAGCCGAGGGTGGATAAAATGCGGGTAAAGTAAACTAATTAATGCTTAGCCCTTGTTTATAAAAGAGATGATTTCGTTTCTCTTTCCCCATTAGCGTGTGTTGCGATAAACTACGCACGCTAGTCCTTGATGTAAGAAGTTTGATTTCATTAATGGCTATTCAGATGATGCAGAATTTACATCGTAAAGTGCTGCAAATCATCGGGCCATTGAACGTTAATCAACATAGGTTGCAAATGTGAGTCGACAAGAACAGAAATTAAAAACCCGCCAAAATATCATACATGCTGCTTTTTCACTGCTAGACGAAAACCGTAGTTTGTCGGCAATCAGCTTGCGTGAAGTCGCCAGAGAAGCAGGCATTGCACCTACGTCTTTTTATAGGCACTTTAAAGATATGGATGAGCTGGGTTTAACGCTGGTGGATGAAGCGGGTTTAGCATTGCGTCAGCTTATGCGTCAGGCAAGACGACGTATCGCGTCAGGGGGCGGTGTTATCCATACCTCTGTTGAAACCTTTATGGAGTTCATTGCGGCCAATACAAACGTTTTCCGTTTATTACTGCGTGAGCATACTGGCACGTCGTCTGCCTACCGGCTAGCAGTATTCAGAGAAATCCAACACTTCATAGACGAACTCACTGACTACATCATTGAGCAGCAAGGTGTGGAGTATTCCTGTGCACAACTTCAAGCTGACGCCATGGTAAGGCTAGTATTTAGTGCAGGCGCTGAGGCGTTAGAAGCTGATGAAAAGCTACGCAAGGAAATTGGCGAAAAAGTCAAAGCTCAACTTCGCTTTGTTCAGGTAGGTGCTACCCAGAAAAGCTAGCACCAACAGTATTATAGGAATGTTATGATACTGAAAACTTACACGCAAACTAGCCTTTGCGTGTAAGTAAAACACCTGCCTCAATATGATGGGTGAAAGGAAATTGATCAAATAGTGCCGATTGAGCGACGTCATGAGTTTCACTCAATAGTTCAAGGTTTTGCGCTAAGGTTTCAGGGTTACAAGAGATATACACAATATTGTCGTAATCTTGAATCATTCTTAATGAATCTTCATCTAACCCAGCTCTTGGTGGATCGACGAGTACAGTCGTAAAGTTATACTCGCTAAGATCGATACCCTCTAATCGGCTAAACGTACGCTTTCCTTTCATAGCTTGCGTAAATTCTTCTGCAGCTAACCTGACAATTTTTACATTGTGCAGTCTGTTTTGTTCAATATTAAACTGCGCTGCTTGTACCGAGGGTTTCGCTATTTCAGTACCCACTACGTTATCGAAGTGAAGGGCCAGCGGTAATGAGAAGTTACCGGCACCGCAGTACATTTCCAATAGATCACCAGATAGAGGCTTAACGCAGTCCAGAGCCCATTCAATCATCTTACAATTTACTTCAGCATTAGGCTGAGTAAAGCTGTTCTCGATATGCTTGAATACGAACTCATTACCCTTTACTGGCAAACGCTCAATAACAAAATCGTTGTCGATAATGCGTTTTTGTTTTCTTGCACGGCCAATAATATTCACTTTCGGGAAGTGCGTTTCCAACGTACTTTTAAGAGACTTTGCGGCAGCTTCCCATTCATCATCTAACTGGCGATGGTATAAAAGGCTAATAACGAGTTCACCAGATAGCGCTGAAAGGTAATCTATCTGAAACAACTTCTTTCTTAGTATTTCATTAGGGCGAATTTCGTTTAGTAGCTTTTCCATCGCATCGTTAATTGTTTTGCACGCGGGAGGGAAACTATCTACGCGATATTTTTCTTTTGTTTCCTGATCAAACATGATGTGAAAGAGGTCGTCGCCCTCGTGCCACACCCTAAATTCTGCGCGCATACGATAGTGAGTAGGCTGTGATGGGTAAACCGAAGTTTTAGGCGCATTAAATGGAGAAAGTAACGCCGAAAGACGATCTACTTTTTCGTCTAACTGCGCTTGATAACGTTGTTGTTCATCGGCCGACATAAAATTCTCCATTGATAGTTGAGGTCGCGAATTGTAGTCCCTTATAAAATAACTGCAACAAGCGCTAGTTACTTCTATAAAAATCGTATAAAAAAAGCTGTATTAAAATTAAACAATACTGAATCGTCGCCGATAATAAGAAAGAGGATAGTGAGGATCAAATTATGAACGTGGGTCAAATTAAAGCTTTCATGGGCGATCAAAAGGTCGAGCAAAAAGCTGAACAGAAAGCGACGGTTCACCCGAATGAAGTATTGAAAAAGCAGTTGCAGCAAGATGGGTTGCAACAAGCAGCAGAGTTTTCTAAGCAGCAAGCGGCGTCTGTATCTGTTTCAAGCAGTCAAACGAGTATAGGTTTACGGGTAGTGAGCAGTAACCTGAACCAAGCGTTAGAGATTGACGGACAAAAGCCGCAAGAAACGAAAGGAAAAGCGCTGGACGAAGAATCTTCTAAGTTATTCGACTTCGAAAAGGTGGCTAGAAATGTACTTAAGTTTGTTGGCGGTGTAATTCGCGGGGCCGCCGATGGTGGAGCAAGTGAAGAAAAGCTAAATGGTTTATTTAGTCAGGCGAGAGAAGGCGTAAGTCGTGGTTTTGCCATGGCAGAAAAAGATTTAGCGGGTTTCATGAATGATGAGATAGAGCAGGGCATGACAAAAAGCCGCGATCTCATTGATACGGGAATCAATGATCTTGAAACCGATATCTTTGGTCGTCAGCAGCCTAACGCTGTCTCCATATCCACACTAAATGCAGTAGCGGCATCAGAAGAAAAGAGCGGAAGCTTGATGATACGGACAAAAGACGGCGATGAAGTCAGCTTTAGTTTTGAAAGCTTACAGTCTTTTAAAGCGTCTCAACAGTTAAGCTATCAAGCGCAGATCTCACAAGAGCAACAAGATAGTTCAGGAGAGTTAGACCAACAGAGTGACACTGAAAGTACAGCGGCTTATTCTCAACAGACTTCTTATCAGTACTATGAACGAAGCGGAATCAGTTTTTCCCTCAAAGGAGAACTTGATGAAGGTGAACTAGAGTCTATTGCGAATTTAGTGGGTCAAGTTCAAGACTTAGCTGATACCTTTTATAATGGTGATATCGATAAAGCATATGAAGAAGCATTGAGTTTAGGCTTTGACGATAAAGAACTGGTGGGTTACGCACTGCAGCTTAATAGAACCACACAAACTGAAGTGCTAAAGACATACGAGAACATCCAGCATTATAATGAGGGTAATAGCGATAATGCTAAATACGGTAACGTAGTAAGTCCAGTTGCCCAGTATCTAGAAAAGATGATGGATACGTTTGCTAATGCAGAGAATAAGCTAGCAAGTAGCGAAGACTACAATGCGTTAATTGCTGGATTAATAAATGAAATGAAAGATGTGCAGGTGCCTGACTTGATATCCGCTATTAATAGATTTCGATCTTTTAATCAGACTTTACTAGACGGACTACCGCAATCTTTAGAAGCCAGCGAGTCTTAAACCTTCCTCATATGAAAAAGCCCGGAGCAAATGCTAACCGGGCTTTTTTACATGCGAATGAAGACTATTCGTGATCGACTTTATCTTTCGCTGGGCGAACCTTCAATGTACGCTCTTGAAAAATAGAATCGTTCGTCTTATCTATAACGCTACTTAAGTCATCGGTAACAACTTCAATAAAACCGTAACCTTTTCGCTTTCCCGTTTTTCGATCCTTCATTAGCCGAACTGACTGTACTTCAATAAAACTGCTGAAGTATTCCTTCACAGCGTTTTCATTTGCTCGATAAGGCAAATTACCTACATACAAGGTTTCTATCGATCCTTCATTAGAGTGTGCTCTGGCATCTGAGGAAGATGGACTTTGAATAAGAGACGCTAGCCATGGAGTGACGATACCGCTTATCAACAGAGCTGCTGATACGGTTAGTGGAACATGAACGTTTAAACTAGCAGAAGAAAACAACAAGTAACCTGCAATTGCAAAAATAGCGCTTATAACGGCGCATTGAATAAAGCCTACTTTCATATACCTACCTTTCTATTGTTTATTATGGGGTTGGAGGCTGTATACAGTTTACTCATTTGTAACAATTAGAACAATAAAATGTGAAAAAACTAGCCGAAAGATGCATTGAGCTTGTAGATATGATGCAGAAATGAGCGGTTAACCTCAAAAGTGTGCTAAAAAGCAAAAAAAACCAATTTAACTGTTGATCTTTCTCATCAGGTATCTATAATGCGCTCCACGTTCTGAGGGGGCTTCGAGAAAAACAAAGTCAACTTAGCAACAAGTGCAAAACCAAGTTTTCAAGCAAATAAAAAGTTTAAAAACAAGGTTGACATCGAAAACAAACGATGTAAAATGCGCACCTCACTCGAACAGGGTGAGCCACTAAGAAGCAACGCGCTTCGCGGTGAGCAAGGAAAACGAATCAACTGAAAGTAATGTTGGTCTTCCTTGCGCAGAAGTCACGACAAAAAGCGTCATGATTCTGCACGATGTTCTTTAACAATTTAGACAAGACAATCTGTGTGGGCACTCGTTAAGAGTGTCACAA
>Ga0114906_1000031_pt1 | contig 89653 bp, 110 predicted proteins | sample MalvirDeepMed_M9_FD_89687 | JGI IMG/M metagenome (GOLD analysis project Ga0114906, IMG submission 89687) | Marine viral communities from the Global Malaspina Expedition - Malaspina viral metaG DeepMed_M9 | ecosystem: Environmental > Aquatic > Marine > Oceanic | place: Mediterranean Sea...
CGCCGAAGCCCTTGCCGGTTTCTTTCTCGATGGCTTCCAGCGCGGCATCCACCTGCGCTTCCAGCGTTTCCGGATACTTCCGGTCGAGTTCGTAATACGCCGTGCAAACGGCGGTCGTGATTGTAAAGCCCGGCGGTACCGGCAGGCCAAGCTTGGCCATTTCTGCGAGGTTGGCGCCTTTGCCACCCAGCAGGTTTTTCATTGAGGCGTCGCCATCTGCGCTACCGCCGCCAAAAGCATACACCCAGGTTTCGTCTGCTGGTTTCAGTGCTGCTTCACCCATGAATTCTGCCTTCCGATACATAAGTCGAGTCCCCCAAGGATACTCGGGGGCGATTTGCAATTTCTATGCTGCATCGCAGCGCCATTGGCCAGTACCAGAAAGGGTACACTCAGCGTGACAACGTTGTTCGTGACACATTGGCGCGTTGGCGCTCAGGCGCCGCGTTCCAAACTGAGACATTGACCCAAAAACGCCTTGATCTGGATCAACCGTCGATACGGGAGAAATCAGCTACGCAATGCAGCGTTGCGCGAATTTTGGTCAGCAGGGCCAGGCGATTCGCCCGGACAGCGGCGTCATCATCGTTGACCATGACGGCCTCGAAAAACGCGTCGACCGGCGCGCGGAGCTTGGCCAGCTCGGCCATTGCGCCGGTGAAGTCTTCCGCCGCCAGAGGCCCTTCGATTGCTGCCTCAACATCCGCCAACGCCTTGCCCAGCGCCTGCTCCTCGGCGGGGCCCTTCGCGATCAGCGCGTCATCGACTGAGAGATCGGACGGCAAATCGCCCTTCTTCTCCTCGGCCTTGAGGATGTTCGCGGCGCGCTTGTAGCCCGCGAGTAGGTTCGCGCCGTCCTCGGTATCCAGAAACACCCCCAGCGCTTCGACACGGCGCGTGATGAGCACGAGATCATCCTCGCCGAGGGCGAAGACCGCATCGATCAGGTCGTGGCGTTGGCCTTGATCACGGAGGACTTGCTTGAGGCGGTCAGCGAAGAAGGAGAGGAGGTCGCTCGACACTTCCAAGTTGGAATGAAGTTTCAGTCGCACTTCATTCTCCAACACAATCCGAACCACGCCCAGCGCCGCACGGCGCAGCGCGAACGGATCTTTTGAACCCGTCGGTTTCTCGTCAATCGCCCAGAATCCAACCAGCGTATCCAGCTTGTCAGCCAGCGCGACAGCGATGCCCACCGGATCGGTCGGCACGGAATCGCTCGGGCCCTGCGGCTTGTAATGGTCGCGGATGGCATCGGCGACCGCTTCGGGCTCGCCCTCTTCCAGCGCATAGTAGCGGCCCATGACACCCTGCAGTTCCGGGAATTCGCCGACCATTTCTGATACAAGGTCTGCCTTGGCGAGACGTGCTGCGCGTTCGGCAAGGTCCGGATCGGCGCCAACTTTGGGAGCAAGTTCACGGGCCAGCGCCGCAACGCGCTCCACCTTGTCGCCCAGCGAGCCAAGCTCCGCCTTGAACGCAATCGTGGACAGTTTCGCGGCCATGTCTTCAAGCGGCGTCGCCTTGTCCTTCTCCCAGAAGAAGCGGCCATCATCGAGACGCGCCGACAGGACACGCGAATTGCCTTCGGCCAGCTTCTTGCCGCCATCTGTCGCTTCGATATTCGCAACTACGATGAAATTCGGCGCGAGCTTGCCGGTCTTCTTGTCGTTGACGGCGAAATACTTCTGGTGCGTGCGCATGGACAGCTGGATCACTTCCGGCGGCAGGCTCAGGAAGGCCGGGTCCATGTCGCCCAGCACGACGACAGGCCATTCGGCGAGACCAACCACTTCTTCCAGAAGCCCCTTATCCTCGATCCACTCGAGGCCAGCGTCTGTGCAAACCTTCTCAATACCGGATAGGATCACTTCGCGGCGGGCATCACGCGTCAACTTCACATGGCCTGCACCGGACAGGGATTCCTCATAATCCTGGCGATCGAGCACCTTGTAGGGCCCACGGCCGTGCACGCGGTGGCCTTCGGTTTCGTTGCCGCTGGCCACGCCGTCGACCTCGAACGGCACAATCTTGCCGTCCAGAACGCAGACAATCCGCTGCAGCGGGCGCACCCAGCGCAGCTCACCTGTCCCCCAGCGCATGCTCTTGGGCCAGTGGAAGCCGCGAATGATGGCAGGCACAGCCTCCGCAATGATGTCTGTCGCATCCCGGCCTGGCGTCTCGATCACGACCACGTAGAAGTCGCCCTTTTTCGGGTCTGAGCGCACTTCAGCCTGGTTGATGTCGCTGAGCCCCGCACCGCGCAGGAAGCCTTCGACTGCCTTGTCAGGCGCGCCAACCTTGGGGCCCTTGCGTTCTTCCTTCACATCGGCTGAGCGTTCGGACAAATCATCCACAAACACTGTCAGGCGGCGCGGCCCAGACGCTGTTTCCAGCGACGCCCAGCTCAGCCCGGCCTCGCCAAGCGCCTTTTCCAGCGCCGCACCCAGGTCCTGCTCGGCCTTGGCCTGCATCCGTGCGGGAATTTCCTCTGAGAAGAGTTCGAGAATCAGGTCTGCCATGAAGGGGTCCAGCCAGTAACTACAAGCTTGCACGGCATACTAGCGCGGGCGTCAGGGTCAAGCGCCAGACGTGCAGATGGGCGGATCAGTCCGCACCGAAGGTCAACTCCCACAATTGCAGGCCGCCCCCTTTCATGGAGACGAGCAGCCGCTTTCCGTCTGGCGAGAACTCAACCCAGTTCGCGCCATACATGCTGAGATCCTGCACACCCGCAAGAAAGGCTCCCGTCTCCGCGTCCCAGATCTTTCCGGACAGATCCATCGCGCTGGTCGCAACGAATTCCCCATCGGTGCTGAAGGTTGCGTTCCACAGGGGCGCTTCGTGTCCCGTCAGTTCCAGCATATTGCCGTCATCATCCCAGACACGCGCGCTCTTGTCGGCAGAGGCTACGAGAATACGGTCACCATTCGCGCTGAACGTGGCATAGGTCGCGGGCAATTCGCCGGATTCGACCATGCGCACCTGCTGCCCTGATTCCGCATCCCATACGCGCACCGTGCCGTCATTCGACGCCGTAACGATCTGGCTGGCATCGGCATTGTATCTGGCGGAGCGAACCGCAGCCGAATGCCCTGACAGTCGCAAAATTTCCTCGCCTGATCGAGAATTCCACACCCGAACGGTCTTGTCATAGGAGGCCGTGACCACCCGGTCCCCGAACGGACTGTATTCCGCATAGGCGACGACATCGTCATGCCCCTCCAGAACAAGCCGGGCTTCATCGCCAAGCGCGCTCCAGATGCGTGCCGTGCCGTCTTCAGACGCTGTGATGAGGCGCTCTTCATTTGGGCTGAACCGCACAGTCAGGACCGGCGCGGTATGGCCGTTCAGTTCGGTCGACTGGCCATAAAGGCTTGGCGTCATACCGACGATCCAGAGACGCGCGGTGTGATCTGCTGAGGCACTCGCCACGAACCGACCGCTCGGGCTGTAGTCCACACCGTAGACTTCATCCGTGTGGCCGCTCAGGTCTCCGAACCAGGACACCGACTTCAACTGCAATCGCGTGCGGGCGCAGGGCGGATTGGCGAGATTTCGGCGCGCCACCTCGGCAAATTTCCCGTCAGGATACTTCTCAAGGTGCCGCGCATATTTGGTACAGGGATCAACCGCCGTGTAGCCGACGCTGGAAATCTCTACCCAGTCGACCGTTTCCTGATCTAGGGCGACATCGGTGCGGCATTCACCCGCGAAGCAATAATCCAGTGACACGTCCGAGTAGATGGCCGGGCGCTGCTCATGATTGATACTCGACGCTAGCACGGCAACTTCGCTGCGCGTCTCGTCGACACTACGCAGAAGTGGAGTCTCCGGGTCGCCAAGGCGCGGCAACAGGCTGCGCGTGAAGACCGAATAAGGCGAGTCATCCTCCGGCCCCAGCCGGTCCAGCGCCTTCTGCCGGGCGCCTGCCGCATAGACAACGAGTGTGCCCGGCACGATCTCCAGCCGCGACAGGCCTCGCGTTACGCTGCGCGTACCCGTGTCGAAGGGATTGTCCCGGCAGGCATCGATGATGGCGAACAATAGGCCGGGCCTTCGCGCCTTGATCTCTGCCAGCACGTCATTCGACAAAGACACCGTCTGACGGCGTAGCGCGAACTCTGATGATTCCAGCGGGGCATCCCTCAGGGCAAGGAAATTGTCAGCGCCGTCCGACCAGCCATGCCCGGAAAAGATAAAGGCAACCTCATCCCCCGGCTCTATGGATTGAAGGAAACCATCCAACGCCTCCAGAAACTCTATCGTACCCGGATCGACCAGGCGGGTGACCTCAAAGCCCAGCTGCCCCTCGAAAGCCTCGGAATATCCGGTCGCGTCGCCAATTGTTTTCTGAAGGTCGGGCAGTTGCTCATAATCGCCCACGCCGATGATCAAGGCGCGTTTGGTCTTGGCATCAGCGCCGAGCGCGACGCCCAGAAACATCAGGCAGATCAATATCCCGCGAAACATGATGCGTCCTCCCACGGGAGAAACTCTACTCCCACGGGCCGCAATGGACAAATGCGCGGGTCTTCGCCCTTAGGCGCCGGCGCCTTCCTGCTCAGCCCATTGCGCTGCGGCGCCTCGGGCAAGGTCGCGAACACGGGCGATATAGGCCTGACGCTCCGTCGGGCTGATCGCGCCGCGCGCATCAATCAGATTGAAGGTGTGACTCGCCTTCAGGGCATAGTCGTAGGCCGGCAGCGGCTTACCCGCTTCGCGCAGGGCGTTTGACTGGTTCTCGCAATCTGCAAACCAGCGCTTCAGCATTTCAACATCCGAATGCTCGAAATTGAAGGCCGATTGCTGGCGCTCATTCTCGAGGAAGACATCGCCATACGTCAGCGGCACTTCGCTGTCCGGATCGTTGAATGGCAGATGATAAACATTGTCGACGCCGAACACATACATGGCGAGGCGTTCGAGACCATAGGTCAGCTCGCCGGACACCGGAAACACGTCGAGGCCGCCAACCTGCTGGAAATAGGTATACTGGCTGACTTCCATCCCGTCGCACCAGACTTCCCAACCGAGGCCCCAGGCCCCTACCGTCGGGTTCTCCCAATCATCCTCGACAAAGCGAATGTCGTGGACGGTCGGGTCAATGCCGATGGCGTACAGGCTTTCCAGATAAAGGTCCTGAAGGTTGGCCGGGTTCGGCTTCAGGATAACCTGGAACTGATAGTAATGGCCAAGCCGGTTCGGGTTCTCGCCGTAGCGCGCATCCTTTGGGCGGCGGGAAGGCTGGACATAGGCGGCGCGCCACTCTTTCGGCCCGAGCGCCCGGAGAACCGTAGCGGGGTGCAACGTGCCTGCGCCGACTTCCATGTCATAGGGCTGCAGGATCGCGCAGCCTTTCTCGGCCCAGTAATTCTGGAGCGTCAGGATAAGATCCTGAAAGGATTTCGGTTTGGCATGTGCCTTTGGTGCAGTCATAGCAGAAGTCCGGATATCAATATCGTGCCGGGTTACAGCCGCGCGCGGAACGAGGCAAGCATGGGAATGCGATCAGAACGACCAACGGGATTCGTCGTGGTCATTGCTGACACCGCCGCGCCCGGTGACCAGACGATAAAAGCCGCCATGACCCAGCATCGCCACGAGCAGGCCGACTGTCAGGAAGCCAAAGAATAACAGGCCAAACATGACCATCTCCCTTTCTGCGCCCCATCCTCATTTCAAAGCCTAACCCGCAAATGTGGCAATTCCCAGAGAAACCGAACTACCAGTCTATCGCATCGCCCTGACGGATAGCGGCGAGGCGAGCACTGGGTTGGCCGTCCTCTGTGTGTGTGATCAATGGCGACAGCAAATGAACCTGCCCGCGTTTCAGCCCCTTACGTCCACGCACGAGCACACGCCGGGCTTCTTCATCGCGTTTCGAAGCGATCGGCAGAACCCGGATTTCACCCGTCAGTCGGTCCAGCACCGACAGGATTCTCGCCAGCTCTGCGGCCCGGTGAATAATCACGATCGGCGCCCTGGGCTTGGCAGCAAACGCCATCGCCTTGATCCAGCCGTCCAGGCTGAGGGATTCGAGGTAGGCCGCCGCCTTCTCCGCACCCGGCGCGGAAATTCGGCCCGGCTCGAAATACGGGGGGTTGGCAAACACCACGTCAAACTGGTTTTCCTTGTCACGCACCCATTCTGCGGCATTTCCGGTTTCGATGTTCACGCGATCCTGAAACCCGTTCGCGGTCACCGACTGGCTGGCGAGCGCCGTCATGCCGGCATCGATATCGACACCCGTTAGCTGCATGGACGACAATCGGTAGGCCGCCGTGAGCAGCGCCCCGCCACATCCGCACCCGATTTCGAGAGCTGACCCATTCAGTTTTTCCGGGAGGGCCGCTGCGAGCACGAGCGAATCCGTGCTGGCCCGAAACCCTTTCTCGGGTTGGAACAATTTTACCCGTCCCTGGTATAGCGTGTCTTCTGTGACCCCCGGCACTAGCCCGGTTCGACTTCTGCCAGGGCGGTTTGCGCCGCGGCCGCCAGATCATCCGCAACCATTACGCGGCGGGGAAATGCACCGATATTCCCTTCAACTGCCGATATATGCTGGTCCGCGATAAAATACTGAACACCAGCTTCCTGAAGCAGATGTTCAATAAAGCTCAGCTTGACGAGGTCATTGGTACGAAAGACTTCCTTCATTCAGTCACCGTCCCGCGCAGATTTATGTCTACCGACCGCGCATCATAGGCGTTTGGTCGATCGGGCTTTTCGCCCGTGCCCGTGAGGATTTCCAGGACTTCGGTGACGGCTGGGCCGCTCCCGCCTCCAAGGGGGAAGCCAATCCCAACGCCTACGCCGACACCGCTGCTGCGGCCATAGGAACCAGAAGACCCTCCTATGGACACGCTGGAACCGGTCCGTCGGCCATCTGCCGATTGCTCGGTGTAGCTGTTGACGATTTCGAACCAGTCAGCACCTTCCTGAAGCGTCAGCTCGGCCGCGCGCAGCAAAGCCCGATCACGGGCTCGAGAGGCATCGGAATCAGTATAGGAAACCTGATACCGACCGGTTTCGATCTGCTGGCTGGAATACCCCATCCTCCCACTGCCCGAAGCGGGCCCATAGGACTGGGTTGACGTGCATGCGGCAAGCATCGCTGCCGCAACGATCATTACATACGGCTTCATGAGTCAGACCTTTCCCGGTTTTTTCCTGTTTGGCAAATAGATAGCTTATCCAACGACCTGATCTGGGTCTGGTTGCGCCACAACTTCTGATATAGATGCGTCCGGGTGACACGGCGCGCTTGATGCGAACGTCTCGTAAGACTATTTCCCATTCCGACAGAGAAATGACGGGAGCCCATGAACAACGTGACCCTTTCGCCAAAACCAAGAGGCAAAGAGGCCATCGGTTCCATTGTGGATCGCATGCAATCATTGGTCGCCGACGATCTTGCCCAGGTCGAGCACCTACTTGCGACTCGCGCCGCCAGCCCGATTTCCGTGATTCCCGACCTGTCCGGCTATATCGTGTCGGCAGGCGGAAAGCGCCTGCGCCCTCTCATCACTCTCATTTCGGCCTACGCTGTCGGCAAACCGAATACGGCAACGCACGCGCTGGCCGCTGCGGTGGAGTTCATCCACACGGCCACCCTTCTCCATGATGACGTGGTGGATGAAAGCGATTTGCGCCGGGGCAAGCCTGCTGCAAAGGCCATCTGGGGCAACAAGGCATCGATTCTCGTGGGAGACTTCCTGTTTGCCCGCGCGTTCAACCTGCTTGTTGAAACCAACAGCCTGGAGATCCTGAATCGTCTCGCCACGGCCTCGACCATCATTGCCGAAGGTGAAGTACGCCAGCTGGCAGCGATGCAAGCCCGTGACCTGCCGACAGAAGACTATCTCGCAATCATCGAAGCAAAGACCGGCGCCCTGTTCGAAGCGGCTGCTGAGACCGGCGCAATGTCTGCGGGCAGTGACGAACACGCGCATGCGCTGGCGACATATGGCAAAAATCTGGGCCTCGCATTCCAGATCGTCGACGACGCGCTGGATTATGGCGGAACGACATCCGTTATTGGCAAGTCCGTCGGCGACGACTTCCGCGAGTGCAAGATCACCCTGCCCGTGATCATCGCGAAGCGTCGCGGTTCTGATGAAGACCGCCTGTTCTGGGACCGGGCCATGAATCCGGAAACCCAGCAGGACGCAGATCTGGCCCATGCAGTTCACCTGATCCGCGCCACGGGAGCAGCAGAAGCTACCATACAAGAAGCTGAAGCCTACGCCGCACTCGCCAAAGGCGCGCTGAGGTCTCTGGAAAGTTCACCATACCGTTCAGCGCTGGAAGACCTTGCAGATTTCTGCGTCAGCCGCGCCTACTGAACCGGTCGGGACCGTTCCAGCCACCAGAATGCCGAGCCGATGGCAGCGAGCGCAGCCAGCGCAACAAATTGCAACGTCGGAAAACCATCCGGCGACGCCTCTGCTGCACCGAAGAGCGTCACAACGCCCATCACAGCGCAAATCAGCGACATGGCCCACCAGAATGCCGCTACGCTGATGTGGCCCCACCCCCGTGCGATCAGTCGCTGATAGGCATGATCGGTATGCGCCTGAAGCACATTGCGCCCCTTCAGACTGCGCCAGGCCAGCGTGAGAATAACATCAATGAGGAACGGCAAGGCCAACGTCACTCCAAGAAGAGCCGTGCGTACGCCGTCCATGCTGACGTCGAGATGGTACACGGCCATAAGACCAAACAGGCCCCCTGTGCCGAGTGATCCGCAGTCGCCGGCATAGAGAACCCCGCGCAAATTCCAGGCGAGGAATCCGAGCACTGCGCCAAAGAACGCAAATTGCGCGACGATAGCGAACTCGCCCAACGGGTCTGGAACACAATTGCCGAGACAGAGCATCAAAATCGCATAGAGTGGGAACAGCCCAACAGTCATGACTGCTGACGTGCCCAAAGCCAGTCCATTGGCACCGTCCATGAAATTCACGGCATTCGTAATCACGATCAGCCAGAGCACCACGCCGAGCCCGATCAGCCATGCCCACGGCTCGCCTGACAGGAAAAACGGCAGGGCCGCCGCGATGGCCCAAACGATCAGAAGAACCAGTTTCACCTTGGCAGACAGCCCAAGCCAATCATCAAGAAAACCGATTATCCAGGGGGCCAACACAAGCACGATCGCACCGCCAAGGGATGCCGGTGAAGCTCCGTTCAACAGGTCCACATCTGACGTGAGCATAAAGGCCGCGAAGGCCAAAATTAGAGCGCCAAGAATGCCGAGGCCACCGGTGCGTGGGACGGGCGCTTTTTGCTGTTTGCGGCCACCATCCGGCGCGTCGAGCAAAGGGAGTTTCCGAGCCACGCCGCAGAGGACAAATGAGATCAATGCGGCGCCAAGAGACAGGTAGGTGACCGTCACGCGGTATCCCCCAGTCCCGTCGCCCGAACCCACCAGTCGGGATACGTCGCAGCAATATCTTCCGCTGCAACGTCCGCGGCATCTCGCGTGTCGAACAGGGCAAAACAGGTCGCGCCCGATCCGCTCATCCGCGCAAGGCGCGCCTGCGGAAGTTCCGACATGGCTGCCAGAACTTTTCCAATCACTGGAACAAGGTCGATTGCCACGGGCTCCAGATCATTTCGCTGGGATTCAAGCCAGTCGATCATCGTGGTCGCGGTTTCGAACCGGGGAATGCGGGCCAACTCGGAGAAACCAGCGCCTGCACCTGCTGCGTCAAAAGCTTTAAACACCGCACCTGTCGGGCAATCCACGCCGGGGTTCACCAGAACTGCCGGGAGGGTCGGCATTTCTTCCTGAACAAGAACGCGCTCGCCTTCGCCCTGCATCAGAGCTGTGCGTCTAGTCAAAGCCACCGGAACATCTCCCCCCAGCGGCACAGCCACCTGTTGAACAAGGTCGGCATCAAGCGACCAGAGGTCCCGCAACAATCGAAGCGTTGCCCCGGCATCCGCCGATCCGCCACCGATCCCGGCGGCCACGGGCAAGTGCTTGTCCAAGGTCAGGGCAGCACCGCGCATTTTCCCGCTGGCTTCAAGCAGGGCATTCGCTGCGCGAAGCACCAGATTGCGCTCATCGATCTCAAGCCCTGCGGACCGAGGGCCCGTAACATTCAAGGTCAATTTGTCTGCGGTCTCCACGCTCACCCGATCTGCGGCTTCAGGACCGGCAAACATGACAAGCGAATCGAGAGGGTGGCGCCCATTCGCCTGAACCTCACCGACATGCAGGAAAAGATTGACCTTGGCGGGGGCAAGCGTTGTTGGCATTCGATCTGTTGGCGTTCTATCGTGGTTGGAGGGGGAGAAGCATTGAGCCCTTGTCGGATTCTGCCTGCTTCACCACCGGCTCAAGCGGACCCGCAGTCAGTTTCGCTTCAATGACGTCCCGCTGCTCAGCGGCAGGATCAAGCGACAAGGTACGCCGCCACTGGAACTTTGCTTCCAGCTTGCGGCCCGCTTGCCAATAAGCGTCTCCGAGATGGTCGTTCAGCACCGGATCACCCGGCTCTAGCTCCACGGCCCGCTCCAGATGTTCGACAGCCAGGTCATAGTTGCCCAGCCGATAGTGAGCCCAGCCGAGACTGTCGATGATGTGACCGGAATTTGGTGCCTGCTCGGCAGCGCGCTGGATCATGTTCATGGCCTGATCAAGATTTTCGCCCCGATCCACATAGAGATAGCCAACATAGTTGAGCAAAGACGGATCGTCGGGCTGCAGGGCAAGTGCCTTCAGCAAATCCTGTTCGGCCTGATGCCACTTTCCCAGAGATTCACGAGACGCGCCGCGCGCAAAGAACAGTCGCCAGTCTTCTCGCCCCTGTCGTGCATCGTCGCTTATTGTGCGAGTGAGGAGACGATCTGCCGCCTCCTGTCGCCCGAGCGTGCGATAGAGATCAGCGATCTGGACCTTGAGGCCACGATCCGACGAATTCTCCAGGGCATCCTGGGCAACAGCAAGTGCGGATTGATCGCGCCCGCTATTGTGCAGGGCCCAGGCGATCTGGCCGCGAGACGTTCCGTAAAAGGCTGAACTGTCCGGAATGCGCACGAGGACTGAAATGGCCTCTTCCCATCGTTCTGCATTTGCGAGCGACTGGGCCCAGAGTGATCGGGCCACATGGAGATCCGGGTCCAGTGCCAGCGCGAGAACGAAATAGACTGCCGAGACGTCATCATCAGTCTGGCTCATCAGCGCCGCCGCAGGCACGTAGATCGCCAGCGCAGCGCCCTCTTCCGGCTTCAGTCGGCGAACCTTGATCTTGTCTCCGCGCTCAATCGCTTCATGAAGACGCGCAATAGCGGCGTTGTGGCCAATTTCCCGGTCAAATTCAGAAAGCATCGCCAACGCTTCGGCGCGCTGTCCTCGATAGGCCAAAAGTTGCGCATGCGCTTCGACACCGACCGCCAGCCTCGACCCTGTTTCCCAAAGCGACTCAAACACGGCAAGCGCCTGATCATCATTGCCGGCTGACAATTCAATCAGGCCCATCATGTAGAGCGCAGCGCTATCCAGTCGCGGGTCTCCGCTCAAACCGTCTTCCAGGTAGCGAACCGCCGCGCCGGTTCCTTCCGATTCCACCACGCGCCAGGCAGAAAGACCGCGCGCGATCATGCGATTGAACGGGCCAAACCGGCTCTGCTCCAGCATGGTTTGCGCATCGGCATCCCTGCCTCGTCGCAAGGCATCAACCGCCAGAGTAAGCCGTACCAGAGCCGCGTCACTGCCAAGCAGATTGGCCCGCTGGGCGACACGCACGCCTTCCTGATATTCACCGGAAAGAAGTGAAGCGAACAAGGCCCGGTCCGCGATACCGGACTTCTCCGGCGCAGTATCAATCGCGGATGAATAACGCTCCGCCGCCATCTGGGGATCGTTCGTCATCGCCGCAAAGCGAGCAATCAGGAAATCGCTATAGGCTTTTGCTTCGTCGGGCCGCGCATCCTTGATCAGAGACGAGTCGAAAGGCGAATGGCCACCCATGCTCGCGCAAGCCGTCGAAACCGCCAGAACTGTAGATGCCGCAAGGAAACGAAACAAATTCATCCTGCAAGCTTCTCAGCTACAACGCCACGCCGCAAGGAGATTCACCCGTTGGCCTCTTGCCCGGCCATCAGAATGTCCTGCTTGTCAAAGAAACGGTCGATGCCGCGTTTCACAGCGCTCATGGCCTTGCGAATGCCCTGTTCGGATTGAAGGCGCTTGGCATCTTCCCTGTTCGTCAGGAAGCCCATCTCCAACAAAACTGCGGGCACATCAGGGGCGAGCAGTACGTAAAAGCCAGCCTCGCGGTGGGTATTCCGCAGGACTGGTCCTGATTTCTCCAATTCCGGCAACAGCATCTCCGCGAATTCGGAAGAGCGCGTCTTGGTCTCGCGCTTGACCAGGTCTTCGAGGATGCTGCTCACGCGTTGGGGCGCGCCGTCTTCCAGAGGAATTCGCCAATTGTTGCGATTGGCTTCCTTGTCGATCCGGCGTTCGCCGCTGGCGCTGATCGTGTAGACAGATGCGCCTGACACCGTCCGGCTGCCCGCTGCATCCGCATGCAGCGAAATGAACAGGTTCGCGCCCCAGTCGCGCGCCATGCTGACCCGCACTTCATGATCCACATAGACATCCGTGTCTCGGGTCAGGCGCACCGTGTAGCGCGGGTCGGACTCGAGAATTTTCTTGAGCGTGAGGGCGGCGCGGAGCGTGATGTCCTTTTCCCTGCCACCGGTTATCGCCATCGCGCCGGGGTCCTTGCCCCCATGCCCGGCATCAATGACCACCGTATAGGTCTTCTCGGAGACGCGGCTGGATGCTGGCAAAGGAGCATCGGGACGCAATGCCGCGAGTTCGGCAGCCAGTTCGCTCTTGCGCCGGTTGTCCTGATAGGATGCGAGTTTGCGCATATCGCGTTTGGCCACGCTGCTGAAGCGGGCATCCGAAACGGCCTGAAGGTCGATAATGATTCGATGTGAAGGCTCATTCCCGGCCGGAGGCAGTGCCAGGACGCGCGCAACCATCAATGGGCGATCAAGGGCGAAACTAAGTGTGCCTTCGGAAAGCGCCCAGGTCGCGACACCGCCGCGACCATCCCCGGCAGCAGGTGTTACATCCCCCTGAATCGGAACGATCAGGCTGCGCGCTTCACCTGATTGTGCGAGGAATGCACGTCCTTCCTGCTCACTATCGGCCCAAACGGTGATTCGCGTTGGCTCACCATTGCCGACGACTTGCACGCGGCTGATATCGGCCGAAGCGGCAAATCCCCCACCCGCAAAGGCGATCACAAGGAAAACAAGGCGTAAAAGCGTCATCAGGAACCCACATTGTCCGGATTGAAGGCACTTCCTATCAGACCGTTTATTAACCCAGCATTGACCATAGGATACGTATTACACAGCCTCAGCGTCCTTTTTGGTCTTTTCTTGAGTGTCAAAATTGGGCAGTATCAGACGGTAGTAGCCAATCAGGCCTACCAAGCAAGTTTCCCAACGTCGCGACAGCGATCCCGGCTTCACCGAAAAGGCAAGCGGGCGCCGCGCTCCGGAAAGCAGAGAATATGTACGCGGGTGCAGTAGTCAAAACCGGTTTTCCTGTACTGCCCAAGGGGCAGTCGGGCCGGTGTGACCGCATCCTCCCCTTAAATTTCCAGTCCGGCCCTGCGGCTGGCTCAAGGCGCCATGTCGCGTCCAGAGCTGCTGCGCCGGCTCACAAGGTTCCTTTACATGAGCAAACTCATGCTAATCGACGCCGCGCATACGGAAGAGACCCGTGTCGCGATCGTCAACAATGGTCAGGTGGACGACTTTGACTTTGAAACCACCGGCAATGAACAACTTCGAGGAAATATCTATCTAGCAAAAGTCACGCGTGTAGAGCCGTCTCTACAGGCCGCTTTTGTTGAATATGGTGGCAATCGCCACGGCTTTCTCGCCTTCAGCGAGATCCACCCCGACTATTACCAATTGCCAGCGGAAGATCGCGAGGCCCTTCTGAAAGAGGCCGCGGAAGAAGCTGCGGCGCAAATCGACGACGAAGACGATGATGACGATGGCGACGCAACAGACGCCGACGATTCGGACTTCGACGAATCGGAAAACGACGCCGACGACGAGTCTGACGACTCGGATAACTCTGAAGACGAGAATGGCGAGGCGAAAGCCGAAGCTGCGCCGCGCCGCAAGAAGGCCAGCCGCGCGTCCATTTCCAAACGCTACAAGATCCAGGAAGTCATTCGCCGTCGTCAGGTGATGCTGGTTCAGGTCGTCAAGGAAGAACGCGGCAACAAGGGCGCGGCGCTCACGACTTACCTGTCCCTCGCCGGACGCTATTCCGTTCTGATGCCAAACACGCCGCGCGGCGGCGGTATTTCCCGCAAGATCGTGAATGGCGCAGACCGCAAGCGCCTGAAATCCATCGTATCCGAGCTGGACGTGCCGGAAGGCATGGGCCTGATCGTCCGCACGGCTGGCGCCAAGCGCACCAAGGGCGAGATCAAGCGTGACTACGAATACCTCTCGAAACTCTGGGAAACCATTGTCGAGAAAACGCTGACCTCTGAAGCCCCGACGCTGATCAACGCCGAAGGCGGACTGGTCCACCGAGCCATGCGGGACATGTTCGACAAGGAAATCGAGGAGGTTCTGGTTCAGGGCGAAGACGCCTATCGCGAAGCGAAAGATCTCGCCAAGCTGATCATGCCGAGCCAGTCCAAGAAGGTTCAGCAATGGAAGGAAGAAGATCCGCTCTTCGTGGCCGAAGCCGTCGAGCAGCAGCTTGATTCCATCTACTCCCCGACCGTACAGCTGAAATCCGGCGGGTATCTCGTCATCAACCAGACCGAAGCACTGGTGGCGATTGACGTGAACTCCGGCAAGGCCACACGCGAACGCAACATCGAACAGACAGCCCTGCGCACCAATCTGGAAGCCGCAGAGGAAGCCTGCCGTCAGATGCGCCTACGCGATCTGGCTGGTCTCGTCGTGATCGACTTCATCGACATGGACGAGAACAAGAACAATCGCGCCGTCGAGAAAAAGCTGAAAGAACACCTGAAGGTAGACCGCGCCCGCGTACAGCATGGCCGGATCTCGCAATTCGGCCTGATGGAAATTTCCCGTCAGCGTCGTCGTCAGGGTGTGCTGCAGGCAACCTCAGATCCGTGTGAGGCATGTAACGGCACAGGCCGTCGCCGCTCCATTCCGTCAGCGGCATTGCAGCTGATCCGGGCCATCGACGCGCGCGCTTCGATGGGCGGCCTCAAGGCAATCTCCGTGAAGGCGCCAACCGATGTGGCGCTCTACCTGCTCAACAACAAGCGGGAAGCCCTGATCGAGGTGGAGCAGATGGCCGGCTTTGCCGTCTCCATCCATTCCTCCGAAGACATGCTGCCCGGCGATTTCGTCATTGATGCGGAGCGCGACCCGAACGGCAAGCCCAAGAAACGCAAGCCCCCTCGCTCCCTCGCCAAGCCGACCAAACAGGTCGTCACGGAGGAGGATGAGGACGAAGCCGACGAAGAGACAGTCGAGGCTTCCTCCGATCAGGAAGAAGAAGCCGGTGGCAGCCGTCGCAAGCGACGCAGACGCCGTGGTGGTCGTGGCCGCAAACAGGATGCCGCCGAGTCCCAGGATACAGAACCAAATACCGATGAGGACGACGCCAGCGACGAGGATGACGAGACCTCCGACGCCTCGGCGGAGTCAGGGGACGGAGACACAGAGGATGGCGCGCCTCGCAAGCGCCGCCGCCGGGGCCGTCGCGGAGGTCGCCGGCGGCGCCGGTCTTCCGACAACCGCACCGAGGCAGCCGATGGAGCGCCAACAGATGGCGGCGCCTATCTGGACGGCCTCGCTGCGAGTGCTGCGGAAATGCTGGACGATATTCCGTCCAGCGAAGCGAAAGTAGAGGCCGAGCCAACGCCCGCACCGGCGGAGGCCGAACAAGCGGAAGCCACCTCGGACACACCGAGTGACTCCTCCAGTGAAGCCGCAAACGAAACCTCAGGCGAAGCACCTGCTGGCGAAGACGAAAAGCCCGCCAAGCTCAAGCGTCGTCGCTCCCGGTCCCGGAAGAAAGACGCTGCAGAGAGCACTGACGACGCAGCGCCCGAAGCAAGCTCCGATGAACCTGAACAGGCGGAACCTGCTGCCAGGGAAGACGCGGCGGAGCCAGTTGCTGAGGTGGTTGAACCGTCCGTAGAGGCCCCTGCTCCGGAGCCGGAAGCTGAACCTGTCATGGCAGAACAGCCTGCCGCAACGCCTGAGCCGGAGCCTGCGCCGGAACCCGCCAAGAAGGCCGAACCCAAACGCACCGGCTGGTGGTCCCGCGCCAAACGCTAGGACAATCAGAGAGCTGAACAAAAAAGGCCGGAGCAGTAATGCTCCGGCCTCATAGTTTGGCGATACAGCTCTTTAGCTGAGTTACTCAGCCACCAGTGAGCCGAAATTTGGATCCGCAACGGCCTTACCAATGAGATCCTGAACTGCTGGCGTAAAGGCGTCGATTACGTTTTGGCATGCCTTCAATGCTGAATAACTCGTCTTGAAGCTGTAATCAGTTGAAACTTCGTACCCCTGAGGAAATGCATCTGAAGAAAGCTGAAGAGCGATTTTCCAAGAACCGGTTCCGAATGAGTTGAACTCCAAGTTCGTAACCTTACCATTGATTACGGATCCGTCTTTCTGATCGTAGACACCAGCCGCAAAAAGCTCGTCACGCATGGCCCCTTCGATGAATGAAACGGGCGTTTTGCCAGGCGCCACTTCTAGGGCCCCTAGCGCACGACACGTCATATCACTCTCCACGCCAGCCGCAGTCGTGAATGCACTAAGCTGCACTTTCTCTCCCCCATCAGTGAGAGCAGACTGAAAAGCCATGATATTGTCTGTAGATGGTGTGTACGGACGGCTCGAAGTGGTCTCACACGCAGCCAACGAAACAACGGCCACCGCGACCGCAACGTATTTTAGCATATATTTCCCCTGTATTCCCGCAACCAAAATTGATCGCGGGGACAAATCATTCCCGCTTTGGTTGCGGCAATCAATAGAAAAAAGGGTCAATAGTGTAATAAACACTATTGACCCTAATATTTTTTGGTTCAATTCCTTGTGGAATTCTTACGCAGCTGCTTTCTCTGCTTTTCCGGCTGGCGGGAAGCGATCGTAGAAACCTTCTCCCTTCTCGGCCATGTCGCGTAGCAGCGCTGGTGGCTCGAAGCGTTCGCCATACTTGGCCGCCAGACGGTCAGCCTCGGCAACGAACTCCCTGATGCCCCAGACGAGGTCGACATAGGAGCAGCAACCACCCGTATACGGCGCAAAGCCCCAAGCGAGGATCGAGCCAATGTCCGCATCCCGCGCATCTGTGATGACGCCTTCCTCAAAGCAGCGGGCCACTTCGATGGCCTGGCGCACGAGGAAACGATTTTTCAGATGCTGCTTCAGGTCCGGCCGGCATTCGTCCACCTTCACTTCCAGACGGCTGTTCAGGTCTGGCCAGAGACGTTCCGGCTTGCCTTTTTCATTATAGTCGTAGAAGCCCTTGCCCGCCTTGCGGCCGACGCGCTCCTGATCCTCGACCAGCCAAGCCAGGAATTGCGTACGGTCATCGGACTGCAGATCAATACCGGCCGCTTCAGCCGTGGCTCGCGTAACCTTCAGCGCGGTATCGAGACCGACAGAGTCAGACACCTCCAGCGGTCCCATCGGCATGCCGGACTGACGGCCGACATTCTCGATGATGGCCGGCTTGATGCCTTCGGCCAGCATTTCCATGCCTTCCCGTGTATACGTGCCGAAGCAGCGGGATGTGTAGAAGCCGCGGCTGTCGTTGACGGCGATCGGCGTCTTGCGAATGGCAAGAACATAGTCAACCGCCTTGGCAAGCGTCGCTTCGCTCGTCTTCTCACCACTGATGATCTCAACGAGCCCCATCCGCTCGACTGGCGAGAAGAAGTGAATGCCGATGAAGTTTTCCGGGCGCTGTGAGGCTTCCGCAAGACCGGTGATCGGCAGCGTAGACGTGTTGGAGCCGAACACAGCATCCGCGTCCAGTACGTCTTCCGCCATCTTGGTGATCTTGGCCTTCAGTTCGACATTCTCGAACACGGCCTCAATGACCAGGTCAGCCCCTTTGACGTCATCATAATTGTCCGTCGTCGTGATCAGGTCGAGCAGGGCATCCCCCTTCTCCTTCGACGATTTGCCGCGAGACACAGCTTTCTCGACGAGGCGACGGGAATAGTCCTTACCCTTTTCGGCATTCTCCTTGGACACGTCCACGAGAACGGTCGGGATGCCAGCTTTTGCCTGAACATAGGCGATGCCTGCCCCCATCAGACCGGCGCCGATGACAGCGATCTTCTTGAACTCTGTCTTCGGATACCCTGCCGGGCGGTTGCCGCCCTTGGACAGTTCCTGCATCGAGAGGAACAGCGAACGGATCATGGCTTTCGCTTCCGGGCGCTGCTGCGTGTTGATGAAGTAACGCGTTTCGATGCGAAGGCCTGCATCAATCGGCACCTGAATGCCCTCATAGATGCAGGACAGAATGTTCTTCTGTGCCGGATAGTTGCCATAGGTCTTGGACATCAGCATTGCGTTCGACATGGTCGCAACCTGGCCAGCCCCCGGATGACGGTGGACGACACCGCCTGGAACCTTGAAGCCTTTTTCGTCCCAAGGCGCTTTGGCGTTCGGATTTGCCTTGACCCAGGCTTTCGCCTTGTCGACGGTTTCAGCAGACGGAGCAAGTTCCTGCACCACACCCATGGCGAGCGCTTTTTCTGCATTGAAGCTTTCGCCCTGCAGGATCAGCGGTAGCGCCGCCTGCACGCCAACGAGACGCGGCAGACGCTGCGTGCCGCCAGCGCCGGGCAGAAGACCGATCTTGGCTTCCGGCAGACCGAATTGCAGCTTTGGATTGTCATTGGCCGCAACGCGGTAATGGCAGGCAAGCGCTACTTCGAGACCGCCGCCAAGGGCGAGGCCGTTCAGCGCAACAGCCACCGGCTTGCCACAGGTCTCCAGCTCGCGGAGCGTCTTGTTGAGGGAGAAGCCGCGTTCGAACTGCGCCTTCTTCAGCTCCGCTTCAGACATGTCCGACGCACTTTTGCCGCCGCCAGCGTTTTCATTCATTTCGCCAAGGTCTGCCCCGGCGCAGAAGCCGCTTGGCTTGCCCGAGGACAAGACGAGCCCCTTGATAGAATCGTTTGTGGCAACCTCTTTGGAGATCGCGATGATGTCGGCGACTGCTTTTGCCGTCAGCGTATTCATGCTGCGACCTGGCACGTCGAATGTTGCGTGGGCAATACCGTCGCTGTCGACGTCCCAACCGAATGTTTCGAGTTTCATATCGTATATTCCGTTCGTCTGTATCTGGATTAAACGCGCTCGATGATCGTGGCGGTGCCCATGCCGGCGCCGACGCACAGCGTGACGAGAGCAGTTTCCTTGCCGGAACGTTCCAACTCGTCCACCATCGTGCCAAGGATCATGCCGCCGGTCGCGCCGAGCGGGTGACCCATTGCGATCGCGCCGCCATTCACGTTCATTTTCTCATGCGGGATGTTCAGGTTCTGCATCATCAGCAAGACGACCGATGCGAAAGCTTCGTTCAGCTCGTAGAGGTCAATGTCACCGGCCTCCATACCTGCCTTCTTCAGAACCTTCTGGGTCACATAGGTCGGTCCGGTCAGCATGATGCCAGGCTCGGAACCGATAGAGGCCATCGCGCGAACGCGGGCACGCGGCTTGAGGCCGAGGGCTTCGCCCATTTCCTTTGAGCCAAACAGCACAGCCGATGCACCATCCACAATACCGGATGAGTTACCGGCGTGGTGAACGTGATTGATGGCTTCCAGCTCCGGGTAACGCTGCTTGATGACTTCATCAAAACCCATGGCGCCCATGCCAGCAAAAGACGGGTTCAGCGCTGCCAGAGACTGCATGTCTGCGTCAGGACGCATATGTTCGTCGTGATCGAGCTGGATGCCGCCCATCTGGTCTTTCACCGGAACGATGGACTTGGCAAAGCGACCTTCTTTCCAGGCGTTTGCTGCGCGCTTCTGGCTTTCAACAGCGAAAGCGTCCACGTCATCGCGCGAAAAACCATACTTTGTGGCGATCGTGTCAGCGCCGATGCCCTGTGGGGCAAAGTAGGTCTTCAGGGCAACTTGAGGGTCAGAAGACCATGCCCCGCCGGATGCGCCCATTGGCACGCGGCTCATGCTTTCGACCCCGCCGCCGATGGCCATGTCAGCCTCGCCGGTCATGACCTTCGCAGCGGCCATGTTGCAGGCTTCAAGGCCGGAGGCGCAGAACCGGTCAACCTGCACACCGGCTGTCGTCTCGGCATACTCGGCGTTCAGTACGGCAACGCGCGCGATGTCTGCGCCCTGCTCTCCCACCGGGCTGACGCACCCGAGCACGACATCATCAACTTTGGAGGTGTCAAGCTCATTCCGGTCACGGATGGCCTGAAGAACTTGCGTAGCGAGGCTGAGCGAGGTGATCTCGTGCAGTGATCCGCTTTTCTTGCCTTTGCCGCGGGGCGTACGCACCGCATCGTAGATATAGGCTTCAGTCATTGGAGTAGCTCCCTTTTAAACGAATATTCAAGTGGCCGGCTTCAAAACCGGATTGAGGGTTAGACTCGCGGTGGAGCGGGCTGCTTCCTTGCCGCGGGAATCGTAGAGTTCAGCTTCGGCGAATACCATGGCCCTGCCGACATTGCGCAGGCGCGCCGAAACTTCGATCACGCCCTTGCGAACAGGGCGTAGAAAATGCGTATGCAGATCGACCGTCGAAGGCAGTTTGGTCTTGCCCGCCTTCATCCCGGCGAGCATCCCGATTGTATCATCCATCATGGCTACGAGATAGCCACCCTGAATGACGCCGGCCGGGTTACAGAATTCGGGCCGCCCTTCAAACCGCACTCGTGTCGTCAACGCCGTCATGTCAAGCGCCAGAAGTTCGAAGCCAAGCGAAGTTGATGACGGGCTGGGCGTCGGGAATACGTCACGGATGAGATGGCTGTCAGGCATGATCACCCTTCTTGCGCCCAAGTATTTCGCGCAGTTTAGCCTCGGGATCTTTCTCTTGAGAGACCATCTCAATTTCAGCGTCGGTCAGCCCGGCAGCCCGGAGCTTCTTCACCGACGACGCATAAACGCGATGCGAAGCGAACATCACCAGACCGAACACAAATGCCAACGCCGCAAGGCTCAGATGAAGGGGCAATCCCAAAATTCTGGATTCCGAGTACGGTTGAAACATGGACAGGCCAAGGTTCACGGCGATCACCGCGACCGTAATGCCCAGCCATGCCAATCCGTTCTTCATCACCCTTCCCGTCTACACCTTGCCTGATCGATCCATTACAATGTTCGGGCGATCAGCATTTTCATGACTTCATTGGCACCACCATAGATGCGCTGGACGCGTGCGTCCGCATACATCTGCGCGATTGGGTACTCATCCATGTAACCAAAGCCGCCATGAAGCTGCAGGCACTCGTCGATGATCTTGCACTGCAAATCCGAGATCCAGTATTTGGACATGGACGCCGTGGATGCATCCAGCTCCTCTTTCAGAAGGCGCTCCGTACAGTGATCTGCAAACACTTTGGCGACCGTTGCCTCGGTTTTGCACTCGGCCAGTTTGAACTGCGTGTTCTGGAAGTCAAAAATGGTCTGACCGAAGGCCTTGCGTCCTTTGACATATTCCACTGTCTCGTGAATGGCCCGCTCAATCATGCCAACGCCCTGAAGGCCAATGATATGGCGCTCCTGAGGCAGTTTCTGCATCAACTGGATAAAGCCCTTGCCTTCGACCTCACCCAACAGGGCGGACGCGGGCACACGGACATCATCGAAGAAAAGTTCAGACGTATCCGCCGCGTGCTGGCCGACCTTTTCAAGATTGCGTCCGCGACGGAAGCCCTCAACCTTGTCGGTCTCGACAGCGATGATCGAGATCCCCTTGGCGCCCTGCGTCGGATCTGTCTTTACGCAGAGAAGAATCAAATTCGCGGTCTGACCGTTCGAGATGAACGTCTTGGAGCCGTTGATTACGTACTCGTCTCCATCGCGTTTTGCCGTCGTCTTCATGCCTTGCAGGTCCGAGCCAGCGCCCGGCTCGGTCATTGCAATTGCAGTGACCAATTCGCCCGAGCATATACCGGGCAGCCAGCGACGCTTCTGCTCCTCTGTCCCGTAAGACACGATGTAAGGCGCGATGATGGCGTTGTGCAACGTGATGCCGAACCCGTCGACGCCTTTCCACTGCTGTTGTTCAATGATGATGGCCTCATGGCGGAAGTCACCGCCCGCGCCGCCATACTCTTCAGGAATGGACGCGCCCAACAGGCCCATCTCACCAGCCTTCTTCCAGATTTCCAGCGGAACAATGCCATCCTTGCGCCACTGCGGAGCGTGCGGCACACATTCTTTCTCGAAGAATTGCCCGACGGCATCGGAGAAAATCTCGATCTCTTCGTCCTGGCGCCATGCAGCCTTTGGGACATCTAGGGGGCTGGCTTGCATTTTTTGTGTTCCTCCACTTTGCACGGCGATCGGTTGCCGCTTACGTTCACGTAAACATGTAGCGACGGAACCGCCGGATTCCCAGCCCTATCCCAACGTCAAAACGGCGGGATTTCCATGAATTATTTGTGTGATAGCGCGCAAACCTGACTCAGCAGGCCTGCGCGCCATCAAAATTCCGATCCGCGCCTAGAACGCCTCAGCCGGCAGAGCCATCATCGTTTTCGCGCCGGTCTTCACCTTTGCGAGATGCGCTGCGCCATCCGGCACCATACGATCCAGGAAGTAATGGCCAGTTGCCAGCTTCTCCTGATAATAAGGGTCGGCTTCAGCCTTCTTTTCCAACGCGACTTTCGCCATTTTTGCCCACATCAGTGCCAGCCCGGTCAGGCCGAAAAGATGCAGGTAATCATGGCTCGACGCGCCGGCATTGTTGAAATCGGTCATGCCGTTTTGCATCAGCCAGGTTGTCGCTTCCTGGAGCTGTCCCTTCAGGGTCGAAAGGCCCTCCGCGAATGGAGCAAGATCTGCGTCACCCTCAATCGCGCTGACAAATTCATCGACTTCGGCAAAGAAGCTGAACACCGCACGACCGCCATTGGCGGCAAGCTTGCGACCGACCAGGTCCAGCGCCTGCACGCCATTGGTGCCCTCATAGATCAGTGTAATGCGACAATCGCGGACGTATTGCTCAAGGCCCCATTCCTGAGTGAAGCCTGATCCACCATGAAGCTGCAGCGCCTGATTGGCTTTCTCGAACCCCATATGGGTGAGGTAGGCTTTGATAACGGGTGTCAGCAGAGCCATATAGTCGCCAGCCTTTTCGCGAACCTTTTCATCCGGCGACTTGTGCTGCAGGTCGCCCTGGAATGCGGTCCAGTAGGTCAGCGCCCGTGCACCCTCGATGAAGGCCTTCTGGTCCATAAGCATGCGGCGCACATCCGGGTGCACGATGATCGGATCAGCTGGCTGCTCTGGCGCCTTCGGCCCGGTCAAGGAACGGCCTTGCAGTCGGTCTTTCGCGAAGTCGACGGCGTTCTGATAAGCGATGGAAGCCTGCGCGAGCCCCTGCAGGCCAACACCAAGGCGCGCCTCATTCATCATGACGAACATGGTGCGCATGCCCTTGTGTTCTTCGCCGACCAGCCAGCCGGTGGCGCCATCATAGTTCATGACGCAGGTCGCATTGCCGTGAATGCCCATCTTCTCTTCAAGGCCACCACAGGAACACGCATTGCGCTCACCCAGTGAACCGTCCTCGTTGACGAGGAATTTCGGAACGACAAAAAGCGACACACCCTTGATGCCCTCCGGCGCGCCTTCGATACGCGCAAGCACGAGGTGAATGATATTCTCGGTGAGATCCTGCTCGCCGCCGGAAATCCAGATCTTCTGGCCGGAAATCTTGTAGGTGCCGTCGCCCTGCGGCACGGCCTTAGTCTTCATCAGGCCGAGGTCCGTTCCGCAATGCGGCTCGGTCAAATTCATCGTACCGGCCCATTCGGCAGAGGCCATTTTCGGGCCGTACTTCGCTTTCAGCTCTTCAGATCCACCCGCCATCAGCGCCTGGAATGCGCCGTGCGTCAGGCCCGGATACATGCCGAACGCCATATTCGCGGACGAGACCATTTCCGTCCACGCAATATTGACGACATGCGGCAGGCCCTGACCGCCCATTTCAGGCTGCGCCGACAGAAGCGGCCAGCCATTCTCAACCAGCTGCTTATAGGCCTCTGGAAAGCCATCTGGCGTTTTCACACTGGCATCGTCACTGCGAACACAGCCCTGTTTGTCGCCAATTGTATTGAGTGGGAACAGGACTTCCTTGGCGAACTTGCCTCCCTCATCCAGGATCGCATTCACAAGGTCAGGCGTAGCCTCCTCGAAGCCGGGAAGGTTTGAATAGTTCTGAATCTCCAGCAGTTCCTGCAGGATGAATTGCATGTCGCGAATTGGCGCGTCGTAACGGGGCATTGTGTGCTTCCTGTAAATCCGGCGCTCGACTGGATTGCTCCCGTGCAGCGCCTGTCTAAATGATTTAACCCCACCGCGGCATCTGCTGGGTGGGGCGAGAATTGGGTTGGCTCAGATCAAACTTCGTCGAGCTGTCGGCGGGCAATCTCGTCATATGCCGCCAATTGTCGCTTATTTTCGTCAGACGGCCCGGTATTGGCGATCTGCGTTTCAAGCCAGGCAATACCCTTTCGCAGCTCGGTCAGCGCGGTATCGATATCGCCGCGCTGAATTTCCAGTTCCTTGACCTGCTTGCGGAACTTGTCGAGCGACATCCGCATCTGGGCCCGTTGCCCATCGTCCAGAACGTAGAGATCGAGAATTTCGCGGATATCCGCGAGTGGCAGGCCGAGACGTTTCAGCCTGACAATGATAGTCAGCCGCGCGCGGTCCCGGTTGGAATAGACACGCGTCATCCCATCCCGCGCGGGATGGAGCATGTCTTTGTCCTCATAAAACCGGAGCGCCCGTGGCGTTACGCCGAACTCGCGAGCAAGCTCGGAAATTGTGTAGGTGCGGGAGTCCGCAGCGGAAATTTTGGAGAGCTTGTTGTTCATCATGACGCAAATCTAGATCACGGCTTACGCGAACGTCAACGTAAACTTTTATTTTCGTATCCCGTCACTCCCGCGTCTTGGCCCAAGGTTACCAAATTTACGGGTTTTCTTTACCTTTAACCTCACCTTAATCCGGCGCCTGCCATCAAAGTTCGTGAAGATGGATAAACTTGCCCGGATTCTCAGTATCCACGGGCAATCTGAGCGTGCTTAGGAGAGCAGTGATGAGCCAGACGGGGCCCTGGAGCGTCAAAGGAATTGACCAACGCGCGCGCGATGCCGCGCGAGAAGCTGCACATGCAGAGGGGATAACGCTCGGGGAATACCTGAACCGTCTCCTCATGTCGGTCGAATCGTCCAAGCCAAACGAAGTTGCCGCCCCCTTCGAACATCGCCGCCCTGCCCCGAACGCCGCCAATGATACGATCGACAAGCTGACGCGCCGCATCGAAGCGACTGAAGCCCGCTCAACCCTTGCCATCACAGGGATGGATCACACCATTCTCGGCCTCGTGGCCCGACTGGAAGATGCAGAACAGAGTTCGTCGACGGTCGCCTCACGTGTCGATGGCCTCATCGAGGAACTGCAGGAAACCTACGCAGCGCTACAGGCGAAGGTTCAGAAGCTTGAGAATGACGATTCCTCACGGGAGAACCTTGAAGCCCTGAAGTCTCTGGAACAGGCGCTCGGTAAACTGGCCAGCCACGTATTCGAAGAGAACGAACTCGCCCAGAATGAAGCCCTCGCAGTCAAGGGTCGCGTGGAAACCGGCTTTGCGGAGCTGAACGACCGCGTCGAGGGTATGGAGGTCAAAGTCGAGAAAACGCTCGCCGAGACAGCCTCCCGCATCGACACAGCGGTGAGCGAAGCAGAGCAGCGAGCAGAGACCCAGTCGCGCGAGTTCACGGACCGCCTGTCCGATCTCGAAACCCATGTGAACCTGAAACTGTCCGGCATCGACAGGACCGAGGAACGCCTGAGCGCCGCTGAAGCGCGCATGAGCGAGTCCCTGAATTCAGTCAACGCTGCGCTGGATAAAACCCAGGATCGCCTCAATCGCGCGGAATCGACCACCGACGCCGCGCTGCTAAGCCTGGAATCCACGCTGAACGATCTGGACGTGAAAATCGGCTCACTGTCCCGGTCTGTTGAGCCAGATATGGCCGACAAGTTGCGGGCTGAATTCGAATCCCGGTTTGAGCAGATCATGGAAACCGTGCGCCAGTCAGTAGACACGACGCGCCGGGAATTGGCAGAAGAGATCAGCAAGGCGGCTGCTGCGCCTGCTGATGACGTGTTCGAGGACATCCGCTCAGAGATTGACAGTGTACGCCGTACTGTCTCCGAGGACAAGGAGCGTCAGAGCAACGACATCCAATCTGTATCTTCTGAAATCAAACGCATTGGTGGACTTGTCGGAGACCGGATCGAAGAGTTTGGTGAGCAGATCGACAAGCGCGTTAATGCAAGTGAACAACGCACAGCGGAAGCCATCTCGCAAATCGGCGAGCAAGTCGCCAATGTCGCTGGTCGCCTTCAGTCTCGTCAGGACAAGGCCCTCCAGACCCTGGCGACAGAAATTGAAGAAACTCGCAAGCGCGCGGATGCCAATCTATCAGACGCCCTGACAGGCATGTCCGACAGGCTCGACCAGATCCAGACCCAGACCAGCGCATCCTTGTCGCCAATCCAGAAGGCGATGGCATCGCTCGCAACGCGACTGGAAAATCTGGAAGATACGATCAACCCGGCTCAAGCAAGCCGCGATCCGATTGAAGGTCTTGGCGCAGAAGACAGCTTCATTGATGCGGACAGTCTGCTCGAAGAGTTTCAGACGGAAGATTCAGATAGCCTGTTATCAGAAGACTATGACGCGGAATTCGAGCCGGGCCTGCCGCAAGATTCGACCGCGTTTGACGATCCGCAAGACTTCTTTTCGGACGACGTCGAGACGGAAAATGAAAGCGACACAGTCGCCGAAGACAATCTCGCATCCGCACCGGCGAAAAGTGCTTACACAGAAGATTTTGAGCTTGTTGACGAACTCGTTGAGCCGGAGGCCGAACCGGGCCCGGTCGACGCAGACGATGACTTCCATGAAAGCCTGACCGCAGGGCCGGACTCGCTCACGGGCGACGGAATCGACCCTCTGGTCGATCTCGACGAGTATGATGACAGCCATACCGAAGCGAGAGAATCCGACATCTTCGAAGATGACGAGTTCGACTTGTCATCATCTCCGTTCGAAGAAGACACCCCGACGGAAGAAGAAGTTGAAGCTGATGCCATTCTGGCGGACCATTCCGACAGCGACGAAGCAGAGTTCGATCCACTCATTGAAGAGGCTCCGCAAGAAGAGGAAAAGCTGGACTTCATGAGCGCCGCGCGGCAAGCCGCAATCGCTGCGTCGTCAGGACGCCCATCTCAACCTATCCGGATAGCGAGCCGTGACAGCAGCTCCGGCATGTTCAGCAATGGCAAGCTTCCTCTGTATGCCGCAGCGTCTGCCGTCGTGATTACCGGGGCTGCCGTCGGCGGATATCTGTATCTGCGCGGAAAACAGTCCACGCCGAGCGTTGCCGCTGCGCCAGTTGCGCCAACCGCGACAACCTCAGCAGACGCTGTTGAGCAGCCCGCAGAGGCCGCGGAGGACATCACGGTCGCGAGCATGACAACGGATGCGGACGCCATGTTGTTCGAAGAGGACACACCGGCGGCTGTCGCTCAGGCCGATCCCGAAGGCACTGAGCTTGAAACGCAGCCTACCCCTGCACTGCCTGCTCCGGTAGAGACAGCGCCGGTGGTCGAAACCGCTGTAAGTTACGCACCGATCCCCGCAGTAGAATCTCTTGCCACCCTTGCCGCATCCGGCGATGCGGTCGCTGAGTATTATGTTGCCCAGCAATACCTCGCCGAGAACAATCTGCGCGAGGCTGCGCCCCTGATGCAGAGCGCGGCCGACAAAGGCCTTCCCATCGCGCAATACACTCTGTCCAAGCTGCATGAGCGCGGCACGGGTGTGCCCAAGGATCTGAACCTCGCACGTCAGTGGACGGAAAAGGCCGCTCAGAACGGGAATGTAAAGGCCATGCACGACCTTGCTGTCTTCATGGCGCAAGGCGAAGGCGGTCCGCAATCCTATGCTGGCGCCGTCGAATGGTTCCGCAAGGGCGCTGAGTACGGCATCGTCGACAGCCAGTACAATCTGGGCATTCTGTATGAGCAGGGTCTGGGTATCAGCCCCAACCTCACCGAAGCGCTTTACTGGTTTATGGTTGCAGCCAAGAATGGTGATGCTGGCGCCCCCGCAAAAGTCATGGAGCTGAAAGCATCGGTTTCAAAGGAAGCTGCCGCGTTGGCCCAAGCGCAAACGGATGCGTGGACTGCTTCGCGCGCCAATGGCCCAGCCAATGGCCAGTTCGAGCCGCAAGCCTGGGAGCTCGGAAATCCTGAACAGGTGATGTCCATCCAACTGGCCCTGACCGCGCTGGGCTATCAGCCCGGCACTCCGGATGGCGCAGTTGGCCCCGGCACGGCCGCGGCCATTCGTGCCTACCAGGCCGACCACGGACTTCCGGAGACCGGCACCGTGACCAGCGGACTGATCGAAAGCCTGAATGCAAAGGCTGGCGCCTGAGCGCCAGCCTTATCCTCATGGACGTGAATAAGCGCGTGGGCGTTCGGATTCGTCCAGGCTGAGATACCGGTCGCGAAGACGAGTCTGACGAGACTCCAGAGATTGCGCTTCACCAGCGATAATCACGGCTGTGGGCGAGGAGACTACTTCCAGCGGGTCTCCATCCCATGCAACAACATCCGCATGGGCGCCCGGCGCAAGCCGTCCGAACCCGGTCAGACCGAAAATGTCTGCCGGCGCCGTTGTGAGCGCGGCCAGCGCATCGTCGGATGAAAGGCCATTGGCAACGGCATTTCCTGCCAATTGCGGCGCCAACCGGGCCTGATGGCTTTCATCCCCGATATTTGCAATCGCAAAGGTCACGCCAGCATCCGCCAACCGCGCAGCATTCTCTGACGTCGCAGCCAATTGTTCGAATGAAGATGGAAGATTTGAAAATGCGTTGATGATGACCGGAATATCCATGATGGCCAAACGGTCTGCCACGCGCCAAGCCTCATCTGCCCCCACAATGATGATGTCCAGATTGGGATATTCTTCCGCCAAATCCATCACCGCGTTCAGGTCACTCGCACGGCTGGCCTGAATGACCATCAATTGTTGACCCCGGGCGGCGGTAGAGAAGGACAAGGCATCCAGCCGGTTCAGCGCAGCGCCTTCATTGTGGGTCAGGTATCTGGCCGGATACGTCCGCGCATCGTCCAGAGCGGCGCGAAGCATAGCCATGGCCGACTGCCGCGACCCGCCCGCCAGCCCTGCGCCGGACTCGCCGAGTTTGATGAAGGAGAAAGCTTGCGCATCAATGTCCGCATCCAGATCACCGCTTGTGTCAGCCACGAACCCCTGACCCGCGAAAATGGTGTTGCCGGTGTTCGGCGCGACGACCAGTCGGGTAAAACCCTCGATACGTGTGATGTCCACTGCTGTCGCATCGGGATTGAAGCCATCAGCCGCGTTCAGCGATGTCGAAAATTTGGAATTCGCGGCCATCGTGTCATTGGTCGAATCTTCTGCGCTGACCTCGACAAGCCCTGTTCGCGAGAAGGCCGCAATCAGGCCGGGCGTAACCCATGCCGCGGAGATTTCGGTTGCGCCATCTGGCACTTCGGTATTCTCGCCGCCGACCGTGACAATACGATCGTCCTCAATCACGACAACGCCATTCGGAATTGTCCCCTGCGCCGTGCCGGTCCAGACAGTCTCACCGCGAAGGACAATCGTTTCGGCGAGGGCGGGTGCTGCGGCCAGACCGATCGCAGCGACGCTTGCAAATAGTGTACGGATCATTTTCGATCTCCTTCGCCAGGCTGGCCGAGTTCAAAGTCCATGACAGGATTGGTTTCAGGATGGTCGCGGTCAAACATCAACGCACCGTCAATGAAGACTTGGTCCGCTTTCGTGTACACGCTGAACGGATCACCAGACCAAATGACGACATCCGCCATCTTGCCCGGCTTCAAGCTGCCGGTGCGATCCTCAATGCCGAGGGATTTCGCCGGGTTCAGCGACAGCCAGGTCCATGCGACCTCCTTCGGAATGTCGATCCCGGCTTTCTGGCCGTCGGACCAGGCCTTGGCCGCTTCCTGGTTCAAGCGTTGAATGCCAACATCGCTGTCTGAGTGGACGATGGCACATGCACCCGCCTTGTGTACGAGGGGGATGTTCTCCCGAACTCCGTCATAGGCTTCCATCTTGAAGCCCCACCAGTCAGCCCACATGGACGAACACGCGCCATAGTCTGCCAGCTTGTCGGCAATCTTGTAGCTTTCGACAGCGTGGTGGAACGAGGCAACCTTGTATCCAAACTCCTTGGACATATCCATGATCTGAGCCATTTCGTCGGCGCGGTAGCAGTGCATGTGCACGAGGATGTCGCCATTCAGCACACCCGCCAACGTATCCAGCTCAAGATCCCGCGCAGGCGGCTCTCCGCCTTCATCTGCGAACTTGTCCCATTTACGCTTGTACTCAGCGGCCTTGATCCAGGCCTGGCGATACCCGGCGACGTTGCCCATGCGCGAATAGGGAGCCCCGCCCGGGAAACGACCGGCGCCATAGCCATAAACACGTTTCGGGTTTTCACCGCAGGCCATTTTCAGCGTGTAGGGCGCATCTGGAAACTTCATGCCCTGCACCGTGCGGCTCGGCACATTCTTGAGAATTACGCCGCGCCCTCCAAACAGATTGGCGCTACCGGGCAGAACCTGCATGGAGGTGATGCCGCCGGCAATAGCGCGCGTAAAGCCGGGATCCTGCGGCCAGACGCCGTGCTCTGACCAAACCTCTGCCGTAACGGGGGCAGAAATCTCGTTGCCATCACCATGCGCACTGACACCTGGCGACGGGTAAACACCAAGATGGCTGTGATTGTCGATGATGCCGGGAGTGACCCAACGCCCACTTGCGTCAATGGTCTCAACACCGTCAGGCGCCTTGATATCGCTGCCGATGGCGGAAATCTTGCCGTCTTTCAGCAGAAGGCTGCCGTCTTCGATCAGATTTCCCTCGCCGTCCAGAATGGTCGCATTGGTGATCAGGACCGGATCATTTGGATAGGGCTGATAGGTCGAAGGATACGGATTGCGGTCAAACCCTTCCTTCGCGCTCGAGTCAGCCTTTTTAGAATCATCGCCGCCGCATGCTGCCAGCAAAAGCGCAGCTGTGCAGGCTGCTGCCAGCCCGTGGAATCTTCGCATTTCGTCTTGCCCCGTTTCCGCAAATACAAGACGCGCATACTGCTGAGATTTGCTGCGGCTTCAAGGGTTGGCTGATGCGCAAACGCTTATTTGTTCCTCGCCGCACGCATAAAAGTGCAATGCAATGCTAAAGATCTGGCTTGAACGGGTCTTTCTTGTCTCGACCGAAAACCAAACGCATTAACCAGTTCGGCGCAAACCGTTCGACACGCGGATGCCGATCCAGCACGCTCTCCATCCAGCGCCGCCCCCAAACAGCATTACGCCCCAGCAATACGACGCCCACAATGGCAATGGGCAAACCGACCGGTATGATTGGCGTCACAAACGCTATTGGAATGGCGACCACGATCATGATGAGACCCGTCAGCGCGAGAATCTGGCGGAATGCCACATTCACGCCATTCCGAAGCCCTGTTGAGGGCTTTGGCATAGCATCTGCTCGTTTTGACAATGAGGGTTCGTCGTCTGCCATGCTGCTGAATATGGTAAAATTATCGAGTGTCGCCAGTGGTATCGACAGCATGTGTTCAAAGTCTGGTGTCTGCGTTACCTGATTGCTACATTTTGCGAATTCTTGCTGTCATGAACGGCAACTTGGCTAGAGGACGGCATGAAACTTCAGTCCATCCAGATCCTACGCGGCTTGGCCGCCATGCTGGTTGTCGTCTATCACATTCGCGCAATGGAAATGCTGGCGATCGGCAACAATGGCCTTTCGGAGACGCCATTCCTGAATGGCTTTGTCACGAATGGATATGCCGGAGTTGACCTCTTCTTCGTGATATCCGGCTTCATCATGGTGCATGTAACCCAAGGCATGAGGTCAGGTGTACGTTCCAGCCTGGACTTCCTGTTCGCCCGCGTTACCCGGATTTACCCGCTCTGGTGGCTGTTCGCCGCGATCATGACTGGCATGTTCTTCCTGTATAATGATTTTGGTCTGGGCGAAGGTTGGAACCGGGTCAGCCAAGGACAACCGCTTCTTCCATTCCTCATCAAATCCTACTTTCTGGTACCCCAGAACGCGCATCCGGTGCTTGGTGTCGGCTGGACGCTGGTTCACGAGATCTATTTCTATCTCGCCTTCACACTGATCATTCTGCTGCCGCGGCGCTTTTGGCTGTGGGTCCTGTTGGGGTGGGGCGGCGCAATCGCGGCGGGCACATTCTTCGGACTAACCAAGCCTTTTGGAGCCGATATAGTTTCATTGGTCTTCTATCCAATGACGATGGAGTTCATCATGGGTGCCGTGGTCGGCTTGCTGGTCAGCTCTGGCGTAGCCTGGCGCAGCGGTGCGCTCACCCTGGTAGCTGTGTTCTGGCTGATGGCCAGTCTCGGCCTTCAGGGCGTCGAAGATGATCAGTTGATGATGTGGGGCCGCGTGTTCTGGTTCGGTCTGCCATGCACGCTGCTTGTTTACGGCTTCGCCACGCTGGAGTTGTACCGTCGGCAAGCTTGGCTCATTCCGGCCGGTATCGGCGCACTCGTTGCGACGCTCGGAATTCTCGGTTTCGATCTCACTGAAGCTGCGCCGTTCAGCCAGCGCCTTGATGCCTTGATAGTGTCGCTCATTGTCGGGGCGATCGCTGCCGCAATCGTCTTCTGGATTGGCTGGCTGGGCGGACAGGCCATGCCGGACAGGATTCGCGCAATAGAACCTGGCTTCATGAGAGTGCATGGCGCCCTTGCGCGTGTCGGCGACTGGTCTTTTTCACTCTACCTGTGTCACCCGATCATTCTGGCGCCGATCCGGATTGGCTTCGCGGAATTATCCAAGGTTCCGGCGCTCAGGCCGCTCTTCCAGGCAGGACATGCCGGACCGCTGGACAATATCATTCTCTACGCCACAGCGCTGTTTGCCACGCTCTTCGTTGCGGCGATGACCTATCGCTTCATTGAACGACCGATGATTGTCGGCTTTGCCAAGGCACGGAGCGCAATCTTCCGGCGCGAGCAGCCAAAACCACTCGGCCGGGTTGCACCATAGGGCTCGCTCATTCTGCCGCGACGGAATTGGCGTCGGGCTGTGTCCATTTCAAAACCGGCTTGCGGGCCGCTTGTGTCTCGTCCAGACGACGCATCGGGGCTAGGTAAGGCGCGCCTTTCAGCGTCTCGTCGCCCTGCGCGGCGCGGCGGGCAATCGACTCAAGCGAGTCACAGAACCGGTCGAGTTCCGCCTTCGATTCCGACTCGGTCGGCTCGATCAACATCGCCCCGTGCACAACCAGCGGGAAGTACATCGTCATCGGGTGATAGCCTTCATCGATCAGCGATTTGGCAATGTCGATGGTTTCGATCCCGTCTGCCGTGAAGGCGTCGGAGAACAATGCCTCGTGCATGCAATAGCCCTCAAAGGCCGGGGTCATCACGGATTTGAGGCGGGCCTGAATATAGTTCGCGTTGAGGACCGCATCCTCGGAGGCCTGTTTCAGGCCATCTGCGCCGTGGCTGAGCATATAGGTCAGGGCCCGGACGAACATGCCCATCTGGCCGTGGAAGGCGACCATGCGGCCGAAGCTCTCTTTGGCGTCACCTTCCATATCCTCAACGAGACGGAAAACGCCATCTTCATCCTTCACGACAAAGGGCACCGGAGCGTAAGGCGCCAGCGCATCGGACAGGACGGTCGGGCCGGAGCCCGGGCCGCCGCCGCCATGTGGAGTGGAGAACGTCTTGTGCAAATTGATATGCATCGCATCGACGCCGAGATCCCCCGGGCGGACCCGGCCGACAATGGCGTTGAAGTTCGCACCGTCGCAATAGAAATATCCGCCCGCCGCATGGATGAGGTCGGCAATCTCCTTGATGTCGGTCTCGAACAGGCCGCACGTATTGGGGTTGGTCAGCATGATGCCGGCAATATCGTCGGTTTTTTCAAGCTTCGCCTTCAGAGACTCCATGTCGACGCGGCCGCGGGCATTGGCCTTGATCTCGTCCACGATGAAGCCGCACTGAACCGCAGTTGCCGGGTTCGTTCCGTGGGCGGAGGCCGGCACCAGGACGCGCTTTCGGGCCTCGGCCTCGCCGCGCGCCACCAGAGCCTGGCGGATCGCCATCATGCCGCAGAACTCTCCATGCGCTCCGGCCTTGGGGCTCATCGCGACCGCAGGCATACCGGTCAGGGTCTTCAGCCAGGTGGCCAATTCGTCAATCAATTCCAGCGCGCCCTGCACGGTCGCCTGCGGTTGCAGCGGATGGATATCCGCAAAGCCCGGCAGGCGCGCCAGTTTCTCATTGAGGCGCGGATTGTGTTTCATCGTACAGCTGCCCAGCGGGAACAGGCCAAGATCGATGGCATAATTCTTCTGGCTGAGGCGCATATAGTGGCGCACCGTCTGCGGCTCCGACAGGCCCGGCAGGCCGGTCGGCTGCTTGCGCGCAACGCCGCCAAGGCGACCGGTGCGGTTCTTCGGCGTGGGCAGGTCAACGCCCGTCGTGTCTTGTGTGCCGATCTCGAAGATCAGGCCCTCGGCTTGCAGCAAGCCTTTCGAACCGGACACGGTGTCCACGGACTGGTTGGCAGCTGAAACGGGAGATGTCGGGCGGCCTTGGGTGTTCATGGTCATGACGGCTTTCCATAAGGCTGAGCGTGAAAGGCTTTGTAGAGGCGCTCTTCGTTGAGTAGATCCTGTTCGGCATAAAGGCGCAGCTGACCGCGGCAAAAACTCTCACTGGCCATAATCTCGACTGGTACAACTCTCAGCGCCAATTCGAGAGCTTGGTAAGCATCCACGCCCATCACCGGATATGATTTCTTGTAACCTGGCCAATCAAGATCCAGTTCACAACGCCAGTCCTCGCCATCAAGCTCCGGCTGCATGACCGCGATACGGCCAGATCTCCATTTGCCCTCAACGAGGCATTCGATCCTGCGCTCCACGCATACCTCGGTCATCAGATGATCTCCTTCAGGGCGGCAGCATAGGCGGCTATATCTTCCGCCGTCGTGCATTCTGTAGCTGCGCAGAGGATGACGTCGCCCATATGTCCATCGGGGAAGAGGCGACTGGCGCGAACGCCGCCGACCACACCGGCCTCATCCAGCATGGCCAGAACAGCTTCGGCATCCATCGGGGTCCGGAAGGCAAACTCGTTGAAGAAGCGCGGCGTCAGGATTTCGACACCAGGCACTGCCTCCAGCGCATCGGCAAGATCGCAGGCCGCCTCATGGTTCAGCAGGGCCAGTTGTTCCAGCCCCTTGCCTCCCAGCAGCGTCATATGCGCCGTGAAGGCCAGCGCGCACAGGCCGGAATTGGTACAGATATTGGACGTCGCCTTGTCACGGCGGATATGCTGTTCGCGGGTCGACAGCGTCAGCACGAACCCGCGATCTCCGTTGGCGTCAACGGTCTCCCCGCACAGACGCCCTGGCATTTGGCGGACCAGTTTCTGCGTGCAGGCAAACAGGCCAACATAGGGCCCGCCGAAATTGAGGCCGTTGCCGATGGACTGGCCCTCGCCCACGGCAATGTCCGCGCCCATCTCTCCGGGCGGCGTGACAAGGCCCAGCGAAACGGCTTCAGTGAAGACGGAGACGAGCAGCGCGCCTTTGTCATGCGCGGCGTCGGCAGTTTTCGACAGGTCGGTTACCGTTCCGAAAATGTTCGGGCTCTGGCCGATCACGCAGGCTGTCTGGTCGTCGACGGCATCGGCCAGCGCATTCTCACCATCCACGGCGACTGGCAACTGGACGACCTCGAACCCTTGCGCCTCGCACACCATTTTCGTGGCGGCGGCATAGTGCGGATGCAGACCGCCTGACAGAATCACCTTTTTCCGGCGCGTTACGCGGGTGGCCATGATGGCCGCCTCGGCGCAGGCCGTAGAGCCGTCATACATGGAGGCGTTTGCCACATCCATTGCGGTCATCGCGGCGACCTGAGTCTGGAATTCGAACAAGGTCTGTAGCGTGCCCTGCGCAATTTCCGGCTGGTAGGGCGTGTAGGTTGTCAGAAACTCGGAGCGCTGGATCACCATGTCGACCGTGGCCGGAACATGGTGCTTGTAGGCGCCAGCGCCGACAAAGAACGGCCCTGACGACGCCGAGCGGTTCTTCGCGGCCAGTTTCGTCATATGGCGCTCAACGGCGAGCTCCCCCTGATGGTCCGGCAGGCCGGAGATTGTACCGCTCAAGCGAGCCGATTCCGGTACATCGGTGAAAAAGTCATCGACCGAATTGGCACCGACCGTGCCCAGCATGTCTGCGCGGTCTTCCGGTGTCAGGGGGAGGTATCTCATGCTAGTTACTCCATCAGAGTGTCAGGAGGCCCCTACAGGCCGTCGCAGAAAGCCTTGTACGCATCCACATTCATCAAAGAGCCAAGCTCTCCGGAATCGGACAGTTTCATCTTGCAGAACCAGCCTGCGCCTTCCGGATCTTCGTTGACGGTTTCCGGAGCATCGGCCAGCGCGCCATTGCCCTCGGTCACTTCGCCAGCCACAGGCGCGTAAACGTCAGACGCCGCCTTGACGCTTTCAACAACAGCCATGTCGTCGCCCTTTCCAAAGCTGGCGCCTGCTTCCGGTACTTCGACAAAGACCACATCGCCGAGCTGGTCCGCCGCATATTTCGTGATCCCGACCGTGGCGATATCGCCCTCAACCGTGATCCATTCATGATCTTCAGTATAGTAAGTTGTCATCGCCCGTTTCCCTCTTAGCGTTTGTAATTCGGTTTCACAAAAGGCAGCTCGCAAACTTCTGCAGCGCGCGCTTTGCCTCTCACCATCAGGTCAATCTTCGTGCCAAGTTCGGCCAGATCCGCGCGCACATAGCCCATGGCTACTGGCCCATCGACACTGGGGCCAAAACCGCCGGATGTCACAACACCCACAGGTTCGCCGCCGATCTCGATCACTGTGCCTTCGCGCGCGGGGGCCCTTTCAAGTGGCTTGATGCCAACGCGCTTTTCAGCCGGCCCATCGGAAAGCGCCTTCAGAATACGCTCCGCTCCCGGAAAATTGGCCTGCTCACGACGCTTCTTCTGGATGACCCAGGCAAGGTCCGCCTCCACCGGATCGCGGGTGGTATCCATATCGTGACCATAAAGGCACAATCCCGCTTCCAGGCGCAGGGAGTCCCGTGCGCCGAGACCAATCGGCTTCACGCGCTCATCCGTCAACATCTCCTTGATCAGCGGCACGCCCGCCTCGGGAGAGACCAGCACTTCAAAACCATCTTCACCCGTATACCCACAGCGCGATACGATGCAGCGAGTCCCATTCAGCTCGAACGGCATGTGACGCATGAATTTGAGCTCTGCACAGCCCGGGAAAAAGTCCTGCATTACCTCGGCGGCCTTTGGTCCCTGCAGAGCAAACAAGATGCGATCATCGGCGCGTGTCAACACGGCCTTGCCTTCGAATGTCCGCTCAAAGAGGGCCCAGTCCGCCTCCTTCACCGCACCATTGACAACGATGTAAAGTGACCCCTGCGCCTCTTCGCCGATTGGTCGTGTGATGATCAGGTCGTCGAGAATGCCGCCCTCATCATTGAGCAGCACGGTCAGACGCGCCTGACCTTCTTTCAGTCCGGCGATATCGGAGGGCACCAACGTTTCAATCAGCGCAGCGATTTTCGCGTGCGCCTCGTCTCCACCACCAATGCCATCTGCCAAGGAGAGAAAGCACGGTCCCATATGAGACACATCGAACAAGCCTGCCTCGGACCGGGTCCAGAGATGCTCGTCCTTGACGCCCATCGGATACTGAACCGGCATTTCATAGCCCGCAAACGGAACCAGCTTCGCACCAAGTTCTTCGTGCAGGTCATGAAGCGGAGTGCGCTTCAGATTATCAGTTGTCGGTTCGGCCATGACGCCCTTTCATGAGGAGACGGGGCAGCCCGAAGCTGCGCATCGTCGCCCCCGCTGTCTTGGGCGCCTGAGAGATTCCGCCCGATGTACGGGCTTGCTCCTTCGGCGAGACGGCACCACAAGGCCCGCCTCTTTCCAGCGTGTTGTCTCTCCCCCGGTCCTTTTGCCTGAGCGTTTCCGGGGCGGTTGCGCCTTCGGCGGCGGGGCTGGTTACCCGCTCTCTCCCGGGAGGAGGTCGTCTATGAGTGTCGAACTAGCGCGGATTCTGGTGGCCAGCAAGCAGAGAGTCAGCACCCCCCTGTCTTGCCACGCCGCCTGCCAGATGTTTGGGCAACCAAGCGGGGATCATGCTTCCGATGGCTTGCGGCCGAACCAGCCCTGAACCATCGACCAGGCATTGCGCGAGCCGGACATGGTCTGTTCCGCCGCCCAGGCAGCGCGAGACGTCAGACCGCCACACCGTTTCAGCAGGTCTGTCGCGACCGAACCGGATTCCTTTTTCACCCGCTCGAGCGCCTCTGCCGAAATCGACCGGGCCTGCCGTGCGGACCAGCCCTCAAAGGCGCGGCACCGCCGCTTGGCCAGATAGCCCATCTTCAGAGTGAGCATCGCGTTCACCGCGCCATCCATGACCGGCCCGGCGATCAGCCCACCCATCCGACCGAGCAAGCCGCCAATGACATCGCCTGTCATGTCGGTCACATCCTCCAGCGCGCGACTGACGATCACGATTGCGGCCACATCGCGCAAGATCAGCAGCGTGCCGCCAAGATGCGGGCGCCCGAAATAGATCTGAGAGATACGTGCGATGAGATTGGCGTTGCGCCAGAGCACAACGAAAGCGTCCACAGTGCCATTCATCGAAAATGCTGTGGCTACGCCCACGCCGACAGCCTCCGCATGGATCAGCTTGTCGACCTTCGTATCCAGCTTCTTCAAATGAATCTCAATATGGTCCTTCTGGAAAGCTTCGAGATCTGCAGCGACATTGGCCGCAGACTCCTCGCCCGCAATCGCAAATCGCGCGAGCAAGGCGCGACCGATAGCGATACCCTCTTCCATCGCGGACACTTCATCAGCCAGCAGCGGATTCCGCTTCAGCATGGCAAGATATTTCAGATCATATTTCAGGCGCTGGGAGAGGAGCGAGATGTCTGGTTTCTCTATATCGAACGGCGTGTGCGGTGGCTTCGCCGCGACAGGCATCGACAGAAATGACGCCAGCGGTCGGCCAACCAGCAACAGCAACAGCGCGGCGAGAATCAGGATGAAGCTGTATCCCAGCACCGGGTGCACATCATCGAAGATGCGATAGAACAGAAATCCCTGCCCGATCACCGTCAGGAATGCGATGGTCAGCAGGGCGACGCCGGACCATTTTAGCACTTTCCATGCCTTGGACCATTGGGACGCGAACTCCCATTGCGGCGCAGGCTCCACAGGTGCGTCCACGGGCGCGGGCACGTTCTTGGCCATCTGATAACTCCTCTACTGATCTCTCAACGAAAGATCAGGGAGGATCTGCTCAGTGGCAAGCTACACCGCTGTAGAGACTACATGCGCTCCGGTATACGGATGCCGAGGAGGTCCAGCCCGGTCTCCAGCTGGTTCAGGACAGCCGCTGACAAGGCAAGACGGCTGGCGCGCAAATCTGCATCCTCTTCTGAGGCGATCGGCAGGGCGGCATAGAACGCGCTGAACCCCTGGGCGAGGTTGTACACATGCTCACACAGGACATGCGGCATGCGTTTCTCTCGCGCTTGAAGGAGCGCGGCTGCAAAGGCATCCAGCTGTAAAACGAGGGCGCGCTCTGCATCATGGCCAATCTTGATGTCGCCCGGCTTGAAACCGGCCTCCGCAGCTTTGCGCAGAACGGATTTGATCCGCACGGCCGCGTAAAGCAGGTAGGGCCCGGTCTTGCCTTCGAAGCTGGTAAAGCGGTCGAGGTCAAAGACGTAATTGCTGGTACGCGTATTGTGCAGATCCGAGAAACGCAGCGCAGCCAGGGCCACAGCGGCAGCCACTTCATGACGCTCCTGTTCCGACATGTCTTCGGGCAGCTTGCCGGCTTCCACAATCTTTCTCTGCGCCTCTTCAAACGCCATCGTGTTCAGGTCCGCCAGGCGTAGTACGCCGCCTTCGCGGGTCTTGAAGGGCTTGCCGTCGTCGCCATTCACCGTGCCGAAGCCGATATGCTCCATATGGCCTTCATCGATCAGGCCGAGCATCTCCGCCGCACGAAAGACCTGTTCGAAGTGCAGCGCCTGGCGCTGGTCGACGACATAGAGCATCAGCTCCGGCGTCGGCTCCATATTCTCCATCCGGTCTTCGATCGTCGCGAGGTCTGTGGTGTGATACCCGGTGCCGCCGCGGCTGTTGACCAGCATGATGGGCGGCATGTCCTTCTTGTCGCTGTCACGCTCAATGCGAACAATGACGGCACCATCATCCTCTTCAGAGAGACCCGCCGTCTTGAACTTCTCGACCAGTCCCGGGATCAGGTGATCCACATCGCTTTCGCCCTTCCAGAGGTCGAAATGCACGTTCAGGAATTCGTAATCGATCTTCAACGCCTCGACGGACACATTGATGAAATGGCGCAACAAGGCGCGATAGCCGGCCCGACCCGCCTGTAGCTCTGCGACCGCTTTCTGGCTGCGCTCATTGCGCGCAGCATCTGCTTTCGCTTTGGCGCTCGCAGCAGGGTACAGGCGTGCCAGATCATCAATCGTGACTGGCGGCTCTTCCGGATACGGGCCTTCAAAGCTCTCGTCGAAATAGATCAGGTCCGGCTGCTCGTCATACAGCTCGGTAACCAAGTGGCCCATTTGAAGCCCCCAGTCGCCGAGATGAGTGTCGCCTGTCACCTTGTCGCCAAGAAAGCGCAGGAGACGCACCAGCGTGTCGCCGATCACGGCCGAGCGCAGATGGCCGACATGCATCGGCTTGGCGACATTCGGGCCGCCAAAGTCGATCACGGTCACTTTCGGGTCCGGCGCAGGCTCCGCACCTGCCATGTCGTCTGTCCGAATGAATTCTGCGCGCTGAGACATGGCCTCGTCCGAAACGCGGATATTGATGAAGCCCGGCCCGGCGACTTCCGCCGACAGGATCATCGAATGCTCTTTCAGCGCCGCAGCAATTTCGCCAGCGATCTCGCGTGGGTTACGACCCGCGGACTTGGCAGCGCCCATCGCGCCATTGCACTGGAAGTTAGCAAATTCGGGCTTGTCAGACCGGCGCACAGCCCCCCATTTCGCCTCCAGCCCCATAGCTTCAAAGGCGGCGCTGGCGGCCGCCGACAATTCATTGATCAGACTGGCCATGATGTTACTGCCCGGCATCCATGCGGAAACGTTTGCCCGCGCGGTTGAATTCCAATTGCTCTTCGGTCAGCTCGAACCCGACAATCACTTCGAAGTTCGTGCCTGAGATCGACTCGTCTACGCGCGGGATCTCGATGGTCTGGATCACTTCCGTGGCACCTGCGAGCTTGTTACCGCCGAAATTCGCATCGACATTGAAGTATTCCTTGGCGAGTACCTTACCACTGCGCCGGATCACCGCGACATAATACGGGAAGGTGTGCGTGGACGCGTCAGCCGCTGGACCTTTGCCAAACGCAAAATCGATCTCGAGTTCCGCCTTCAGTGGGTCTGTTCCGACATACCGACAGAACAGGCGAACATCGATCACCTCTCCGGTATATTCAATATTGGTGTAGAGTTCACCGCCACCATCAAGTTCGATATAACGCGACGAATCATACAGCGCGCCAACTGGCGGGCATGGCCCGGCATTCTGGCGCGTATCAAAAGTCTCTGCGAGCTTGCTGCCTCCACAGCCAGAGAGGATGACCGCGGCGAGAAGTGGGGCATATTTAATCATGCGTCGGCGTGTCCTTCTTGGCCTGATGCAAAGGCCTGTCCATCTGTTGCTGCAGATGTGTTAAAGGCCCAGACGTCTCGGCGCAACGCCCACAGGCAGGAGATAGGATGAAATGACCGACAGGCAGCCACTTACAATCCGCCTTGCCGCCCCGCGGGGCTTCTGCGCGGGCGTTGATCGCGCCATTCAGATTGTCGAAGAAGCCCTCGGCAAATGGGGCGCGCCAGTCTATGTGCGCCACGAAATCGTCCACAATGCGCATGTGGTGAGTCGTCTTGAGGAGCTTGGGGCCATATTCGTCGAGGAACTGGACGAATGCCCGGAAGACCGCCCGGTCATCTTTTCCGCGCATGGCGTACCGAAATCCGTGCCCGCCGAAGCCGAACGCCGGAACATGATTTATGTCGACGCGACCTGTCCGCTTGTTTCCAAGGTTCATGTCGAAGCCGAACGCCATCATCGCGAAGGCCGTGAGATCGTGCTGATCGGTCATGCAGGACACCCCGAAGTCATCGGTACGATGGGACAATTGCCCGGCAATACGATCACGTTGATCGAAACCGTCGAGGACGTCGCCGCGTTTGAGCCCAACGATCCAGACAATGTCGCCTTCGTTACCCAGACGACCCTGTCGGTCGATGACACCGCAGACATTGTCGCCGCACTACAGGCTCGTTTCCCCGGCATTTCGAGCCCCCACAAGGAAGACATCTGCTACGCCACCACAAACCGTCAGGACGCCGTGAAAGTTCTGGCGCCGGGCACAGATCTGGTGCTCGTTATCGGCGCGACGACGAGTTCCAATTCGGTCAGACTGGTCGAAGTTGCCAAGCGCGCCGGTGCCGCACGGGCGGAACTGGTGGCGAGCGCGGAGAACATCGACTGGGCCTGGTTTGATGGCGTCTCAACCCTCGGCCTGACCGCCGGGGCCAGCGCGCCGGAAGACCTTGTGCAGGGTGTGATCAATGCCTGCGGTGAGCGGTTCGATGTCTCACTCGACAAGATCGAGACGGCCCGAGAAACGGTGACCTTCAAACTGCCGCGCATCCTGTCTGAGCCGGTCTGACACGAGCCTGCGCGGCCAATATTCAAATCTGCCCCGCATTCTGGCATAAGGCGCGTCATGACCTACACGATTGCAGCCTTTTACAAGTTCTTTTCCTTCCCGGACTTTGAAGCCCGCAAGGCGGATCTCGCCCAGCTTCTTTGTGGTGCCGGTGTCAAGGGCACCGTCCTGTTGGCGGCCGAGGGCGTGAACGGCACGATTGCCGGCACGGCTGATGGCATTGAGACTGCGCTGTCTGCCCTTCGCGCAATCCCGGGGGCGGCAGATCTTGAAGCGAAATTCTCCGAAGCCGACGAGATGCCGTTCCTGCGCCTGAAAGTGCGCCTGAAGAAGGAAATCGTCACAATGGGTGTGCCCGGCACGGATCCAAATGCGCTGGTCGGGACCTATGTCGAGGCGAATGAGTGGAACGAGCTGATCAGCGATCCGGACACTGTGCTGATTGATACGCGCAATGATTATGAATACGCCATCGGCACCTTCGAAGGCGCGATTGACCCCGAGACCAAGACGTTCCGGGAGTTCCCGGAATGGTTCCGCGAATTCCGCGCCAAGCTTGAAGCCGAAGGCCGCTCACCCAAGGTCGCCATGTTCTGCACGGGCGGCATCCGCTGCGAGAAAGCGACCAGCTTTGTGAAATCGGAGGGCATCGAGGATGTCTTCCACCTGAAAGGCGGCATACTGAAATACCTCGAAACCGTGCCCGAGACAGACAGCAAATGGCGCGGCGAATGCTTCGTCTTCGATGAGCGCGTGTCAGTAAAGCACGACCTGACGCCCGGCGAGTACGACATGTGCCATGCCTGCAAGCGTCCCATCACGGATGCGGACAAGGCGGAGGCCAGCTATGTGCCTGGCGTTTCCTGCCCTCACTGCATCGACGAAATGAGCGATGAGCAACGCGCCCGCTTTGCCGAGCGCCAGAAGCAGATCGACCTCGCCCGCCAGCGTGGCCAGGAACATATGGGCCCGGAGGCACGCCGGAGCGAAGACGCATGAGCGCGGCGCATACGCTCTACACGTTTCGACGTTGCCCCTATGCCATGCGTGGCCGGATGGGCCTCTCCATAGCCGGTGTCCCGGTGCTGGTCCGTGAAGTCGTCCTGCGGGACAAGCCGGCCGAGATGCTGGAGGCAAGCCCGAAAGGGACTGTGCCGGTCTTGCTGACCTCCTCTGGCGACATTGTGGATGAAAGCCTCGATGTCATGCGCTGGGCGCTGGCGCAGAACGATCCGGAAGGCTGGCTGGACGCCGATCCCGACACGACGCATGAATTGATCGCACGCAATGATGGTCCATTCAAGCGCGCGCTGGACAGATACAAATACCCCAATCGCTATTCCGACGAAGATCTCGTGCCCGGCGCCGCGCGCGCCAGTGGTCTCGAAATGCTTCAGGATCTGGACGCGCGGATCACAGCGCAGGGGGGCCAGCTTGTCAGGGCTGAACGGAGCCTGGCCGACATTGCGATCTTTCCGTTCATCCGCCAGTTCGCTCACACCGACATGGACTGGTTCAACGCGCAGGATTTGCCCGCGCTGCAGGCATGGCTGGAGGGGCATAAGCAGAGCTCGCTCTTCAAGGGCGTGATGAAGAAATACGCCCAATGGAGCCCCGGCGCCGACGAGCCGACATTGCCGGTTGCAGCCTGAATCCTCGAACCTCAGATTGCCCCCTTGAAAAATTTTTGGGCAGGCGTAAAAGCCCCGTTCTTCGGCGCGGAGTGTAGCTCAGCCTGGTAGAGCACTGTCTTCGGGAGGCAGGGGCCGGGCCAATGCCCATCACAGGCTCAGCCATTTCCGACGCGCATAATGCGCACATTCCGAGATTTCCACAGGTCGGCCACCCTCTACACGGGAGAGTGTGATGGGTGATGCGGCAAACGATTATTTCGATTCGTGCGAGCGGGCGGAGTGGGGCTCTTCGGAGTTTGGGCCGTGCCGCAATTGTGGTGAGTACTACCATCCGGAGGACGGGGAATGCCCTGTCTGCGAAACGCCTTACAATGACTGACCGCGCTCCCCTCCCCGTAGAGACGCGCAAGCCCCTGACGCGCCGTGAGTTCGGCCTGCTGATTATCCAGCAAGATGGAAAGTGCGGCTGTGGATGCGGCAAGAAACTGGACTTTACCAAGCCGCGCCGGGTTGTGGATGAGCACCTGGTCCCGCTGTTCAGTGGCGGCTCGAATGATCTGAGCAACCGGGCACTCTGGGACCCAGACTGCTCCAAGGCGAAAACGTCCGGTGAGGCAGGCGGTCGCGCCAAGGTGCGTCGCTTTGAACAGAATAAAACACAGCCAGAAAAGCGCAAGCGGAATGGCTCCAAGCTCCAGTCCCGAGGCTTCAGCAAGGCCCCTGCTGGATACGTATCACCGTTGAGTAAGAAGCATCCACGATATCAGAAAGGAAAATTGAATGGGTGACAAGAAGGACCTAGTTGAGCTGATCAAGGCTAATCCCGGCGCCACGTTCATTGTCGATAATGACTATTGGGAGATGTACCGTGAAAGCCCTTACGGGCCAAATTCAGCGCCAGATGAAGACGACTATGAGGCATTTTCGGCATGGGAAAGCAACAACAAGCTGGCTTCCGATAGCGACGTCATAGCGCGTGGGAGCGGATATGGCTCCGGTAAATGCTACGGCGGGGACATCCTGCAAGCCCTTGCCGTGATCGTTGGCGTGAATATCGAGAGCGTCTAACCCGCAACCAATGGCCGCCCAAAGGCAGCCGCAAGATTCAATCTAGACCAATGAGGATGAAATGAGTGAGGTATTAGACCGCCTTGAGCAGAAGGCCCTAACCCGCGAAGACATTCGCGAAATCAGATCCATCAAGGATATTCAGGAGATCATCGACAAACTGGACCAGAACATCCGTGGCATGAAGGCCCAGCTGGAGTTTCGTTCGGAAGGCGACGAGGAATGGGAGCGTCGCGCTATCGGTGCGCTCAGTATTCAACAGGCCTTGCATTCCGAGGCCATCCGCCGCTTCAATTACCTTAACGGAACGACGGAGCGGAACAAGCAGAAGAATGAGGAGGACCGGCTTGCCGCCGAATTGAAGCGCCAGAACAACCTTGAGCAGCAGCGCATTAATGCCGACCGCGCTAAAAACAAGGTGGAGATTGCGAAGGTCCACAGCATCGATAACTTGGTCCGCCTCATGAACTCTTCACGTTTTCAGCGGAATTTCTACAACATCGCCAGAGATACGCTTGATCCAGAAACGTTCTCAGGTCTTTGCGATAGGGCACAGGAACAAACAGAGAGCGCGCTGCTGAAGGGAATTGAGCAATTAGGGGTCGGGCCAGACTGGTCGCAACAAGCGGCTGTCGACGCCCTCTCCCGCACTATACGTGGAGAGTGAGCTGCGGGCCGGGGAATGTGGGGGCTTGTTTAACAACGCTCTCCCCCGGTGCGTTCGGTCCGGGTCGCGATCCCGTCACGCCTATCGCTACTTGTGGCATTTAATGTCTCCACAACCGACCCGCACACCCTACCACAATCCCCCGCAGATTCAAGGAATTATCTCGCGTATGTGTACGGAATATGATAGGATAGGAACATGGAAATACTAATTATCTTGGCCGCGCTCTGCGCCCTGTTTATCTTCCTCTCATGGAGGGAATCGGACGGCCCGAAACACAGACGGTGGAAGCGGGAGATGAGTAGACAGAGCGAGCGGCGAGCCGACGCCATGAGTGAGTTGGCTCAAATCAAGTTCGAGGGCGGCAAATGGTACGGCTGGCTGAATGACCTTGACCCCGCCGAGGAAGCGCTGCTCCGGATGGGCTACATTTCCTTTGAACCGTCAGATGATCAACCCCCTGTTACCAAAGATCTATGGGGCAGACCTGCTGGCGCAGGAGGCTGGTTTCGGATAACGGCTGCCGGTCAAAATGCACTCTCTGACCCCGCAATATGATAGGATAGAGAGAGGAGAGAATGATGGTTGACTGGATAGTACAGCGAGAAAGAGACGCAGTCGAAAAGGTGCGAGAAATCATGGCTCGCCCAATGCATGATGACTTCGAGTATTGCGGCCCATCGGTAGATGAATTTGACCCGTGGGAAATCTTCCCATGCCTCCACGGCAGCTATGATTCACGCTTCGATGAGTGTGCCATTGATGTGCTAACGGAGGTCATGAACTTCGACCGAAAGCGAGAGGACTTGGGAGCGGACATGTTCAGGGAAATGCTCTGCAATCTGAACCTGTGCGACTACGGCACAAGCCCTCGTGTATGCTTTCCAACCACAGCCTTCAAGGAAGTTTTGCCCGAACTAATAGAAAAATGGAAGCAGCACGCAGAACTGGCTTGGACCCCCATCAAGGAGCCCACCCAATGAATAGACTGGCGGGTCAATTGACCGCAGATAAACTGGATGCCGCGATTTGGGAAGGCGTGCGCGCAGTATTTGAATCGCGTCATGGTGAGGGCTCTTGCCCTGATGCGCGCTTGCTGGACCCTTATCGTGGAATGGTTGTCGTGGATTTTCGCCAGTCGGGGAAGACGGAAATGAAGACCGAGTGGTTGCGGAGCTACGTGCTGAGAAGGCAGATTGAGGTGGCTGTTCGGGAGACCCTCGGCCTGCCCCCTAAGCCCCCCACTGCTCACACCGAATAACCTGCTCAGCAGCTATCCTCTGAAAGAACAGCCTTTCATCTATAGAGCAGGACTTGCCGTCGCAGTGGTCAACCAGGGTCTGGATCTTTGCGTCCGTGCAGTATTCGACTGCAGCGCTCTGGCGGATCAGGAAATAGGCCGCTTCCCTTGGGATCGTCACATAGCACCATAGCCAGAGGAACGAGACCACGAGGAACATGGGGCGCTCGCATATCCGGTCAAAGAGCGTCTCTTTCGGATAGCGCGCCTTGATGCGTTTTGGCTTAACCCGCTTGACCCGTTTTGCGTATCGGGAATTGGGCTGTTCGTAGGTTATGAGGGTTGTCACGGGACTCCCGGTTTGGTAATTTTAACAAGGATTTGGAGGGACGGAAATGGGTAAAGTCTGCAACCTCGAGCGACCTCGCCGCCCGCTCCCGATACCCGAGACAGCGTGCCGGATTTTTGGGTTTTCCGCGCCGGACACATGGGGCGCACGATTCTCATTGAGACGGTCTAAGCGCGGCGTAATCATCACGCTGATTGTTCCCGGTTTTTCGTGGGACCTGTCACACCTTGAAGGTCGATACCCCGCCAATTTTGCCGAGGCGCGAAAATTCGTGAAGCAGTACGGTTTGCGGTACGGACAAACCATCGAGGAGGTTTTGAGACCCAAGCAGAGACGATGGCGCGAGCCGAAAGGACCAGCGCAGGAATCTTGGCTAGAGAGCGAGAATCCGAAAGAGTTTGCTGAGGCGATAATGGTGTGTGAGCACGCTGGCGGTTATTGCGGACAGGATGGATATTGCCACTATGGCGGCTGCTTCCCCGCTCAAGAGCGCAGAACCACCTAACCACACACCTCCGCCCATGCAGCCACATCCTCTGCAATCTTCTCTCTTACCTGCGCAGGCGACGCATCATAGTAAGCCCGTTCCAGCTTGCCCGGCTTCGTCGCTTCGCACACCGTCCGGCGTTCAAGCGCAACCGCTTCATGCATCGCTTGGATCGTCACTGAAGAGGATGTCGGCGTAGTCGTCGCGCAGGCTGGTACTGTCAACGCCATCGCTGACAGCGCTGCGAGCCTCACGGGCGCTTTCAATCGTTTCATTGCTCTCTTTCTCCATTTGCTTGAGGGTCTTGTCTGCGGCCTTGCGGGTGCGCTCTGCGGCCTTCAGGCGGTCACGCTTGCGGACATTGTGATCGTGCACCGCAAGCCATGTGAAAAACGCCATGACGCCTGCTGCAATGCCCAGCGCCCAGCGTGCTGCCGGGTTGTTCTTCAGGAACAGCCAGACGGGATAACCGAACGGCATGGCTCACACCTTCGGCTGGCTAGCTGTCTGACGGCCTTCGTAGGCGATCTGCTTGCCTGCCCACCAGCGCCACGCCCCAACCAGGAGAAGCACACCGCCGAACGCCAGACCCGCTGTCAGCAGCACTTGCAGGTCATACGCCTTGAAGAACCCGGCCAGCTCTTTCGCCACCGGAAGGCCCGCCGTAACGCCTGTCACGGTCGTGCCGACGATAACAGCCTCTTTCCCACTCTCGGCCTTTGACAGCCCCTTGTGCGTCTTGCTGTCCTCCATGAGCTTTGGTTCTGCGTTTTCGGGCACTTCGACATGCACGGTCTTTTTCTTCGGGGCGAGCGTGGTGGCTTTCTTTGCCACTTCCGGCGCGGCCTCACGCACGACGACTTTGTCATTGTCGCGCGCGAAGTCTTCGAGCTTCTGGAGCTGGCCAGAGTTCAGATCCGCAACCGCCTTGCTGTCAGACATGCCCATTGTCTCCAGTGCTGAAATCACGGAGGTGCCGGCAGGAACATTGTCCCCTGCCTTCCAGTCCAGATCGAAGAACATGAACAGCTCCATGATCCGGCGGCCCCAGAACAGCGGAGCGCCTTGCCACATCACCGTGCCGTCCACCCATTCGAGGGCGATTTCCTGCCATGATGCCCCCCGGTTAATCTTCTGGATCAGACGCCAGCCGGACACCTCAGCCGCGCCGAACTGGTAGATGCACGAGCCGAGGGCGTCATATTGGCAGCCTTTCAGGGGTACGTGGATCAGGTTATCAAGGACCGGCTCGATTTCAGTGCGGACATAGGCGGTCAGATAGTCGAGTGCCTCCTGCTTGGAGACGGTATCGTTCCACTTGACCTTCCGGCCATCGGGGTACTCAGTCGTGCCGTACCCAATGGTCAGGGTGCCCTCAATGGGCGTGTCTGCCGTCAGCTCCCGATTTGGGAACTTGTCATCATAGGCGTGCTTCCTGAAGGATTCACGTAGTTGCAGGAAGATGATCAGTGTCGGTGTCGTCTTCATCAGATTTGCCCCCTTTATCGTGGCCGTTGGTCATCTGCTCTTCCGGGGCGTACTCCCCTTCCCGCAGGATGAAATCGATGTGGTCATGGGTCAGGCGCTGCTCAGGCGCGCTCTTGGTGGCGGGCACAAGAACCAAGCCCCGCTTTAGGTGCAGATTGAGCCGTCCGCGTAATTCTTCGACAGACATGCTGTTGAAATAGCTGTCAGCCATGCCCTTCGCCGTGGGGCGCTTCATCTTCGTGTTCAGGGCCTTCAGGATGCGCTGCTGCCAATATCCCGTATCTTCGACTTGCGGGAGAATGGAGTGGTCCGGGTCTTTGCGCTCGGCCTTCTTGCGCCGTGTGTCCCAGCCCTTCTTGGCGGCTTCAGATGCCTTGGAGAGTTCAGCGTCCTTCAGGTGCATCACGTAGATGCGTTCTGGCAGGAAAATTACCAGGCTCTCAGCAAGCAGAACCCAGAAGATGATGAAGATGATGGCCGCGATATAGACTTGGTTATCGGTCGGGTTCCATGTCCGGTTAGCGAGCTGGGCAAGACCAACAAAGAGGGGGTGCCATTTCTCGGCATGTGCGGCCTCTGCCTTGGCTTCAGCCTGCGCAACAGCAGCCTCCTCTGAGGGCGGCGCAAGCAGGGCTTCGATCTTGCCTTCAATCTCGGCAATCTCCGCAGCAGCGGCCTCTTGAGCTTCTGTCTTGTCTTCCTGAAACTCGCGGATCGATGCGTTATCATCGGCGCTCAGCCCCGGCACTTCATCCTTGATGGAGTCGATGCCTGCCTGCGCGGTCGCAATGGCTGCATCCCGGTCTGCGCGGATACCGTCGATCTGCTTGTTGTACTGGTCAATACGGGCCTGTACGCCGCCTTCGAGATTGTCTTGAACCGCCACCGTGATTTCGGCATTATCCCGCTTGTCTGACAACGCCTCGAACCCGAACCCGAAGGCGTGCAGGCACACGATGATTGAGGCGAACGCACCAAGCAGCCTGAACGTGACTTTCCCCTGAATGCCTTTCACGGCACACCGGGCAGCAGCCATCAGGAAGGATGCGGCAAACAAGCGATAAGCCCACCCCATCGCCTGAAACGACAGGGGCTCAATGGAGTCTGGTGCGAGCGACCGGCTGAAGATGCCATCTATGTAAAGCAGCACGAAGAACGCGATCAGCACCACGCCCCACAGGATCAGGTACAGCCATGCCGTGGCAAACCATGACGCGAACTTCTGCGTCATCCACGTTACGCCATCCTTGACGCCGTAAGCATACCACTCGGGATCGCGCCACCCGAGCGGGCGATATTCCACGTTATCTGTCAATGTTCAGCCCCTTAAAAAATCGCCTTGAATGCGGCCCCGGCAAGGTCAGGCCGAAGGATGACAACAAGCACCGCAATGGCCGCAGCCCACATCCAGTTTGCGAGAACCCACGCCTTTACTGGCGTTACGGAAGGTGCAGGCGTCTTTGCCGCCTCGATCTTGCTGTCGAGCCTTTCTTCCAGCTTGTCATCACGCGCCCTCGCCCCCGCATCCCGCTTTTCGTGGATGCGCTTCTCAGACTCCCGAATCTGCTCAGCCATGTCGTGGCCAAACAGCTTCAGGGTGTGTTTCAAGTCATCAGCGCCCTGCTTTTGATAGCGGTTCATCAGCACTTCAAACCGTTCGAGCAGCTTTTCTTCGCGGTCCACCAACATCTCACGTGACACAACGGTCTTCTCCAGCAAGACAAGCCGGGTATTCAGGTCGTCGCCATCAACCATGCGCGCCCCCTTTTCTCGTTATAGCGTTTCGATAGCCCCGACCCGGCCCATGTAGAGCGCGGCTTGCAATCGGCGGTAATAGGCCCGATCATCCGGCGTGAGAGGTGTCAGCCGGTTGTCCACAAGGCGTTGGAGCAACTGGTTGTAATCCGTCTGCCACCGGCGCTGGGCCTCTGCATGGGGCTCGTTCTCGCGGATCAGGTCTTGCAGGTCGGCAGCGTTGAACATGTCGCCCTCTTGCCGCTCAGGCGCTTCCGGTCTTTCCTTCAGCTTGGCTCCGGTCTCTTCGATCTTGCCAAGACCCCGCATGATGGCCGCTTTGGCATCTTCAGGATCAGCGACAGGCTCTGGGGTGGGTTCGGGAACGGGCTGTTCAGGAATAGCTATCGCCTCGAACGTGCGCACGAACTGGTCCAGTATCTGTCCCTTGGGGGATGTTATGGTCACCTCGTACTGTTCGCCTGCGTGCAGGTAGAGCGTAATACGTCCGCCTGCCTTGGCCGGATAGGGGTTGCGGGCGGGGGTGCGCAGGTCCGGGTCCAGATAGATCGGGCCGGGGCGCGAGCCTTGGCGAAACGAAACCATAGCGCCTGGAACCGGGCGGCCATTGTCGTCTATCGCCTGCTCGCGGAAGAGGCTGGCTTGGGTCATTGTTTCCTCGCAAAGACGTTTTCAGGAGTGCGCCCCGTTCCCTCGATCATGGGCGTGTTCGCGCGCCCGAGCATGAGCGGCTTTTCCTGCTCTCCGATGGCGCTCAGAATTGAGTTCGTCATGGGCTGGCGTTTCTCCAGTGGCTTGTTCAGATCCGATATGAATGTGCGGATCACCGTGTCTGGATGGTCAGCGCCGGGGGCGTAATACTTGATCGTTCCGCCCTTGTAGGGGATGAGCACAACGCCGGTCTTGTCGAACACGTCCACATAGTTGCGGCCTGCCTCAGCCATGCGGTTGGCTTCTGACATGGCGGTTTTCTGCCGGACGGCCTTGTCTCCGGTTGCCTTGGCTGCTCCCATGCTGGACGACTCCTCCAATCCTCGCTGAATGCTCCCCGACATGCGGGATTGGCCTGCTTGCTTTGGTGTGCCGGTCGGGACGTCCTTGCGGAGCTTTGGAAGCTTGCCGCCGCCGAAGCCTGCCGTTAGGACCGGGCTGGCAATGTTGTCCGGGTCAAAGGCCGCGTTCACTGAGCGGATGTTGGAGGGGTCGAAGATGACAACCTCTCCTATTGCGCTCACGCCATCAAATCCCTCCTCTCTCAAAATCTCGTTTGCTCGCGTGGAGGGGTCGTAGCCTGTTTTTGTGAACTCCCTAGCTGCCCGTTTGTAGGCATTCTTGTACTGGTCGATATTGGCCATGCGTCCTCGAACAAACGCCTCTATCGTCCTGGGGGGGTCTGGCCTCAAAGAGCCCACTTTTGCATAATGGTCGGCCCACCTCTTATCAGGCGAAAAATACACGCCCGGCCCCAATTTTCCGGGCCTACCAACTTTGAAAGCATCAAAGTCAGATTTCGTCCCATGATACAGCACCGTATCTGTATCGAACCCCATCTGCTTGGCGCGCTTCATGCGGCCAGCCTGAGACATATCAAATCCTTTAGCGCGCGCGGCTTCCCATTCAGGCGAGCCGGGTATTTCCATTTTCGCGGCCTGCTGTGCCGTTTTGGGCTTATCCCCAAAACCAGCCGATGAAACGCCATCCTGCCCCTTGATCTGAACGTCAGCCGGGTCGAAAACCATGACCTGTGACGGGAAGTGGCCGTCTGTGTCGGTCACACCAGAGAAGCCTGCCTTCCTGTCCAGCCGCCCGCCCGTTGTGGCGATAGCTGCACCGGCGAAGACATTGCGCAGACGCTCTTCTGTGCTCTCGGCTGGCGCAAATCCTCCAACTGCGCCACCTACAGCAGCCGCTCCCGCATCAGACCGAAGCCCCGCAACGCCAGCGGATTTCACGGGGGAGAATGCGTTAACAGGCTGCGATGTGGATTGCTGGAAGTTCTGCCCGCCATTTGCGAACACGTTGGCCGGCGCACCGCCATTGCCACCAGCCGGAAGCCGCACACCAAGGCGCTTCAGGCCCTCCATTGGGTTGGACAGGAGCAGGTCGCCCATCGCGTCGATTTCGCGCTGGTTGTAGCCACGACGGCGCATGAACCGGACAGCGTTAGTGATCAGGCTTACCTTGTCACCACGGGCAGCGGCGGCGCCCATCATGATGGCATCATCCACGGCCTGCGAAGGCCCGCCTTCAAGCACCGTTCCGGTGACCGAGTTCATGCGAGGCGCCCAGCGGGAGCCTGTGTCGCGCAGCTTGGCCTCGGCCTCCATCTTGCTCACGAACTGGCCGCCTGCATCGTCCCCAAGGGCTGTTGTGATTTTCTCCCTGTTGGCCGGAACACGCGCAATCCGCTGAGGTGTCATGCGTCCACCTGCGAGGTCTTCATCGATCTTGCCTGCCACGCCTGATGCGTAGGGCATCCGGTCTTGCGGGTTCAGGGCATTTACCTGATCCTGCACGGTTTGGCGGTTCGTGGAGGGGCGCATTGCCTTTTCGCCCTGAGTCCGCGCCTCGATCATGCGCGGGGCCTCTCCGCCCGCCTCGCGAGCCGCAGCATAGGGGCCACCTGCCCCGCCCGTGTAGGCATCCAGCTGGCCAAGCACTTCCGTCCGGATCATCTCGATCTGGCGAATATCCTCCGGCAGTCCATTGCGTTGGGCTGTGCCAAGTTGCTGGTCAAGGTCGCGCTTCACCAGATCCCAGAACTGGAGCTGGGACATTTCCTCTGCTGGCTTCCCGGCAAGGGCGGCTTCGTTTTCAAGACGCTTCTGTGCTTTGCGCATCGAGCCTTGCAGGAGTGGGTGACTCTCGGAAAGCTGCCTCAAACGCGGAGAGCTGATCGAACCGAACGCCTCGAATGCGCCTTCATAGAGCGGGGCAGCCTCTGCCCGGCGCGCAGCCAGATCATCATCGAACTTGCCCGCAATCTGGTCATCGGTCAGGCCGGTCGCCTTGCGCAGATCATCCTGAGCCCGGTCCACAAAGCCGCCATATCGGTCCTCAATGATCGCTTGAGCCTTCTGGGGGGTAGAGCCGGGGCGACGGGTCAGCGACGTCAGCGCGTTGACAGCATCCTGCCCAATGACTTCCGCCAGAACGGCTGGTTTGCCTTCAAACTCTCGAACGGCATCCAGAATCTGCTGAGGGGTCATCTGAGACCGCTCCATTGAGCGCCTCACAGCTGCGACAGCTGTTTGCTCAGCCGCGCTCATACGCGCGCCGCCCTCCTTCCCGAACAGGCCGAGCAGCCCATCATACATGCCCGCAACAGCGTTCTTGACCGACCGCACCGGAACGCGAGCGCCCGCCACACCGACAGGGAGCGCGCCGCCCAAGGCAGCACCGAACACCGTGCCCTCCTTTCCCGCCTCCAGACGGTCTCCCAAATCCCCTTCAGCCGCATTGAAGGCGTAAGACCCGCCCTGCACCGAGCCGATGCCCGCCATGCGCATAATCTGCTTGATCAATGGCGCGCCGGACTTCATTGCGCCACCGGGATAAGCAGCACCACCCGCGAGTTCGGACAGGAACGATGTGACGGGGTATTCTTCGCGGGCCTGATTAATGTCTCCGCGCACCTCGTCCCGCGCTTCGGTGTAGGCTTCCGGCATGTTTGCGCCTGCTGCCTCTGCACCGATTGCGCCCAGCCCTGTGCCCATGTTGATGAAAGGGGCAAGCGGCGTCGCATTGATCGCTTTATCGGCCCATTGTGGAAGGCCAGCCGCACGGCGCACACCAGCGCTTTCGTCGGATGTGCCCCACTCCAGACCTTCGCGGGCCATAAGGGGTATGACCTCACCACGCGTCATGGTCTTCGTGCGTTTTTCACCGCGTTTGGCTTCCCGCTCCGCCTTGTATTGAGCAAAGCCGCCTTCCTTCACCGTCTCGGATTCTTGGTCAGAACCTTGACGGCGCGTGCGGCGTTCTTCACGATACTGGGCAAAGTTGGATTGCGGTTCAGCCATAGGGGGTCCTCATGGGATTGGTCGAAAAGCAGCGCTTGAAACGGATGCGGGACCGCATCGAAGATCCTCACGAATGGGCAGAGGAAATCGAGCGCCGAATTGATCAGCGATTGATGTTTCCCGCCATTGCGGGGTTGTTTTCAGTGGCATCCGTGATCGCCTGCGTATTCATGTGGCAGACAATGAATCGTCAGGATGATCGGATTGATACGATAGAGGGCTTTCTTATGGAGACGTTCCCGTCAGAGCAGCCATAAGGTCACGCTTATCCTGCTCAGAGAATATCGGCCCGTATTCCATATTAAACTTGCGCACAGCGTCATTGTACTCTTGTTCCGTGCGTGGGTTCACTTCGTACATGTAGCTGGACAGCTGAGAGGCGTACTGATTCCGCGCCCGGTACATGAACAGCAGTGCATCGTTGCCCGCATCCGTGACGTTAATTCCTGGCGGAATACTCATCAGGAACTCGCGGTCGGCGTTGGACATTGGTCCCGGCAGGTCCTGCTTAAGGGCCAGACCCATCTCTTTCGTCAGGGCTGACACCGCCTCTTTCGCGCCGATATCATCTCCCACATCGACGCCGAGCGCTCTCAGGGCGCGCTGAGCTGCGAACAGACTGTTGCCTCCGAAGCCTGTATAATCAACCTCGTCCAAAAGCGCCTCCATCATGTCCGCTTTGGCGATGGAGTTATTGGCGACCTTACCCTCTTCGAGAATGGTGTTCAGGTTGTTCGCGGCGTTCTCACCCAGCTTCTCTGCGAATTTGCTTTCCCGCTTGTCGCCCGGCATGTTGATCGTTGTCGTAGAAAGCGGGGTCTTCTTCGGAGCATCGCCGACCAACATCCTATTGGTCGGATTGGTCGGATCAATCGCGTAAATTTCTTCCCCGATCTGCTCAAATGAATACTTTGTTGGCTCTTGGGCAGGCGTGATCCCCTCAAACGACCGCGGATCGCTCCCATCTTTGCTGAATTGCGTGAAGCCGCCATCAGTTTCAACCGGCGCGTAATACTCAGTTGGCTTCAAGAGATCGTCCAGATCCCTGGCTTGGGTGATGACGCCATTGATCGCTTCATCCGTAGGGTCGAACTGGTCGAGTTGCTCAACACCGATGTCTAGGCCCGCAAGCAGGTTGGCCTGCTGCATGATGTAGGGCTTGCGCTGTTCATAGGGTAGCTGCTGCGCGCCAATCGCCACCTTCGCGAGGGTTGCTGACCGCTGCATTGCTTCAGCGCGCTGCTGTTCCGACATGCTGGAAATGACGTCTGCGTATTGATTTCTATAATGCTCAGCGCTGGCAACGTCGCCACGGCTCCCTGCGACCTGCGCTGCGCCCTGATAGTCTCCAGCCGCAATTTTAGGGGCAATCAGGGAATCTGTTTTCGCCTGACGCAATCCAGCTCCGATTTGCGCGCCCTTGGCGAACACATTCATAGAGCTGGCTGGGCTGAAGACATTCATGTTCATTTTGGTCTCCCGTGGTTGGGGTGAAATCCGTATTTGCGCTCTGCGGCTTTGCGGGCGGCAATCGCTGCGCGTTTATTTTTGCTCTGAGTTAGGTGGATGTCTCTTCCGTCCACCCTGATCCGAGCAACCCACGCTCTATCCCGTCGGTGCCAGAAAACGCCGGTCACCCCACTTCTGTTTGCCTTCGACAAAGAAGCGTTCTGCAAATTCTGTTTATTTGTTACTGCTCGCAGGTTGGCGAGCCTGTTATCTGCCGGATCATGATTGATGTGATCTACGTATCGAGGACAGATGCCAAACTCCATTTTAAAAATAACTCGATGAGCCTGGAGTCTCCGAGAAAATATCTGCCCTGTTTTGTACCCGGCGGCGTCAGTCGCGCTGAAAGCAATTTCTCCCGCCCGCCTTTCGTTCCACATCCTCGCCAATGTCTCACGGCCATAATGGTTGTCACTAAACATCCACACCGGGCGCTCCTTCCACCTCATCTCTCCTGTGCTTGGATCATAGGCAATCAACCGCCGAAGAAGGCGGGCAGACGGCAACCTTTTTCTATTGGCCACCTCACTTGGCCTTTTTCAGCGGAACCACTGAGGACGCGTCTTCATGAACGGTCCGATGAAGATGCGACAGCAAAAGACGCGCAGCAAAGCGAGTGTAGGCAACTGTGGAAACGACTTCCTTGCCGTCGCTCGTCTCGAATGCGGATTCAACAAGAAGAACGTCGCCTGTCATCTGGACGTTCTGGATACCATTGGAGTAGATGGGCGTAGCCATTGTGACCTCTCTCGAAGGTTGCTGTGGTTAGGGCCGTTGGGAAGTTGCCGCTTCCCTTCGGTCCGAATTTTTGATAACAGAAACACATGAGCCAGTCAATTAGTGATAACAAAAACTCCGTAGGCCGTCCGGTGACTACCGGAACAGGCACGATGATCGGGTTGCGTCTTCATGAGCCAATGCTTCAGCAACTGGACCAGTGGGCGAAGGATTTTGCTCCCGGTGAAAAGCTGTCCCGTCCCGAAATCATTCGCCGTATTATCGCTGAGCACATTCAGCATTGCGGTTACTGACCCCACCCACGCATTGCCCCGTACATCCCGAGACCGCCCATAGCTGAGTCAGCAACCCCTTGCAGGCCCTGATTAAAGGCATTCGCCTGCCCATATGCTCTATTTGCTGCTGCCTGCCCTTGGTTGTAGAAGGCGTTTCCAGCGGCATTCCCAAAGTTGGTCCCAGCCGATTGAATTTGCGTAGCGGCTCCGCGCCCGATGTTCGCCAGGTTCATGTTGTTCGCAACTGCGCTCTGATAGGTGTTATCGGCCAATCCCATTGCGCGATCTTGCAGGGCCGTCATAGCAGCGCCGCTCATCCACTTGCCACGACTGGCGAAGGAGTTCTCGACTGATCGCGTGGCCTCGTCTTGCAGGAATTGATAGCCTGGCGTCTGACGCAGGGTTTCTGTCATCGGGCCAACATCGCTAGTCGGCGTCGTCTGGCTCTGATCGGTCACATTAGCAGGCTGGGCGGTGCCTTGTTGGCCTGTGCCTTGTTGGCCTGTGCCTTGCGCAAACACGTTCTGAGGCTGGTATTGCGGCAGCTCGCGCCCCTCTGATTTGCCCATCGTCGTGTAGTGGAACTTGCCATACTCAGCATCGCTGATCTGGCCGTCCCCATTCGCATCATAGCCCTGATTGGCGATATACTTGATATCTTGCGGTCGAAGTCCCTGATAAGCCCCTTTCAGTCCTGTGGAGCTATTCACATAAGTCGCGAAATCAGGCCCGGTGGCTGCAGCCTGCCCCGTTGGGGTGGAGCCATAAGTACCACTCGAGTACTGGGAAAAGACATTGTTGGGGCCAGTCTGCTGGCTTTGGGTGGGCTGCCCCATACCCATCAAGTTCATCAGTCCGTTGCTACCATACAGCCCCTGTAGCCCTGCCTGATAATAAGGACTCTGCAGGTTCTTCTGGTCGTAATAGATCTCGCGGCTGAGATCGACCTGCTTCTGTGCGGCGTCAGATTGCGCCTGTGCAGCCGTTTTGGCAGCTTTGGACGCCTTGTTCGCGCCAAGGAGTGACGTGCCTGCTCCGAGGATTGCGGAGCCGACAATGGCGGTCTCAATGCCCATGATGTTCCCTCACATAGTAGATTCCGTGGCGCTCAAAGCCGAGGCGGATCAGATAACCGCCAACATGCTCGAAGCCCGGCGTGACAAGCGTGATGGCCAATGGCCGTGGAATGATGCGTTTCAGCACACTCCGGGTTGCCCAGCGTCCGCGCCATTCCGGCAAGACAGAGACATGAAACTCAGGGCCACGTGTATAGATTGCGCCAATGGGTTCCTCGTCCCTGACAAGCAACTCGACGGTCCATTCGTCCATGTAGGCGGCATAGTCCTCGAACTCCGGCACCGTCAGCCAGTCCGTGGCGAGAAATCCGATCCTGAGTGCTTCAGCGCGGCGGGGTTCGATTTCGATCATCAGTAAAACGACTTGTTGCAGAAATGGCTCGGGCGATCAGAAACCACATCGCGGCAGACACGCCGGAACTCCGGGCCGTGTTCCTTCACCTTGATGCCCTTGTCTCTCCAGGTGATGATGTGCCCGGCTTCATGCTGGTAAGCGCCGGGGCTGAACACGTTCGTGTCGAGGTCGTTGTTGACGTAGACAAACTCGCCACCATCCCGTGTGCGGGCGGCTCTGGCGAACACGTTGGCGCGCCTTGGCAGGCCGTCGAACATCCAATGATCACGCCCGACAAACTTGACGACAGGCCCCTTTTCATGGCCCGCCTTCTCCATTGACTCCTGAATGACGCGGCGAACCTCTGCCTGCTGGGCAGCGGTCAGGTCCAGAAAAGGGAGCCCGGTCATGGGAGCTGGATGACCTCACGGGCCAGCTCGACCCCCTTGCCAAGCCTCACGGCGTACATGACGACGCAAGCCACCCCTTCATCACTGGGCTCGGCACGCATCTGGATGAAAGGGTGGACGCCTCGTGCCATCAGGTATTGACGGCCAGAGCCTTCAAGATGATTGCGGAAATGCACCGCCTCATCCGGGAACGCGTACCCTTGCGCAAACGCTTCAGCCGCCGCAAACCATGCCGCCTGCTTCAGCTCGTCCAGATCCATTTCGACGCTCTTGCGGCTCAACGCTTGAACTCGCGGGCTGACAGATAGCGGTTCGTGACGGTCCGGCTGTTCACCGCGCCGGTTGTCGTACCGATCTTGACCTGAAGCGTGTAGGTGTAAGTTCCCGCCGAAGGAATATCATTGTAATCCGCCACGATGTGAGAGGTGCGGTATTGCACAAAGCCGTCATCGGTAGAGGCCAGCGTGCCCTCCCCTGATTTCAGGGTTGTGCTGTCCCTGCGCAAGCGCCACTCATGTGTTCCAAGAGATGACCCGATGCTCGCCGTATTGTTGATCGTGCAGGTGCCACGCAATTCAACACCAATACCGACACTGGTGAAGCTGAAACTGGCAACCGTGGTCCACGTATCGTTTGACAGGCTGATCGAGCCCACCGTCTGGCTTACCTGACTGTTCGTGACCGCGTTCGAGGCAAGTCCATCAGTGACAATCGACCCGCTGACCATCAGATCGCCGTCAATAAACGTGTCCCCTGTGATGACAACGCTGCTGACGCCATCGCTGGACAGAAGCTCGATCTCGGCAGGGTCTGAGCCTGAAGCTGCGGCCACAAGGCGGATCGTGGCAACAGGTAGACCATCACTCCCGATGAACGCATCCTGAAGGATATTCGTCAGGGCGGTGACACTATCCATCGACCCTGACCAGTCGCCCGCATCGGTCGTACCGTCCGGAATGCGCGTCACTTGCAGGCGATGGAGCAGGCCAAACCCGGTTGCGTTGAAGGTTCCATAGAACTGCCAGATGAACGGGCCGCCGTCTGCGGACTCAATATCAAAATATCCCTCGACAACTTCGAAGCCTATAACCGTGCGCGCAACGTCTCCGGAATCATAGATGATCGATGTGGAACTGTCCCGTATCTGGAACTTGTAGGAATCGATGGACGTAAAGCCCGTTACGGCCACCTTGTAAGCGTACCGCCCCGGCTCAAGATACATGAAGTCTGAGCCCTGATCGCGCTTGGGGCGGATGGCTACCGAGCCTGAGCCCGTGCGATCATAGCGCAAAGGCGCAAAGCTTGTTCCTGTGGCCGGGTCCGTTCCGCTCAAAAACGCATGAGCGTTCCCGGTTGTCACGAACGAGCCGCTGAAAATATCCAGCCGGGATGTCAGGTCAGGCGTCTGCCCGCCCAATATCATCTGCTGATGGGCTGGCACGAGATTTGGCCGCTGGGACTCGCTGCGTGTCGTGGCTAGCACCGCTGAATCTGCGGTCGCACGGACTCCCGCCTCGTCAACGATGGCTTGGTCAATATCCGTGATTTTCGCGCTGAGTGATGCCTCACCATCTCGTGCGGCTTCCACTTCGTTCGACACTGTGGCAATGGCTGTAGTGTTGTCCGACGCAACGTCCGCCACGGAAGAGATCGACGCTGATAGCGCGCCGTCTGCCCCCTGGTAATCAGTTTCCAGCTGGACAATGTTCTGCCGGTTGCGGTTGATGCCGCTGACGATCTCCCCTGCCAGCCGATCCTTGCCGTTGAAATAGTTGATGACCTCGCGCGTGATCTTCCCGGCGCGGTCAAACCAGCTACCGCGTGGCAACGGCTCGCTGGTCTTGGTCTCGATATCGTCTCCGGGCGTTATCGCCATTACGTGGTTTCACCCCAGACAATGCCGGTGACAGACCGCTTGACCGGCTCAGGGTCACGGAAGTGCAGGATCGTCTGAGGCCGCTTGCCCCGTCCGCAGCGGTGCCACACCGTGCGCTGGTCATAGACACCGGTTGCGCCGGTCTTGCGGTCTCTCCACGCTGTCCAGCTATTGCCGTTATCGGTCGAAATCCGCATCTGCGTCACTGGATCAGAGCCATCGCCTGATGACCGGGCAACGCCTTTTGTGCCTTCGAGGATGATCGTGCCCAGCGCCGGGCGTCCGCCTTCATGCGGGATATGCGCCGTCCATTCGCGGATAATGTCTGTGCCTACTGTCTCTGCATCGGCCTGCTCATCGGTCGGATAGGCCCGGCTCAGCTCCATGAACGCGCTGCCAGTGCGCTTGGAGACGTATTGCGCGCCGCCTACGGTCAGGATGCGCACCCATGCCCATGTGTCAGAGCCATTCGTCTTGCGCTTGTGCCAGTTGCCATCGGCAAGGTTCATCGCAGCGCAGAAATTCGCCCCGTTGATGATGTAAAACTCCTGACCCTCGGCCTTGTACGTGCTCGCAATCAGGTCTTCAGCGTCTTCCGCGGCAATCAATCGGCTGACCCAAGGCGTGGACACGACCGGCGCATCAGCCCCGGACAGCGCCACGACATTGTTTTCAGGATCAACCCAGATCGGGCCTTTGGAGGTGATCGCAATCGTGTCACGGGCCTTGCAGCCCACCGGCGCCACGCTGGAGGACCGGCTGAACGGGTCACTGGCGCTCGATGGCTCGGAATACCACGGCTCCAGCGTTTCAGCTCCAAACATCAGGGCCATTTCCGCATAGACGCGCACAGCCTTCAGGTCGTCAGGGTATGCCTCTGCCGTGTAGAAGCTGAGCGCCCCAATCGTGGTAAAATCCAGCACATCGGAGAACCAGAATTTGCCATCTTCGCCCACGACCAGCAGACGCTGAGACATGACAGAAACCGATTTGGGCGTTCCAACTGCGGCAGGCAGCGAAACGGATGAGATCGAAGAGCCGTCAGATACATAAATCGTCCCTCCCGACAGGATCGCCAGCTCGGTCTGCGAAATCGCCACATCCGCCCGATCCGTGCCGCTGACCGTGCCCGTGATCGTGCCGAACGTGCCGCCCGTGGTGCGTGTTCGCAGCGTTGTCCCGTCAAGGATCAGGATCTTGCCATCTGCAAACGCATCGGCCTGTGCCAAGGCGCGGATATTCCCCTGGATCACATTGCCGGTGTCTGCGTCCATCGTGCCCGGCGTGGTCACGAGCCGCTTGTCTCGCTTGGGATTGGAGCGGTCGACCTCACCATACATGTTGATGAGAATCTTCTCAGGCTCACCGGCCTGCTCACGCTCCCAGTGTTCATAGGCGATGATTGCGCGGGGCATTCTAGTCCTGCGACGGCCAGAGCAGGCTGTTGTCCAGCCGGTTGAGCGCACGATCCACCTTCGTGACCATTGAAGGCATGAACGCCGCATAGATGCGTTGCTCACCGCGCCGGGCATCCTTCATCACCAGCGGCTTCGGCTGCACCTCGAAATCATCGGAAATGGTCACCGCCAGCATGGCAGCGACGCCCTCGAAGTGAACTTCGGAAATCGGGAATGCATCAGCAAGCGCATAATCGGCCAACACCACGGCCGTGCCAGCGGAATTGGTGACTGACAAACCATCTGCCAGCCACCCATTCACAAGGCCCTCGAAGGCGGAGCGCGCAATCTCGGCATCGCCGGTATCAGCGCTTTCGCCGCCTACAAGGAGTGACAGGCGCTGGAGCGCCCGCGTGCAACAGTCACTGACTGTCTTCGCCATCGTCTTCGCTTTCGTCTTCGCTCGGGTCGTCTTCGGCTTCGGATTTGTCCTCTGCCTCTTCAGCCTTCGGCTTGCGCTTTGGTTTCACCACCTCAACGCGGGCCGGAGAATCGAACCAACCTGAAGGAAGGCTTTCGCCCTCCTTCAGTTCGAAGATCTTCGCCTCTTGCTTGGCATGATAGCCCCAGCGGCGAATGATGCGGTCTTCAGCCATTAGCCGGTAATCCGCACAGCCAGATCAGGATAGATCGACTTCCAGCCATACAGCACGTCCAGACGGATGATGTCGTCATCATCGTCAATCGAGTACTGCTTCACGACCCGCACAGAGAGGCCCTTGTGGGTCTCACGCGCCTTGAACTCGACACCGTCCGGAAGTTCCAGAGGGCAGGTCACGAGCGCAAAGGCGTTCTTGTGGAATGCCAGGTTCTGCGGATAGGCCGTAGATGCCGTGCCGGTCTTCACCGTGATGACCGCATTGTCCGCAGGCGCAGCACTCACGGTCTGGTAAGGGCCAGACGTGATGATTGCCGGGCTGATCGTCAGCGTAGCCGGGCCGGTCGTCGCACCGGAGTCAGCATCCGCCAGCACAGTGAACTCCTGCAGGTAAGGCATCTGGATCTTGCCCGTCGTGCCTTCGCCCGGAACCGGGTTCATGGCGTAGACGCCCGCAATCGTGATCACGTCGCCCGCCTTCAGGATGCCGGTCGTGTCTGCCGTCCAGCCGTCCGTCACAAGGCTCTGGCTGTTCGTGCTCTTGGACGCCGCATAAGTGACGTTCTGGGAAGCACCATTGACCAGCGGTGTGCCGCCATAAGCGCCCACAGTGTGGGATACCACGTTTTGGCTACGGAAGGTTTCCAGACCGGCGATTTCACCGATGGAGCCCTTGCGATATGCCTGCTGGTTCACGCTGTTCATATAGAGGGCCGTGGCCGAACCTGCGATAGCATAGCCAGCGGCTGGGTTCAGCATGGTGCGACGCATGTCCGTAGACACAGCCATTTCATCCATCCGCTGGGCGGCAGCAGCCATCGCAGCGAAGTTTGAAGGCGTCGTGCCCGGTGTGCCAACATGGTTCCAGACATTGGTGTACTGGTTGTGGCCGCTACGGTCGATTGTGTTGGCCAGCGCAATCATGGCGGGCTTGATGTAGCGCTCGGAATAGTCTTCCACCGTCAAGGTCAGATCTTTCGAGCTGAACTTCCACGAGATATGCTTCTGCTTGTCCACGGTGATCGACGTGTTCGCTTCTTCAACGTCTTGGTTGACGCGCGTCTTGCCATCAGCGGCATAGAACTTCACCGGCTTGCGGATGGACACCGTGTCGCCGACTTTCACGAACTCTTTCTTGTATTCCCGGTGGACGTTGTTCGCCATGCCGAGATTGTTTTCGAGCTGCACAAGGGCTTCCTTGGCAATGATGCTCGGGGTGATAAGGCTGTTAGGCATTTTCTTGCTCCTGGATCAGATGGAGTCCGCTACGCCTCGCCGCGCATCTGGCGCTGACGAAAAGCGGCGTATTCGGACATGCTCATTTCGGAGACGGGTTTGCTTGCGCTGGCTGTTCCACCCCGGACCGGCTTTACCGGCGGAGGGGCTTTCGATACGGCTGGCTCTTTTGGCTTCGTGACCTTGGCTTCCAGCTCCCAGATGGCCCGTGCCTGCGCAACCGGCGGCAGTTTGGCAATCTTGTTCGCTTCGGCTGGGTGCGTCGCCAGGTGATAGGCAACATCAATCCCGTTATCGGTCTCCATCAGGGCTTCCGCCATAATGGCCGTCACCTCTGGGCCGCCGTCTTTGGGCTCCCGGTTCAGCTTCTCTGCAAAATCCTTGTACTTCCCTGTCCCTTCCGACACGAAATCACTCAGATCTTCCTGAAAACTGCTCTGGTTGCTTTCCTCGACCCCATTGAACTCACCGGTCAGCCGCTCGGCGGCTTCCTCAGCGTCCTGTGCCCGCACATTGTAGGCCGCAAGGGCCGCTGTGTAGCTGGGCTCGTCGTAGAACTCTTCGCGCTTCGGAGGCTTCAGCTTGCTGGATCGCTCCCGCAAACGGTCATTCTCCTGCTGGAGGCGGCGTATTTCCGCATCCCGCTTTTCGTCCCGTTCCCGCCGCAAGCGACGACGCCGCTGCGACTTGGTCTCCGTGTCTCTCTCGCCGTCACCGTCCGCAACATCTTCCGTCGCGGCCTCTTCGGGCTCCTGCTGCTGTTCAGTGTCTTCCTCGACGATTTCAACGTCTGAGGTCACACTTTCGGACGGGTCGCCATAATTTTGGCTCACATCCGCGAGGTCAGCCTGCGCTACCTCGATGGCTTCCTGATCTGGCACAGAAATAGCCTCCTTGTTGTCTAGAATTGCCCCACTGGCATAGGTGCCGGTTGAGGCGGCTGGGGTTGCATCGCTGCCAGTATCTGGCCCAACTGGGCCTCAACGGCGGCCTGCACGAGTTGCTGCAGCTGACCCGACTGGAGCATTGTCTCCATCTGGGTCTGAGCAGCTTCTGCGGCAGCTTTCTGAGCGTCTGCCTGCGACTCGGCGGCATTCGCTTCCTTCTCCGCAATTTCGGCCATCACGCCACGCTCCTGCAGCTGGGCCTGCTTGGCGGCCTGCTGAGCAGCTTGTTGACGCTGGGCCTGCTCCTCCGGATCATCCGTTTCCGGCTGAAGGTTCGGAGGCAACATCTTCTTGAACCGCTCGGCGAACTCATCCGCGCCGGGCCAGTCCATGTTCTTCGCGATCAGGTCCAGAACCATTTGCGCAGCCTGTGGCGCGGTCTGGACAAACTGCATCATGCTCTCCGCTGCTTCCTGACGCCGCGTCGTGAAGGACGGGCCGGAGCGCACGAACACGCCATATTCACCTGCAGTGAGGTCGTTCTCGATCTGTGGCTGACCGGTTTCGGGATTGACGACCGGCTGGCCATATTCGTCCAGGACGGGCTTGTTGACCTCTGCGAAGTCTTCCTCGCCATCCTCACCAAGGATGCGCACCATGCGCTGGGTGTCGTAAACAATCGGGATCAGCTCGATCAGGATGCGCCCGGTATGCTCAACCGAGGCATTCAGATTGTCGCGAAACTCGAATGTGCCAACGTCGCCTTCCCGCTGGCGCGCCATGATGGCCTTGCCGGACTTCTCATTGCCCTGCTCACCAAGGCTTGCCTCGTAAATGCCCGTGGTGGCTTTCAGACTGTCAGCTGCGCGCCGAACCTGCTCTGTGAACGCAACGGAGCCAGCAGGCGGCATTTCGCGCTGAGGCTTCGAGTTTGGCGCATCCGTGTCAACGTCATAGATCAGGACGCTGTGATTGTCGGTGTTCGCCGTCTTCCAGATGTCGGCATACTTCGCCACCTGCTTGGCGGTCGCCACATAAGGCGCTTTCGGCTGCAGGGCCAGATGTTCGGTCTGCGTGGACAGCCAGTAGTTGTAGAGCTGCTGGGAATCCTTCGCAAACCGGATTACCGAATGACGAACCCGCTGCTCGCCAACGCTGTATTCCTCGCCCACGACCGGGACAATCGGAATGTGCCGACCCGCCCACTCCTGCGTCTCTTCCAGCACTTCAAAGCCGTTCGTCTTGGTGACCTCAACACGGACACGGTCGCTCTCCCTTTCGCGCACGATCAGGCCGTGCATCTCTTTCGGCAGCTCATCCTTGAATACAGACGAACCATCCATCATCAGGCAAACAGTCGCTGGCTCACGCACCTTGCGCCAGTATTCAGCAACGCGGATCGTCTTGCGTGATCCATTCAGCCAGGCACTGAACCATGCCTCATTGTCCTTGCCGTCAAACGAAACCGGCTTGGCCTTCGGATACTGCTCGGCGAACTCCTCTTCGCTCATCTCTTCGATGACGAAGCACCAGTTTGCATCCTCACGGGTGGCCGCCACAGCGCACGGGTCCCAGACCACGGCAAACGGGTTGTGGATCGGCTCAATCTTCAGCTCCTGCTCGAAGCTGGTCGGGCCGGTGTAATCCGTCAGGACGCGCCAGTGGCCGATTCCGCAACGCGCCGCTGACACACCTGCCGTCACATAAGGCCGCAAGGTCGCACAGCGCGCCTCAATGTTGCGGACCATGCCCGTGAGAATATCCGCAACCGGCTTGGATGCGCCACCAGAGCCTGCGATGACTTTGACCGCTGGAGGATTGGCGCGCATGTCATTGCCCACCTGACGCACGAACTGAGGCAGCAGGTTCTCAGTGATGCAAGGCCGGGGCTGGGTTGCGCCCTCACGCTCAAGGCGCACATCTTCAGGCCACTGGTCACCCGCAACCATGCGCAGGTCGCTTTCCATTGCTTCACGATTGCGCACATCGGCAGACCAGCCGAGGTCGTAGCGTTCGCGAACTTCTTTCAGGAGTGCGTCAGTCTGAGCCAAAGTAGAACACCGCCCCAACTGCTAGAGTTTTCATGCAAACCCAATCCGGGACAGGCTTCGGGCCGTGCGTGACAACAAAGTCCCAAGCGCTCTCAAGACCCGCAGAATCGGTCATTCCGATATGCCAACAATCGGCACCATCAGGGATGTCACGGAGTCGCCTTACTGTGTCCGGCACACCAGCGGCCAGAGCATCTTCCCAACTCATATCAATTACCCAAATATCCCGCCGGTCGGCGCGATCCCTTGCTGTACAATGCTGCCATGAGCTCCTCCGCATCAGCCGATTGGCCCGGAGGCTTGTAGGTGCAGGCCATCAGGCCAAAGCTGTCTGCGTCGTGTGACGCCCAATCGTGATTTGGCCCGAGGCCCACGCTTCGGTTCTCGTCACGCTTTTCGTGATAGGCCGCCAAGGCTTCCCGACCGGCCTGCGTTCCCTTTTCGTCAAACCAGACACGAGGAAAGACCTTCCGGCCCTCTTCAATTCGCTTCATTGCAGCGCCGCGCCCCTGATTGGGGACGACCTCCACAATGAACTCAACGACGCCGGGCTCTGAGGCCGCGTTCCAGATGTTGCGCCAGCTGTAATCCTGCTTCACCTGGTCGCCATCGTGCGGCAGCGTGACAATGCAGCGCTTGATGCCCCGATCAAGGCACCACTGACGCAGCCAGTTGATGTGGAACGCGCTCGGCTGGCCCTCGGTGCTGTAATTGCCGTGCAGCCAGATTTGCTGATCCACGAACTGGCCAACCCAGATCGAGTAAGCGTCCGCCTTGTCTCCAGCACCTGCGAGGTCGTGCCACGTCCGAACAGTCAGTGACGGCTCAACGTGCAAATCCTTGATGCGACCGTCATGCTTCGCCTTGATGAGCGACTTGGCATAGTAAGCGCCCTCGTAGACCGTCTTGAAATCACCCTCCCAGATGTGCTCGTACTGGTCAGGTCGGTCGCGAAGGTCGTTCTGTCTTTCCTCTTCAAGCACTGACGGAAACCACGGGTTATCGCGCCAGTTCATTTCGACAATCTTGGAGCGGTTTGGCTCACTCAGACGGAAACGCTTGTGTGTCGCGCTTCGTGTGCTCTCAGGGTTCCACGTGACCCAGATCTCGGAATTGTCTTCCCGAACGGTCGGGATCAGCTTGACCCACGCTGCTTCAATGACGTTTTCCGCCTCATCCACCCAACACAGGAGAATGCGCGCTTTTGATTTGATGCTGTCCAAATTGCGGTCGAGACCTGCGAACTTGAAATCAACACGCCCCGCCAGCTGCGGAACCGTGCGGATGTATTTTTCCCCAACCTCGTATCTCTCTTCCAGCCAAGGCTCTGACGAAATCGCAGCCTTGACCTCTGCCAGCGAAGAATCATCAAGGCTGTTCATGAATTGGCGGCAGCAAAGCACGATGCCCTCTTCGCCAGCCTCAGCAGCGAGGGCGCCGATCACAGCCGCCATCTTTGCGAAGGTGCGCGTCTTTGCAGATCCGCGACCACCCCAAGCGCCTCTGTAGCGAGCCTCTCCCTCAAAGACAGGAGCAAGCTTCTCGGGGATTTTAATCCTTAGCGTTGTCACTCGGACTTACTGCGATGAGCTGAACGCGCGTGGTCGCCTTGATCGGGCCGCCGTTCTCACCGGTCACCTGCATCGGCAGGACCTTGCCAAGAAGCGTCATGAACGCAGCAGGGTTTTCATCAGCCTGGCGCGTAAGGTAGCCAACAAGCCCTTCCTTGTTTCCTGCCTTTGTGGCCGCTTCGATAATCGCGTCCTTCAGAAGTGCGGTCGTCTTGTTCGGCGTGCCCTTCTTGCGGCCGCCTGTCTTCTTTCTAGTTCCGTCTAGTTTAGACTTTGCGGTTGCCATTCATCCTCCCGCCACTTTCGCGGCGTCCCAGATTGATTGTCGATAAGGTGCTATTTTTGGTTGCCGGTTTCGGGTATCCACCCGGCGGGGATTGCAAACTCAGGTTGCGAAATTCACCACCAAAGCAGTCACCCCGACAGCGAGGGCGGTCAGGGCTATAGAGATAGATAGGAGAGAGCGGCGAAGGTCAGTCACCGAGTATGCCCTTCATGGCCCACAGGATGCCGCCGATGATGATGGCGGTTATCAGGAGGTAGAAGATGATCTCGGGGGGAGGCATTAGTCCCGGCTCTCACCGCCAGCAAGCTTGATAGAGTCGGCACTCTCAAACTCAGCCATTTTCAGCAGGTCCTCAGCCGTCATTCCGGGCATCGGAACAAGCGGAACGCCAACGCCGGAGAATCCACAAAATGCGCCATCAACCTCAAGACCATATCGCCATGAGCCGTTTTCGGTGCTGTACTCTTCAATCACCTTCGAGGTCATCACTTAACCAGCGGGTTCCGATCCGCGACGATCAGGCCAACGCCGATCATGCCGAGAACGATGGTCAGCTCAGCGAACGGCTCAAGGAAGGCAATCAGCGGCGGGTAACCGCTCAGGATGTACTTGCAGGCCAGCGCAATGCAGACCATGACCACAAGGGCGGTCCAAAGGGCGTTGATGAATGGCTTGGCATTCTTCTTGGCCTCGGGGGATAGGATAGCCATTAGGTTGTCTCCTTGTCTTGGCCGTTGGTGAAGGCGCTAGCGTTTCCATCACCAGTAATGGGCGGAAACTGCCCTGCGCCTACGACCTGCTGGCGCTCCTCAACGGCCCAACCCAAGCCTTGAAGGGCCTCAATGTCAGCGTCGCGCGCTGGATTGACGACAGACTGACCGACAGCAGGATCGACCAACACCCGCGCAGCCTCGTCATTCAGCGCATCACAGACCAGAGTGGCTGACTTCTCGCTTTCGTAGGTGCCAAGCAAACGGTCGCCATCGTAAACGCCGTAGCTGAATAGCCCTTTGACTTCGTACTTCATGCTCTCGTGCCTTCCATTGTGCGTCCCTTTCATTTCCGCATGGGTATCCAGCCAGGTTGAACCGACGAAGTGAGCGTTCCGCAACAGAACGGGTTTCTGAATAAGTGCCTGGCTGGATGCCGATGGGGAAAAAGAGCCTGCGGGTAGGAATGTCAGAGGAGGCACCGCAGGCTCAAGGTGATGGTATGAAGCCCTGCCGAATAGGGCCTCACCCTATGAAAAAACCCCGCGCCTCCAAACAGGAAGCACGGGGCTTGCTTGCAACGGCGGACAGGCCGGGGGGACTAAGCTGCCGCTGCTTGCTCTGGATTTCAGACATGGAAAAAACTTGGGGTCTGGTGATCGCGCTCGCGGTGTTCCAGCCCCGGCACCGGGCGAACAATCCTCTCAGGGCATCGACCGCGGTGAACTGTTTCCCTTATCCGGTGATTTGGTGTGCGGGTCAAGGGCTGCGATTGCCGTCAGGAACTCCATCGACCAGAAGACGAAAAGCGCCTGTTTAATTTCCCGCCAGTCGTAAAAACGCTGGCGTTCCATGAACTTGTAGCGGCCGCGCCAATTCTCTCCCTGCCAGAGCACGCGGCCACAAACGATGATCCGACCGTTCACGCCTTTCCAGTTCCTGTCAAACTCCAGCTTCAACAGCCACCTTGGCCTCGTGTGGAAATACCACTGCTTCCTATTCCAGAAGTACGCCAGCACCCGACCATATGGGAGCCTGCCCCGGTCGAGTTTGGATGGCCAATATTCGAGTCGGTCTGGCGGGCGAGTGATCGAGATGGTAGGATGCCACTTCCAAGGGCTTCGCTCTATGTCGATCCGCATAAACCGGACCCGCTCTGGGTTTTTGAGGACGCCCCTCACGCAACCCTCCTGAGTGCCAACTGCGCATCCTCTGCCCGCATTGTCACAGGGCGGCCAAGAAACCGCAAGGCCAGACGCAGATTCTCCCCGTCAACGCATTCCACCTCAACCGGGCCGATGTTCTCAACCTCAACGAAGTCGCCAGCCTGGTACCGGTGTTGCTGGCGATGGCGCGGAATGTCATAGTGCCGGTGCAAGGGCTTGGGCAATTCGCCCGTGATCCACTTCAGGTCTGCAATGCCGTTGAGCGGCTTGATCTCGCCTGCAAAGCTGATCGGGTAGATCCGTGGCCCCGGCATGTTCTGGATGGCGAGGAAGTTGGGCGCATACTCGAAGCCTGCGAAGATGTAGGACTTCAAGGCGCACTCTGTCACCGTCTTGCGGCGAGGCTCACGGGGGACGCGCTTGCGGTATGTTCTCATGACCGCGAAGGCATCGCACCCCATCGCACGGCCTAGACGATTGGCGGCTTGGGCTGTCTGGTTCGCCCGGCAACTGAACGCAAACCATTGGGTCATTGCTTCGTGTCCTTTCCTGGAATGACGTGGAGCAATGCAAGCTCCCGATCGTAAAGGTTGCTTAAGTCGAAGATCCAATCCCGGAGCAGATCCAGACGCTCAATAGGAGCGAGCGATCGCCACCAGTCCGTAAGGGAAATCTCGCCCTGAAAGTCAGCATTGACCCGCAAGCGCGGAGGCGACTGTCTCACGCTGCTTCCTCCATCAGTTTCAGCAAGGGGGCCTGTGCGGCTTGGCGGATGTCTTTGAGGCTGGCGTCCCGTGGTGTGCCGTGAAGCATTCCAGCGTAGTGCTTGACGCCATAGAGGACGCTCGAATGATCATGGCCGGTCCAGTTGGCAGCCCACTTGCTGCTGCGGCCTTCAAGCGCAACCATCCGATACCAAAGCTCATGACGTGCCTCGACAACGTGTGATGCCCTGGTGGGTGATTTGATCAGGTCGATGGAAACGCTATAGAAGCTCGACACCTCATGCTCGTGAGCGCGGATCTTGTTGCGGATATCGAGTGGCGAAATCTTTACTCCGCAACATACGCATGTGTAGTTCATGGTTTAGTCCCCCTGTTGGTTTAGGTTCTGTCGGAAATGGAAAGGCGAAGGGCATCTTCGATGTGCTTCACTTGCTGGGCGTGGCGCTGGACCTTCTCCAGGAATTGCCCAACCCGCGGAGCCCAATCGTCTGTGGAGCGGATCTGGCGCTCGTAGCACTCGAAGATGCTGGCGAAGGGCTGGTCGACGAGGTGGCGCACCCAGTCCTGCACAACGGTCTGAGGGACAGGCTTACCAGCTGGCCAGTAGTTCAGCAGAAGTCGCTTCACCACGTGACCAACCTCCTGAACGCTACCGATAGCCTGAGCCTGCTGCAGCAATTGCAACCTCCCCCTCAATTGTGAATCCGTCATCCCATGCTGGATCGGCTGACCGGGGGGCGTCTCCCGCCATGCTCGCGAGAGCTCGGTCAAAGCTGTCCTCAGCTGTAGAACATCCTCCGGATTGGGCAGCGCCACTTCGGCGGAGCGGCTGTACGTTTGCAGAGCGGTCATCGTAGTTTCCTTCAAGGGTCTTCAAGAATCCGGATTTGCTGGTGAGAAAATCAAAGTCGGCTGCCCAGCCGTTCGCGCCAGTGCAGTGCGGGGAAGCGGCCGCCTTGCGCAGGACCGTCCCCCATGCATCAAGGCCATGTTCACGGATGCGAGCTTTCAGGCGAGCTTTGCGTTCTTTCGTGAAGGTGATGTTCACCGGCCAAACCCGGCTACCGCGTTCACGCTCAAGTCGTTTGGCGACATTCACGTACGCATCAAAAGCGGTCTGAAGATCGCCCCCGTTGTCTACTACGTCAGTAGTAGATGGTTCTGGTTCTGGAGAATGGCAGGGTTTTGCTACCCCTTTTGCTTTAGCTTTTGCTAGGCCTGTTTCCTTATTTTTCAGTGCCTTAGCTTTTCCACCCAATGCCCCAGCGGCACGCCTCTTTTCGATTTTTCCCTCAACCTTTTGGCGCTCAAATGTCAGGCGATTGTGCGAAATTCGGTCATCACCCACCTCGAAAAACTCAAGAATGATGTCGGACATTGCTACCCACTTCTTGGTGGAGCAGCGAACCATGCGCGCCAGGATTTGCTTGTTGTTCGGAAGCGAGCCCCCGGCATTCCACATCTGCATGAGCAGGAGCATGTATGCCCCATGCTGTTCAGTTGAGAGATGCCCCGTGTCTCCCAGATAGTCAGATGTGTAGAGGGGCATAAACGGGACGCTAGCCATTGGCGCTTCTCCAGTCGTCTATGCTGTCGTTTTCGATGATGGACGCGATTTCCTCGACGCACGCATCAGCGTCGCGATGAATTTCGGATCCGGTGAATCTGAGAACACGCCAGCCATCGGCGGTCATCAGGCGATCTCTCGATCTGTCGCGGCGCGCCTGCTCTTTGGTGCGCTCGTGATAGTCATGGCCATCGCATTCGATGACGATCTTCGTTCTGGTTCCATACGGATGCTGGACGGTCAGTGCGAAGTCGCAACGAAACCGGTCAATCTGGAACTGAGCGCAGACGCATTTGTCTCTGGCGGCATGAAAGAAAAAACGGTGGTGCTGCTTTGGTGTGAAAGCGAAGCCATCAAATGATGGGTTGTCGAACATGGCCGTCAGAAGCGACATTTCGATTGGGCTCTCACACTCCGCCAAGAGATTGGAGAAATCCCTCAAGGCGTCTTCCTCAGCCCGCAACACACGAGACTGCAGGGCGGTATCCTTGAACCGGCTCATCGCGCGCTGTCGGCATTCGTCTATGTTGAACTTGGTCTTGCTCATCCCTGCCCCCTTCCGAGTTCAGCCTGCGAAAGCTGTTGTTTGATTTGCGAGAGGGAGCGGCTGTAGGACCGGCAATTGTCCGTCATGCAGGCGAAGCGGATCATGTGGATGAGGGCCATCTCAGAGCGGCCCGTGTAGTCCTGAATGTCCTGAAGGCTATGGCCGTCCGCAAACGCCCTGACAGCGAAGCCTTGGATGTTGTGAGGCGCCTTGCCGTTACCCTCAGCGCCCATCTTGATTGCGATCTGATCGAGGGTCATGCGATCCTCCGGCGCTTGGCGCTTCGGCTGCGGCCTATGCGGTCAATCGCGGCATCGACTTCACACAGCGCATCGATCGCATCCAGGGCGGCCTCGTCGGAGGCGCTTTCATAGATGCGGACAAGGCGGTCCCGAAGGCGGCGAGCGTTCTTCTGAGCGCTTTGAAAGGCGAGCTTTTCGAGATGCCGCAAGCCGGGGCGTCCAGCGATAGCTCCTACCCGGTTGCGCTTTCTCCCTGCGTCCTGCAATGTTGTTGTGACGAAAGGCCGTGAGCATCTGGCGCGCTTGGCGATTTCGGCATTGTGATAGCCTTCATCGTGCAGCTTCAGGATCAGGTCCGTCGTGGAACTCGGAAGTTTCTTAGGCATCAGCAATATACCCCCTTGTTGTTTTTGAATGTGGCTGGCATCCGCGCATTGCGGTCGTATCGTTCAGCGCCAGAGCGGGCGGCCCAGCGGTCATCCATCAAATGACGATGGCAGAGAGGCTCGCCCGTGACGGTCTTTGCAGGCTCTGCTGTGTGGGGGCAGGAAGGGCGGGTGCAGCGGGTCATTCGGCCCCCTCCCACAACGGTAGCGGCGCATTCTCAGCGGCGCGTTTGATGGTCTGGTTGGGCCATTTCACCATCCACGGCTTGGGCTCCTCCAGAGCGCCAGACGGCTTCCACTTGAACCACCCGAGCTGTCCCGATGCCGCCACCGGGTCGCAGGACTGAGGCTCTCGCACAATCAGCCCTCGCGGCCCGAAAAACCACCGGCTTGAATACTCGCTAGTCACGTGATCAAGGCGCACAGAGCCAATGATACCGCCACGAAATAACCTGTCAGGACGCGGGCACTCGACACCCAAAGTTGCCATGAAATCAGCAGCACACTCATACTCGTATTGCGTCATTCCCTTGGAGGCGTGTATGCAGAACCTGTGGCCTATGAGATTGGATGTTCCCTGTGGGGCCTTTGTCCTGTTCTCGACATCCTTTCCGCCGTGAATCAGCGCCCACGCCCAAGGCTGCCGAACGGAAATAGCGTAAATCGCGTCGCTCATGCTGCGCTCTCCTGTTGTTGAGTGATTACCCAGCCGGGCTTGTGAAGAACGGTGCTCAGCGCGCCGAGCCACCAGAAAAATTGATTGGCCAGACCCGTCCGGTACAGACACTCAAACCGGTCCTTGTGGCCTCGTCGGAGGCATGCCCACTCCACTCCATTCGCCATCGAAAGCGGCATCCAATCGTAAGGCACCCGTGTTCCATCATCGGTGAATGTCATGCTGCGCTCTCCTGCTGTTGAGTGATTGCCCAGACCGTTGCCGGGTGTCCGGCTGCGGTTTCAATCTCGGGCTCTATGACCACATACGGGCCATCAATTTCCTTGCGCTTGCCGGACTGGGAGTGGTGCGTTCCATGCCGCATCATGTCCTCAATGTTTTCGGCTTGGGTTCCCCAGCGCATGTGCTTTGGATTCACGCACCCAAAATGACCATTTCCACAGGAGTGAAGGCAGCAGTGCTTTGTTGACGGCCTAGGCGATCCGCAGACCTCCATGACGACGTGGCTAGCCAGCGCGGATTTGTAACCGTTGGCTGTCTTCCTCCGCGCCCGACCGTAGCCATTGGGGTCTCTAGCGAACGGCCAAATGAGACACTCATCCCCGTCATAAGGCATGGTGCTCTGGAGCCACACCTCAACCGATCCATTCGGCGGGCATTTTATAACCAGGGGATCTCCGTTTCGTTCGGACCGAGTATAGTGCGCACTGCAATACCCCTTGGCGTGGTAAGGAAGGTCACACCCATCCACCGCGCAGCCAGCATCCTTCAGCCGCTTCATCGGCCTGTAGTCCGGCCCTGTTCTGAATGCCTTATAGTGCTTTTGGCACATGCCCCGGCGGTGGGTTTTCTTTCCACAGCCTTTATGTGAGCACACCGGTGCGTCCGTCCCCTGCCCCATTTCAGCCCCCTACCGTTTCGAGTGACCGGAGATACTGGCGGTCCCGTTCGGTGCGCTCTGGCGCAGTCTGACCAACAAGCGTCGTGTCTGTTCTGGTTTCCGTAATGGTCACAGGCTTGCCGCACTCAGGACAGCACCCCCTCGCAGACACAAGTATTGCGCTATCGTCAGAGGGGTCAGTCAGTACTTCGACGTTATCCCACTCGACATTGATGTGCGGGATGTTGCGTCCACACCAAGGGCAGTCGGGGCCATACCCTCCCACATGACGCGTCGGCTTTGGCATATCCATCACGCACCCCCGATCCGCAAGAAGACCCAGATGCCCGCGCCCCCGACGATCATTCCTGAGAAGACGCAGAGGAACAGGCCAGCAAGGAAGGTGAGCTGGTCAGCCCAGCGACCGCGCTGGCGGGAGGATGGGAGAGAGAGGCGGATCAGGGGGATCAACACTAGGCTGCATCCTCCAGCTTCAGGAGAACCGCTGCCTTCACCGCCCCATTCGTTGCTTCCTGTATTGCCAGCGCCGTATCACGCGACGGCATTGACCCATTCATGATGCGCCAGAGCTGCATCCGTGATATGCCCACGTCGGCGGCAAAAGCCTCCTGAGTGGTCTCGTTGGCGTCCAGCCAGCTTTTGATGGGATGTGTCATGATTGGCATCATAACACCCGGCGTTACGTGGTCAAGAACTTTTCGTAACGCCCGGTGCTATATGCTAACGTAACGGGGTGGGTTACATGTAGCGCATGAGTAAAGGTGACACCCAGCCGAACCACTATATCAAGCAATGGCGGCAGAAAGCAGGGCTCTCCCTTGCCAAGCTGGCAGCGCGTATGGAAACAGAGCCGGGTGTCGAACTCATCAGCGCAATGAGCCTTTCCCGTATAGAACGGGGTATGCAGCCTTACAGTGAGCCAATCCTGGAGGCGCTCGCCATTGCCCTTGCTGTCCCGAAGTGGGCGCTCATTTCAGTCAATCCGGACGTTGATGGCGATGTTGTCGATCTTGTCGGCTACATGCGCTCTCTGAAGCCGGATCAACGCGAGCGGTCCCTCAAGCTGATACGAGCCGCCAACGAATAACGCCACGCGTTACAAAAAGTAGTTGACGCCATAACGTCAGGTGTTACAGTCTCCTCATCGAAACAGAGGAAGACAGTTATGCCGATCTCGAAAGAACTCAAAGCACGCTGGCTGGAAAGGCTGGAAAGCCCGAATGCAAAATGGGCGGGCGGCACCCTTCATGACAAGCAGACTGGCGGTATGTGCTGCCTCGGTCATCTCGCAGACATCACGGACAGCTGGGACAACGAGGATCGCGATACTGTGGACGGCAACCCGGAAGACCCGGATGTGCCCTTTCACGGCCTCACCTCACACGAGATTCAGACGTTGGTTGTGAAGAACGACTACCGGCGCGAGTTCCCTCTCGAAGAAATTCGCGCACTCCCAGAAGAGGAGGCCGCATAACATGCTCACCTCCCGCTACGACCAGATACAAAGCGCACACCGCAAAGAGCCTTCAGAGCAAGAGCTGTTCAATGAGGTGGCAGATGCGGACCTTCACATGTGGATGTGGTTCCAGTGGCGAACCTATTCCAAGCAAAACAAGATCCACCTGCTCTACCAGAACTTGCAGGTGATGATCCCGGAAGACCTCGGCGTCACCGTCCCGATGGATGACCCTGACTGCCAGCTTACTGCAGACGCAAGGGCGGTTCAACAAATCTACAAAATGGCTTGGGCCAAGGCCGACGAATACGAGCGGAAGGGAGAGGCGGCATGAGCGACACAAGAACAGTCGTTGAGGAAGCAATCCTCAAATATGCAACATCTGCAAGGGATTGCGGGGATGATGAGTTTGCGGGGAATCTGGAGATTTACGCGGCGGTGCTGGCAAATGTTGTTGTCACCGCGCTTGAGACCAATTCGCCCCCACCCGCCGACCAACACTATCGGAAAGGGGAAGCGGCATGAGCGAGGACAAGCAAGATTCACTGACACTGAAGTGGGGCACACTGAAGGCGTGGAGCTTCGTCAGCGACGAGGCGCAGAAGGTCGCCAAGGACGTCGATACGCGCGGCCTCAGTTGGTCGATGAGCGCGGCGGCTCAAGATATGACGCCCGCCCACAAGCAAGCCGTGTGCGACCTAATCGACGCCGTTAATTGCGAGGAGATTTGGAACGACTGGACGGGCGAGAAAATGTCCAAGGACGAAGCGAAAAAGTACGTCATGGAGTACCGGTCATGAACCTCTCCCACCACATATCCCGCCACCCGATGCGCTGCCCCATCCAGTCACGCGCCATAGAGGGAGCCTTCGCAGCAGAGCGCCTTGAGGGCGTCAAGCAAGCCCACTTCGCAGAGCTGTCAGACTACCAGGAGATCGAACGGATCTACTGGGAAGCAGGCCCGAACCTGAGAGCCGTAATCCATGACCACTGGATGATGGCCAGAGCAATCGCAAGCAAGCGGTTCAGGGATTATCGCGCGGCTGTGGCTGCGGAACACATCTGCATCGACATGGAAAGGAAAGCGGCATGAGTGACGTTACCGAAGTTTTTGAGTTTCAGCTAGCTTATGGATGGTCGGCCGATCCCATCAAGGATCAAATCGAGGCATTCGGCCCAACTGATGTTGATCCGTACATGATCGAACACTGGCAGAAAGACGCAGACGCGATCCTGCGGTGCGCCATGCGCAGCCTGATCCCTGACAGCCAGATCATGAAGGCTCGCAACAAGCTGGCGCGCGAGGTCGAAAAGTACCTCGTTGAGAAGGGTCACTTCATCTTGGCGGAGGCCGACCAATGACTAACGGCACTTACGACACCGCCCGCCACTGTGAGTGGGCCGCAATTGAGATCGAGAGGAAAGTGGCATGAAAAGAGGTGTGAGAATTAAACCGCTGTTCGCTTGGTACGACTTCTGGATTGGCGCATTTTACGATCAGCAAAAGCGTCGTCTGTATATCCTGCCTGTGCCCATGCTCGGCATCGTCATTTCGTTCAAGGACCAGACCAATGACTAACCCAGATACAGTAGAGCGTTTGAGAGAGTTGCTGGGGAAGGCGTCAGCTGGCCCGTGGTATTTGGAGCACGCTGCCACAGTTGATGGGCTAACCCGGATCGATGATGGCTTGCAGCACGGCATGTATGCAATCGAGTGCGAGGCTCACGACGCAGCCCTCATAGTCGAGGCCATCAACGCCCTCCCTGCCCTACTGGCGGTGGTGGAGGCTTTGGAGGAAGTCCGAAGCATGGCGCATTCGCACGTCTCCAGCTACAACCGCAACGGCCCCGAGTGGACGAGCGATCAGGGGACCGAGCTTTATTCAGCATCCTTCGTGGTCGAGAGCCATGCCGAAATCGCAGATGTCGCGCAGGCTGCCCTCGCCACCCTGAAGGGAGAAGGCTGATGACCCCCGCCAACCTCACCCGCACAAGCCAGCACCCCTTGGCCTGCCCTATCTGCGCTGCCCCGTTCAATACGCCGCTCGCAAGACAGTGGCACTGCAAGGACAAGCACCAGGTCACAATCCTCATCTCAGAGCATGACCACAGGAAATGCGATGCGTTTCATGAAAGGAGTAAGCGCAATGGCTGACACCCAATACGATATTGTCGAGCAGGAAGAGGCGGTTCAAGGTGATCCGATCTTTGCCCTGATCGAACGCGCCGCGACCGATCCGAATTTCGATGTGGCCAAGATGGAGAAGCTTCTGGAGATGCAGGAGCGCCAACAGGCCAGCAACGCCAAGGCCGCATTCAACCGCGACTTCGTTGCCGCCAAGAAGGCTATCAAACCGCTCGTTCGGAACAAGCGCAATGATCAGACAAAATCCAACTATGTGGATTTGGAAGCCGTGGCAGACGCTATTGATCCGATACTGGCAGAGCATGGTTTTGCGCCCACGTTCGGAACGGCGGTTTCCGACATGGAAGGGCACTACAAGATGGTTTGTGACCTTCTGCATGAAGACGGTCATGAGCGGCACTACGAAGCGAACATCCCTGTTGACGCCACCGGCATCAAGGGCTCGCGGAACAAGACTGACACACACGCCTTCGGATCGTCCACCACCTACGGACGGCGTTATCTCAAGCTGATGATTTTCGACATCGCCACCAAGGATGATGATGGGAATGCTGCCAGCCCGCAGCCGGAAACACTCGGCCCTGAAGAGATGACCATCCTGGATGATCTGATCCGGAAGTCCGGCGTGAACCGTGCTGACTTCTTCAAGTACGCCAAGGTCGAAGGCATGGCCGATATTCACCTGAAAAACTTCGAGCCGCTCAAGAAGATTCTTGAAGCCAAACTTCCGAAAGAGGAGACAGCCCAATGATTGAACAGGGATCAGTTGAATGGTTCGCGCAGCGCTGCGGCAAGGCTACAGCCAGCCGGATCGCGGACATTATCGCCAAGACCAAGAGCGGCCCCGCTGCTAGCCGGAAGAACTACAAGGCCCAACTTGTGGCGGAGCGCCTGACTGGTGCGGTTGCTGAATCCTACTCCAACGCTGCCATGCAGTGGGGTACGGATCACGAAGAAGAGGCCTGCGATGCCTACGCCTTCCTGCACGCCGACGGGACGGAAGTCACCAAGGCCGAGTTCGTAATCCACCCGTCAATCCCAGAGAGTGGCGCAAGCCCTGACGGCTATGTCGGAGAATCCGGTCTTGTCGAGATCAAGTGTCCGAACACGGCCACCCACATCGACACGCTGCTGAGCGGGAAAGTTCCGTCCAAGTACATCACACAGATGATGTGGCAGATGGCCTGCACGGGTCGCCAGTGGTGCGACTTCGTTTCCTATGATCCGCGCTTGCCGGCGCACCTGTCTCTATTCGTGAAGCGCGTGCAGCGTGATCAATCAAAAATCATCGAAATGGAAACTGAGGTTTCAGCCTTCCTGAAGGAGGTTTCTGACACGGTTTCCGCCCTTGAAGCCCTCAGCATTGGAGAAGCAGCATGACCGAGGCAGCAACCGCAACTATTGGACACAACTCCGCCGATGTCGGGGAAATCCTGGAATCAAATCCGGCCACGATCTACCGCGAGGCGGGCATGGTCGATCTACTCATTGACTCGATCAAAGCAGAAATAGAGGGCCTTTCGGTAAACCTTGAAACGGCCAGCGGGCGGGATGCGGTCAAGTCGCTTGCTTACTCAATTTCCAAGCGCAAGGTGAAGCTTGAAAATGCTGGAAAGGCCCTCACGGAGGAGCACCGCAAGGCGGTCGACGAAGTAAACGCCGTAAAGAAGCGCATTGTTGACGAGATGGACGCCCTCCGGGATTTGGCTAGAAAGCCTGTTACCGAGTGGGAGCAAGAAGAGGAACGCAAAAAGCAGCGCGTCACCTATCTGCGAACGCTTTATTCCGATGCCCTACTTCCGCAGACAGATCTTGATGACATCGCCTCACTTCGGCAGACCATTGAAGGCTCTGATATCGATCCAGACCTGTTTGGCGATCTTCTGGTCGTCGCGCAATCCGAGCGAGATGCCGCCATTGCTGCCCTTGATGCGTCAGCCGACAAGCTGAAACAGGAGGCCGAAGACCGCGCCGAGTTGGAGCGCCTGCGGGCTGAGAAGGCCGAAATTGAGCGGCTCGCTGCCGAAAACGCACGGAAAGAGGCGGAAGCTAAGGCTGAGGCCGAACGTATCGCCAATGCCGAAAAGGCAGCCGCAGAACGCGCTGCCAACGAGGAGCGGCAAAAGGCGCAAGCAGCTCTGGATGAGGAGCGCAAGAAGGCTGAGGCAGCACAAGCGGAACTGGATCGGCAGGAGCGCGAGCGCAAGGCTGAAGCAGAAGCGCTGGCTAAGCGAGAGGCGGACCAGAAACACAGATCCTCGATCATGCGGGCAGCCAAAGAGGCCATTATGGAGCATGGGGGCGTCGATGAAGAGGCTGCAAAGAAGATCGTTCTGGCTATCGTTTCTGACTCTGTGCCGAATGTGTCCGTGAGGTTCTAATGGCCACCCTCCGCTCCTCCCTGATTACCTCCCGCGCCGAGCTGGAAACGGCCTTCCGTGAGATCGCACAGTACCCATACGGCTACATGCTGATCGCACGGGAGCCGACCAGAACAGACGAGCAAAACCGCTTGATGTGGCCTTGCCTGAAAGAGTTCGAACGGCAGGGGGAAATCCAGGGGCGGACGTTCAAGGATTTTCAGTGGAAATCGATCTTCATGGAGGCCCTTGGCCATGAGCAGGAAATCCTGCCCTCGCTGGACGGGTCACGCTGGTTCCCGGCTGGCCTTCGCACCAGCAAGCTCAGCAAGCGGCAATTCAGCGACCTGATTGAATTGATGAACGCAGAGGCCGCAGAGCGCGGCATAACCCTTAGCATGAAGGATGAAGTGGGATGAAAGACGAAGTAACATACGGCGGTGAGCAGGCCATGTTTTCAGCATCTGGTCGGGCATCCCAGTATAAGTATTTTCTCTTTACCGGAAAGTCCGGCAAGAAGTGGGTGGTAGCCGATCAGTTGTGCCCCGGTGAAAACATATGGGTAGACGGTGGCAAAGGCTCACGGGGATCGGCAGGCCGAACACTGACATTCGAACTTGTGCAAGGCGGTTGCGTTGATCTGATTGGTCCGTGGAAAACCGGGGTGTCAGCCTTCAAGGAAGATTGCGGCATTGATCTGCCAACACACCAGTGGATGACCGGCATTGTCGCGCTTGAACGCGAGTCCAATGGGTGGCCGAAACCTTGGACTTACAAGGGCATAATCAGGTTCGACCAAGACCCGATTTTGGGGCACCCGGAAGTGTATAAGGCGATAGCGAGGGAGGAGTCCGAAAAGCGACAGTCCCCAGTCTTCTGGCAGTTCCAAACTATTGGGGGAGGCTGCTCAGCCTGCGCGGGTCACCAGTTTCTCAACACAGGAGCAGACAAATGACTGATGAAGTGAAAGTGGATTTAGAGAAGGTTGCCCAAACGCTGTATTTCGACTGGGCCGACCAGCACGGCTGGCCGAACGGGCTTTTCGCGTGGCCTGAGCTTCCGAGTACATCATCCTATGCCGCCGACATGCATTGTAAGGCAACATGGCTATCACTTGCCGAAAGCGTGCAGGACGTAACCCGCGCCCTACAGGAAGAGAATGAGAGGCTTAGGCTTGAAAATGCCGAGCTGAGCACTCGCTGCATGCCGGACATGTTCTGGGATGGAGACGCCCCCGAGGAGCTTTGGTCGAGCCCGGAGGAAATTGCAGAACAACGGTGGGACTACGGCGACGATCACGCCGCCACATTTGGCGTCATGACTATCCAGAGGGCTGCATCAATACCGTCCCAAGAATACCTATGGCAGCGCATCCCGCGTGAAGGTTGCTCCCTCAATGATTTCAAATTGACAGAAATCACAGATGAACAGTGCAGCCAAATTCTTGCTGCGCAGGTTGTCGGAGATTTCGCCCGTGACGCCCTAAAGGACCAAAGCCATGACCAAAGCTGATCTAATTGAGCGACTGGAAAAGGAAGGCGGGTCAAGGGAGTTGGATGCGGAGATATTTGCCGCAACCAGCGACGACCACGCCACATACTGGAGCCTGAAGCGCTATCAGACTGGACACGAGGAGTTTTTGCGCAGCTGTAAGCGTGACGGCCTTGTCGTCGGGCCAACAGGGTGCGGAACAATTGGGTCAGTCAGCACCCCGAACCTTACCACATCCCTCGATGCAGCCACAGCCCTGTGTGAGAAGAAGACAGAAACGCGAGAACAGCTCGTGGCGGCGCTCGACCAGGGTATGAACTTGTGGTTCGTCAGCGGAGAGGTCCCACAAAAGATTGCGAAATACGTGATCATCGCCCTTCTCCGCGCTCTGGAGGACGGGAAGTGAGCAGGCCGCAACCCCTCCTGACGGTTCAGCAAGCAGCGGATTATCTCGGCTGTTCTGATTCCACAGTGCGCCGGCGCGTGGATGAGGGTAAACTGAAATGCGCTAAGCTTGGTAAACTATTGCGGTTCAAGATGGAGTGGCTGGAGGACTATATCGAATGCGAAAGTACCATCTTAAACGACCCGTCATCAATGGAAAAAGAAGCCGCGTCTGGTTCGTCACGTGGTCCGAGAATGGCCGCAGTCATCGCCGCTCTACCGGCGAAGAAAGCAAGGGGCTAGCCGAGCAATGGAAAGCGCGCTTCATCACCGAAATGGAAATGCCGGAGCCGGGGGCGCTCGTGGCTGACATCTGTGACGCCTACCTGAAGGACCGCACCGAAGACGGCATCCGTGATCCGGCAACGGTATTCTACCGGCTGAAACCCGTGAAGGAAATCCTCGGCGCGTATGAGCCTGATGACCTGACCCGCCCACAAGTGCGCATGTACCACAATGCCCGTCGCGCTGGCGGTGTCTCCAACAGCACGATCAATGCCGAATGCCGCGCTCTGCGCTCTGCCCTGCACTGGGCCTTCAAGATGAGATGGATCGACCGCTTGCCCTATATCGAAGCTCCGCGCCCGTCAGCGCCCCGTGACAGGTTCCTGACGTGGGAAGAGTTCACCCGCCTATGGGACGCCTCAGCGCCTCACCTGCAAACGTTTCTGGCCATCGCCGTGTTCACCGGACAGCGCAAGGCCGCAATCCTGGAATTGACATGGGACGATATTGACTGGGAGCGGTCGGGGATCTGGTTCCCCCAAACCGAAAGCCGCAAATCCCGCACACCGTGGGTGGCCTGCAATGCGCCGCTGGCAATCCAGCTAGGCAAGGCCGCACTGCTCGCTGAAGGCCCCTATGTGGTCCAGTGGAAGGGAAAGCAGGTCAAGGCGGTAAAGACCGCGTTCAGCACCGCCAAGCGCCTGTCAGGCATTGAGGACGTGACAATCCACGATATGCGCCGGACAGCCGCCTCATGGCTGGTCAGCAATGGCGGTACGTTCGAGCAAGCGGCGTATTTGCTGGATGACAATATCGAGACCGTGCGCAAGCACTATGCGCGGTTCAGTGAAGATTATTCGAGAAGTGTAACAGGAAGGATAGCGGGATGAGAAACTGGGCTGTAAGATTTTTTTGTGAGTGCGGAGATGGCGTCCCACACCGCGTATCATTTTCCGATCCGTGGTTTTTCCAAGATGCGCTGTGCTCGAACTGCGGAGCTTACCTACGGTCATCCACGTCACGTCATCGAGTCCGGGAAAGAGGCCCATTCTGGAGGAGTCGAATTGAAGTGCACCCAGACAGTCAGCCGCTCCCCACGCCACCAAATGCGCATAATGCGCGTCTGTCTGACAACGAAAGCGGAACATCGGCAACTGATGACGCGAAAGAGACTGGAAAAACAACGGGTGACAACACATGACGCAGGCAACCACTGTCTTCGGGAGGCAGGGGCCGGAGGTTCGAATCCTCTCACTCCGACCATTCTTTATTGTCCGGCTTGGCCGGATATTGAGAGCCCCTTGGCGAAACAAAGATTACTTGGCCTGCCGGACCTTACTGTCGCCGCCGCGCTCCGTTCCTATATCTTTGAGATTATAGGACGTTGTCTGATACATCTGGTTTATCCAGTTCCCGAACAATAGAAACGCGTGCGAGCGCCACCGGTTTTTCGGGGTCCGGGTGGGATCATCATCCGGAAAGTAGTTGGCCGGTACATTGATGGATTTCCCCGCCGACACATCTCGCTGATACTCTGCGCCGAGCGATGTAGAATCATATTCAATATGATTGAAGATATAGAGCCGGTTTCCGTGCGCTTCATGTAGCAGGCACAGACCGGTCTCATCGCTCTCCATAAGAATGCTCAGACCACTGTCTTCGGGAATGTCTTCCCGCCGCACATCCGTCCAGCGCGACACCGAAACGGAAAAGTCGTCCGAGAACCCCGTGAGGAAAGGAGATTCCGGCTTGCGATTATGGTGACGATAAACGCCGAAAGCCTTCTCTTTCAGTTCATGCTTTGGAACGCCGTGAAAATGCTGGACCGCCGCCATGGCACCCCAGCAAATGAAAAAGCTGGAATGCACATGGGTTTCTGTCCAATCGAAGATCTGTTTCAACTCGTCCCAGTACGACACGTCTTCGAATGGCAACCGCTCAACTGGCGCTCCGGTTATGATGAAGCCATCGAACTTCCGATCCTTCACCTCATCCCAGGTATGATAAAAAGAGATGAGATGTTCTTCCGACGTGTTGCGGGCAACATGGCTGCCGATCCGGACGAGCGTCAGCTCCACCTGCAGCGGAGTTGCGCCGACAAGCCGAGCAATCTGTGCTTCGGTCTCGATCTTATTGGGCATCAAATTCAGAAGGCCGATCTGCATGGGGCGGATATCCTGCCGTGTGGCAATGGATTCATCCAGCACCTGCACACCTTCGCGCACAAGCGTTTCGCGCGCGGGCAAGCCGTCAGGAATTCGAATGGGCATACGCAATACTCCGCTACCAAGTTCTGGCCAGCCGGACTCTTGCCGTGAGGGTGTTCGGAATATCCGCGCAGCCTTTTAGCAAGTTGTTTAACGTGGCTGCAAGCCGACCGACCAAATCACCACGGAGCCCCTACATAGGGGCTCCGCCGTTTGAGTCAATTGCTGGCCTGGCCGCCTAGCCTGCGAGCGCGGCACGCACGGCTGCCAGCGCCTCGTCTGCCTTGTCCGCATCCGGCCCCCCGGCCTGGGCCATGTCAGGTCGGCCGCCACCGCCCTTGCCGCCGAGGGCTTCGCTGGCCGCTTTCACCAGGTCGACAGCAGAGTAAGTGTCGGTCAGGTCTTTGGTTACGCCAACGGCAACGCCCGCCTTACCGTCCGCGACGCCCACGAAAACGACAATGCCGGAACCGATCTGCGCCTTGGCCTCATCGACCAGCGTACGCAATTCCTTGCCGCCGACACCTTCGGCAATACGTGCCATCAGCTTGACGCCATTGATCTCTTCCGGTCCGGCAGGAGCAGCCCCGCCGCCGCCCATGGCGAGCTTGCGCTTGGCTTCGGCAAGCTCTTTCTCCAGCGCCTTGCGCTCGTCTCCCAGAGCCGCCACGCGCCGCGGAACATCCTTGAGCGGAACTTTCAGGCTTTCAGACAGATCGACCGCGATCTGCGCACGTCCTTTCAGGAAGGCAACTGCCTCTGCGCCTGTTGCGGCCTCCACCCGGCGCACACCTGCCGATACACCGCTCTCTGACGTAATGACAAAAAGGCCAATATCGCCAGACCGCTCCACATGCGTTCCGCCACACAGCTCAACCGAGTAGCGCCGCGCATCGCCCGTGCCCATGGACAGCACACGAACTTCATCGCCATATTTCTCACCAAACAGAGCCAAGGCACCTGCTTCGATGGCCTTGTCCGGCGAAGTCACCTGAATTCCCGTCGGCATGTTCTCACGGATCTGGGCGTTGACTTCGTCTTCCACGGCCTCGATCTCAGCCTGGCTCATTGGGCCATTGTGGGAGAAGTCAAACCGGAATCGATCTGCCTCGACGAGGGACCCTTTCTGCGTGACGTGCTCACCCAGCACCTTGCGCAGGGCCGCATGCATGATGTGAGTGGCCGAATGATTGGCCATGATGGCGCGTCGACGCTCCGCATCTACGCGAAGGTCTGCGGACTCACCCAGCTTCACTTCACCGGAAACGAGTTCGCCAATATGCACATGTAGATCAGCAGCACGCTTTTGCACATCACGCACGATGAAGCGCGCTCCGTTCGCGAAGACGATTTCACCATGATCTCCCGCCTGCCCTCCAGACTCGGCATAAAATGGGGTTGTATCGAACACGATCTCGGCTGCGCCTGGTGACAATGTATCCACGCGCGCTCCGCCGGCCGCAATCGCAACCAGCTTCCCCTTTCCATCTGTGCTGTCGTAACCGGTAAATTTGGTGGCACCAGCATCATCGCGAACACGGAACCAGATATCCTCCGCAGCCTGATCTCCCGAGGAGAAACCCGCTGCGCGGCTGTCTTGGCGCTGTTGCTCCAGTGCAGCCTCGAACCCGGCGACATCGACACCCATATCTCGCCCACGCAGAATGTCTTGCGTCAGATCAAGTGGAAATCCGTACGTGTCCGACAATTTGAAAGCCACATCGCCCGGTAGCGCATCGCCCGCCTTCATGTTCGCGGTTTCCTTGTCGAGCAAGGACAGTCCGTTGCCCAGCGTACGCTGGAAGCGGGCTTCTTCCTGCTCCAGAGCGGACTCGATTGCCGCCTTGGCCCGGCCAAGCTCAGGATAGGCCGCGCCCATTTCGGATATCAGTGCTGGCGCCAGTTTGTACATCAACGGCGCGCGCGCGCCGAGCAGATGACCATGCCGCATGGCACGGCGCATGATGCGGCGCAGGACATAACCACGACCTTCATTGGACGGCAGTACGCCATCGGCGATCAAAAACGCCGACGTACGCAAATGGTCTGCGATCACGCGGAAGGATGCCAGCTGATCGCCAGCGGCCTTCGAGCCATAGAGGTCTTCCTCGGCGGCGATCAGATTGCGGAACAGGTCAATGTCGTAATTATTGTGCAAGCCTTGAAGCACGGCAGAGATC